>Ga0302320_10002689_pt1 | contig 41600 bp, 44 predicted proteins | sample Bog_T0_3_FD_202130 | JGI IMG/M metagenome (GOLD analysis project Ga0302320, IMG submission 202130) | Peat permafrost microbial communities from Stordalen Mire near Abisko, Sweden - Bog_T0_3 | ecosystem: Environmental > Terrestrial > Soil > Wetlands > Peat | place: Sweden: Abisko, Stordalen Mire... | reverse complement strand
TTTGCCCACGCTGCGGCGTAGACCGCAACAGACAGCCATGCTCCTGCGACGTGGGTCCGAGCGACCCCCGCTGGGAGGCGCTGGCCGGTCTCCGTAGCCGGATCGAGTCCACATAAGTACTCCCCCAAGATTTCATCTGGATTAAATCTGGATGTACATCTGGATCAATGAAGGGTGCCGAAGCCCGTGCCGCAAGGCAGCCAAGGTGTTGCATGGCCTGAAACCGGCCGTAAGCGCCTGCTGAAGCGCGCTGAGACACGAAAGGAATTCTTGTTATGCCAAATCCGAAAAGGCGCCACTCGACGCGCCGTACCGCACTTCGCCGCTCGCACGACTTTTTGACCGCTGTGGGCGTCTCCGAGTGCCCCGCCTGTCACGAGAAGAAGCTCCCCCATCGCGCCTGCCCCAAGTGCGGCGAGTACAAGGGCCGCGCCGTGATCGATGTCAAGGAAGCAGCCAAGTAGTTTTCCGCGCCCATGCTCATCGATATTGCGCTTGATGCCGTAGGCACCGATAAAGCTCCCGAGGCGGAGATTCGCGGGGCCATCCTCGCCTGCAGGGCTCTGCCGGTTCGCGTCCACCTGGTGGGGCCGGAGGCGGAGTTGCGCGACCTGCTCGATGAAATGCTGGGAAACGAGGATCTGCCCATCGTCATTCACCATGCCTCGGAGCGCATCGGCATGGAGGAGAAGGCGGCGCACGCGGTGCGCACCAAAAAAGACAGCTCCATGCGCGTGGGACTCAAGCTGGTGCGCGCGGGCGAGGCGGCGGGTTTTGTCACCGCCGGCAACACCGGCGCTGCCATGGCCACCGCCAAGATGGTGCTGGGCGCGCTGCCCGGCGTGGACCGGCCGGCTCTCGCCATCCCCATGCCCAGTTCCAAGGGCAATCCCTGCGTATTGCTTGACGTGGGCGCCAACGTGGACTGCAAGGCCAACAATCTGGCGCAGTTTGCCGTGATGGGCGAAATCTACGCCCGCAGCGTGCTCAAAATCGAGTCGCCGCGCGTGGGCCTGCTCAATGTCGGCGAAGAAGAGGCCAAGGGCAACGATCTGACCCATGAGGCTTTTCCGCTGCTCAAGGCGCTGCCACTCCGTTTTGTGGGCAATGTGGAGGGGCGCGACATCTTCAGCGGCCAGGCCGACGTGATTGTTTGCGACGGCTTTGTGGGCAACGTGGCTCTGAAGACCAGTGAGGGCGTGGGCCGCTTTGTGCGCGATGTGCTGCGCGAATCGCTCACCCGCACCGTCACTGCACAGGTGGGGGCGCTGCTCTCGCGCAAGGCCTTCAACGAATTCCGTCATCGCCTGGATTATCGCGAGTACGGCGGAGCGCATCTGCTGGGAGTGCGTGGCGTGTGCATCATCGGCCACGGCTCATCGAACGACCGCGCCATCTACAACGGTATTCGCGTGGCCTACGAGTCTGCCGTGGCGGGCACCATCCAGAGCATCGAAGCCGAGTTTGCCAACCTTCCCAAGCTGGGCGGCCATCCACCCAACGCGGATGCCACTTCCGATCCGGCGCCCACCCCCGCCGCGACCATCCAGTAGAGCCTCATGCCTGCCGATTCCAGAGTTCTTCCCGCATTCGACCCATCCGTAGCGAGCCAACTGGCCTGCCCAGCCTGCCTCGGCGCTCTTCGCCTGGATACGGGCAAGCTGGTCTGCGCGCAATGCAGCCGCGCCTACCCGGTTGTGGACGGAATACCCGTGCTGATTGCCGGGCGCGAGAATCCGCTACTCTAAGAATTATTGATTTCAGGTGCTTTGATGGACTTCTCGGCGTAGATTTTCAGCCATTCTTCGGTGGATACAAAGCGCCGCCCCTTCTCTTCATCCGCCCAAATCCACCATCCGCCGGCCATCTCATGTAAATGCTTGAGGCGAGTCAATTCGCGCTCCTGCATCCCCCACCCGAAATCCAGGTTGCCAGTGATAACGGCCCTCCAGAGGGTGTATTCGAGGTCTTGCAGCCATCCGGCGCACCAGCAGTCCTCGCTGATATCCTCCATCATGCGAAGAAGGGTTTCCCGGACCAATTCATCGTGGGTTGGGTGTTCGTAGCTCATGAGTTAATTATCAGCGCTTTTCATTTTTTGCAAAGACCTGCTACAGACTCGGACGCAATCAAATATGAATGGTGACCAGCTTCGGGAAAGCCGCTTTGTAATGCCGGTCATCCGTCGTGAGCAAGCAATAACCGCGAACCATAGCGTGAGCGCCTATCAGGAAATCAGCAAGAATTCGCCGCGGAGGCTCTGCTCCACACTCTTTACGGCGCTGCACATAGCCAAGATACGCTCTTCCCGCTTCGCGCCAAATATCTTCGCCCATGATCCAATCGATTCCAATACCCGTATCCGCGAAAAACATATCCAGATGCGATTCTTCCCTGAAGGGACCAGCCATCAACTCCGCATAGACTGGCCCTGAGACAACAAGCCTGCCCGATTTCCTGGACCGTTCGATCGCTTCGATTGCGCGATCACAAAGCCCCTTTTCCTGATTGAGCACAGAAACAATGAGGTTTGTATCAAGCGAGACTGTCGTCATACTCATCGTAGCCTCGGAGTTCACGCATATAGGCCATTACGCCTTCCCGTCCCTTTCCCATGCCCGGGAATCCGCCAATCCCCCGCCACTTTTCAAAAGGGTTTTCGTCCGTGTCACGGACCACGCCAATGCCGCTCTCTTGCTCCACGAAACGAATTTTGTCGCCGGATTTTACCCCCAGGGAGCGGCGAATCTCCACCGGAATGGTGATCTGCCCCTTGCTTGTGATCTTGGCGGGAAAACTCCGCGCAGGTATGGGTTTTGTTGCGGCGGTAGCCATGGCGGTTAACTCCTTACCTTCCCGACTATACTCCTTACCTGCTCAACTTCCAAGCTTCAGAGCATGGATTTCGCCTACCGCCGGTGATAGAAGGGCAGCACAATCAGCAGTGCAAAGCCGATGGCCGCGGCCAGGGCCAGCGCCAGCAGCCCAAAGAGCAGCGTGAGGCTCGGCCCCTGGGAAGGCCTGTCAGGCGGTTCGCCGCCGCTGCCGGACTGCGAGCGTTCAGGCTTACTCATCCCTCATCCCTTAGCGCCTCGACGGGGTCCATCTGGGCGGCGCGGGTGGCCGGCATGGTGCCGAAGAAGACGCCTACAGAGGTGGCTGCGGCCAGCGCGATGGCCACCGACCAGCCGGAGATGGGCAGGTCATAGTCGGTGAAAATGCGAACCGACAGCGGCAGGGCCAGCCCTACGACGATGCCCACGATGCCGCCTATCAGCGAGATGATGACCGCCTCGGCCAGGAACTGGTATTTGATCTCGCGATAGGTGGCGCCCAGCGCCTTGCGGATGCCGATCTCCCGCGTGCGCGCCCGCACATTGGCCAGCATGATGTTCATGATGCCCACGCCGCCCACCATCAGGGTGATGGCGGAGACCAGAAACAGCACCACGGTCAGCATGGTGCTGATATTTCTGGCCATCGTCAACACCTCAGTCAGCACCTGCGTTTGATAAACCGAGTCGGGGCGATGGCGCGCTTGGATTATGCGTTTGATCTCCTTGGCGGCATCGGGAACCTCGTCCAGTGTGCGCATGGAAAAGTAGATCTGATTGACGCTGTCAGTACCCGTAAAGTAGCGGGCCACCGAATAGGGAATCAGGATCGTCTGGTCCTGCAGCTCCGAGATGCCAAAGTCATCCACGCTCTCCTTGAAGACGCCGACGATGGTGAAAGGGATGCCGCTGATCTCAAACTCGCGGCCCACGGCCGCATCAATGCTTCCGTAGCGTTCGCGGGCAAAGAGTTCCGTGACCACGGCGCATTTGATGTGAGCCGCGTCGTCGGTGTCGTCCAGAAAGCGGCCCTGCGGCACCACGAGGTTGCGAATGTTCTGGTATTGCGGACTGACGCCCAGCACCAGCGTGTCCTTGGTGATGCCGGAGCCAAAGCTGATGCGGTCGTGCATGGAGAGAATCGGCGAGGAGTACATCACGCTGGGCAACTGCGCCAGCACGGCCTTCTCGTCTTCGCGGGTCAGAGAATCGTTGTAGAGCACGCGCTCGCTCTGGGTTGCGCCGCCGCCGGCATACTCCACCTCCACGGAGTTCGTTTCAATCTTCTGGATCTGCTCCAGGGCATAATCCTTGCCCTTCAGACCGATGGTCGCCACCAGGATCACCGAGGCGGTGCCGATGACCATGCCCAGAGCGGTCAGCGCAAAGCGGATCTTGCTGGAGCGAAAGCTGTCCACGGCCAGCTTGAGAATCTCGCTCAGCACCATGCTGCGGCGGGCACTCACAAGCGTTTCCTCAAAAGTATGAAGGCGGGTGTGTTCGGTCGGAGTCATCGGTTCCTTTACAGATTACAGCTTTTCAGCGGTCTGCCGTCAGACATCAGCCTGTACCCTGAGCTGTACGCTTACTGCTGACTGCGGCTATTGATGGCTGCATAAGGAATGTCCTGATAGACGCCCCGGAGGCGCAGTGTTTGTTAGCCCCGCGCTTCAGCGCGGGGAAAGCGGATTCCACAGATTCACTCCGGAGTCCCGTAGGGACGGTGCAAGGACATTTCTTTTGCAGGGATCATGAGTTGCTCGCTGTCATTGTCAACTGATCGCTGATTGCTGACGGCTGACCGCTGTCTCTGACTCAAAAAACAACCCCGGCCAAAGCCGGGGCTGCTGTTAAGCAAAAGATGAACGGCTAGGCCTTGGCCACCACGCGGCCCACTTCCTTCAACCGGGCTGCCTTGCCGCGCAGATTGCGCAGGTAGAATAGCTTGGCGCGCCGCACCTTGTAGCTGCGAATCTTCTCGATCTTATCGACCACCTTGGAGTTGAACGGGAAGATGCGCTCCACGCCCTGGCCAAAGCTCATCTTGCGCACGGTAAACGTGCCCTGCGGGCCTTTGTTGATGGCGATTACCAGGCCTTCGAAGGCCTGCAAGCGTTCCTTGTCGCCTTCCTTGATCTTCACTTGGACGCGAACCTGGTCGCCTGGCACAAACTCGGGGAGGTCGGTGCGCTTGAGCTTGTCTGCCAGGCGCTGCATTACGGGATGAATGGACATTGGGTTCTTTCCTGCTCTTGGACTCAGAATTTCCAGTTTACTACAGATGGGAGGGTTTGTGCCCTGGCCTCAGGAGTTATAGTTCCGTGTATGGACGAAAAACGCGAAATGCTGCGCCACACCCTGGCCACCGTTGCCTACCGGGCCGCCCGCGCTCTGGAAGGCGCTCCCGATCACTTTGCAGGTTTTGCCGCCGCCGGCCGCCTGCCGGTGCAGATTCTGGCTCACATGGGCGACCTCTTCGACTGGGCGCTGAGCACAGCCATCGGCCAGGAGCGCTGGCAAGCTTCCCAGCCGCGAGCCTGGGCCGAGGAGCAGCGCCGTTTCTTCGAGTCGCTTCAGGCCCTGGACGCCTTCCTGGCCTCCGATGCGCCGCTGCGCGCCCCGGCAGAGCGGCTTTTCCAGGGCCCCGTGGCCGATGCGCTCACTCACGTGGGCCAATTGGCCATGCTGCGCCGCCTCTCCGGCAGCCCCATCCGTGGGGAAAATTACTTTGTCGCTGAGATCAAGGCCGGCCAGGTGGGCGCAGATCAACCCGCGGCGGCCAGGCCGTTCAAGCAGAAGTAGTGGGTAGTTCTACTGAAACGCCAGCGGCTTCCAGGCACCATTGTCTTTGAGGGCCAGTTGCAGCGGCCGGGGCGGACCCTGGGGCGGAACGGTGACTTCCATCCATAGCTCCTGACCGGGCTGGAGTCGGGTCGGGTCCGCGGCATGCTCGGCAATGTAAAAGTCCACCGGCTCATCCAGCCGCATCGCATCGCAGGATGAATCCGGCCATGCGGTTACATTCACGCCCTTCGAACTCTGGTCGGCCTCCGGAATGCGGATAGCCAGCAGCTTATTGTTTTCCACCTTGAGCTTGGCGCGGAATTGAACGGCTCCCTGCCAGTTGACGTGAAAGCCGCCCTTGCGCGTGGTGCCGTCCGAGTTGCGCGGAAAGATGGCGTGCAGCGCGCTGGGCAGCGTGCTCTGGCAACCGTCCACGGTTAGGCGCAAACTCAGATAGCGGCCACGCATCACCATGTTGGGATCATAGGCCGCCGCCTGCACCCATACGCGCGGACAGGCCGAGCGCTGGTAGAGGTACTTGGCCGCGATAGAGGAGACCAGCGCCAACTGAATCAGGAGCAAGACGATGGATGTTTTGGAGAACTTCATAACGCCTCCTCATCAGAAAGTTCCGCTTTTCCCATGCCGGCCAGAAGATTTCGCCGCCATTTTTCCAGCGCCCATCCGCCGGCAAGAAAGAGAACGCCCAGGCCAATCAGCCCCAGCGAGCGGCCCATCTTATCGTAGAGGTTGCTGAAGTAGAACCAGCCCACGGCGATGGCGAAGCCCACGATGCCCAGGTTGACCAGCGCCTGCGACGTCTGCCGCACGCCCCACCAGATGATGAAAACGGCAAAAGCTGCCACCAGCGCGTGAGCCGTGATGTTGGGAGTGTTGAATGAATAAGACACCTGGCCGTCGCCAATCCAACTCTGGCCTGTTACCGTCCAGGTTCGCTGGCACCAGGGCAGCGCAATCGAGAAGCAGATCGCAGCCGCCACAGGAATCACACTCTTACTGAAGTGGAAGACAGCAAACAGCAGCGGCAACACGGCAATGAAAACCCAGCCCCAGGTGCGGATTCCGAGGGGCAGATAGGTGTGGTCTCCCCACGAACGCCAGCCATCGAGCAGAACGACGACTCCTACGACGGAAGCAACGGCCGCAACCACGAAGAGAATCCCCTGGGCAATTCTGCGTTTGGAGCCGAGGAAGAAGGTCAGGTACAGAACAGCCCAGGCGATCAGGAATCGTCCCGCGTAGACGTTTTCGCCGATGTGGCCTTCGGCATAGTAGGTAAACTCCGAGAGCAACCACGCCGGAAAGAGCAGCAGGGTGAGCGTCTGCTGCGCCTCGTCGTGTAGCAGAATCCATCCGGCCAGCGCGGCGATGGCCCATAGCAGCACCGCCGCCGGCCAATGCTCCTCAATGTTGAAGATTTGTCCTACCAGCGCAATGGCCGCGCCAGTGGAGAGCGTTCCCACGGCGTGCAGCGCCGTAGAAAGCACGCGGAAGCGCTTGCGCGCCCAGCTCCCTCCCAGGTGGAAGACGCTTACCATTCCCAGCACCACGGCAAAGCGCGCGCCGGGGCCGATCTTGTCCCAGTGGGCGGAGACAAACAGCGCCACTCCGCAGGCCAGCAGAATGGCTCCGAGAATGAGCACGACAAGAACCTGCCAGCGCAACCCGGCGGGCTTCTTCTGTTCGCTTTCCCAGGCGCGGATGTGGCGCGCGGTGTCCCCATCCAGGATGCCGGCCATTTGCCAGCGGGTTAACAACGATTCAATGTCAGCCATAGCGGTTGCCAAAAGTAGAACACATCCGGGGCGGCATGTGCGCGGAAATTTTTGCCTATATCATCGAGGAGTATGCGTTTCGAGATCGTCACCATCTTTCCGGAGTTTTTCACGAGCATCTTCGAGAACGGGATTCTGCGCCGCGCGCTGGCCGAGGGGCTGGTGACGGTGGGGGTGCACGATCTGCGCGCCTTTACCCACGACCGCCACCGCACCGTGGACGACCGCCCTTTTGGCGGCGGCGAGGGGATGGTGCTGAAGCCCGAGCCGCTAGCCGAGGCGCTGGCCTCACTGGGGATTGAGCCCAAGGCCGAACGCATCTCGAAAACTTCGGAAGAACTCATTCCAGAGAAGGGTACGGGCTTCAGCCCGTACATTTATGCTGCCATAGAGCCGGGGGCTTTAGCCCCTGAGGGAAACTTTCCGGCAGAATCCGCCCAACCCCGTACGCGCGTGATTCTACTCTCCGCGCAGGGCCGTCCGTTTACCCAGGCGATGGCGCGGGAGCTGGCTGCCACGGAGCGCGTGGTGCTGATTTGCGGCCGCTACGAGGGCGTGGACGAGCGCATCAATCAGATTTATTGCGACCTGGAGCTGTCCATCGGCGACTACGTGCTGAGCGGGGGCGAGTTGGCCGCCGCCGTGGTGGTGGATGCGACCATGCGCCTCGTGCCCGGCGTGCTGGGCAACGAGGCTTCGGGCGATTTTGAGAGCTTTGGCGTGGCCGACGCCGAGATTGCCGCCGCCGAGGATGGCGTCCCGCGCTCGCAGCACGGGGCCGGGGGCCTGCTGGACTATCCGCACTACACCCGCCCCGCCGACTTTGGCGGCCTGCGCGTCCCCGAGACCCTGCTCAATGGCGACCACGCCGGAATTCGCCGCTGGCGCCGCGAACAGCAATTGCGCAAGACCCTGGCCAACCGTCCCGATTTGCTGCAGGGCGCGACGCTGAGCAAAGAGGACGAAAAGCTGCTGGAGGCGATTCGGGACGAAACCGAATAAGCTGCGTTGCTCGGCATCAGTCGTTTTCAAAGAGTTCTTCATGGGTTCCAGTCCGCTCCAGGTGAACTTTTTCATTGCTAGTCGAGTAGATAAGCACCCAATCCGGTTCGATGTGCGCATCCCTGTATCCGGCCCAATTGAGTTTGAGAGGATGATCTTTGTATTGCGGTGGCAAGGTATGCCCAGCGAGCAAAAGCTCGATCGGGACTTTTAATTTTTCAAGGTCCTTGCCACGTTTTTGAAGCCGCTTTACGTCGCGATGAAATTGGGAGGAATAGCTTGGCGAACGCATCTGATTCTCAACTCGTATTCTTCTTAACTCGTATCAGATTCCTAATTTGTTGAAGAGGTCAGCAGCATCCTTGGCCTGATGAATTTCTATGCACTGAGCGGTCTTGCGTATGGTCTCTCGCGTGAGTTTGTTGGGCTTCAAGTCGAACGGCAGGGCATTCTCCTTGGCGACACGGGTCAGCACGATGCGCATCACATCGGAGACCGTGAGGCCCATCTCTTCGAGGACAGCAGTAGCCTTCTCTTTCACGTCAACGCTGATTCTGGAGCGGACAACTGCATTTGTAGCCATATCGATATTGTAGCTCAAATGGGCCACAATAGAAACCCCCGAGACAAAGCCCTCAATTTGAATTCGAGCCGGGACAAAGTGCGCACTATGGAGCAGTCCGCTTTCCTTGCGCGGCGAGCAATTCAGGCCAGCATTCAGCAACCTGATCGTTGGACACTGGATGATAGAAGGTTCTGCATCAGGCAAGGTCGCTTTTTAAAGAGGATCTTGCCAGGCCGCAGACACTCAAGGCGCAAGGAACTCTTGATGGACCTCAACTCATTGCAACCCGCAACCGGACAAAGGAGAACTTCACTATGAAACAGAGCTCAAGCGATAAGGCAACAGGAAAGCTTCACGAAGTCAAGGGCGCAATCAAGCAGACAGCCGGTCAGATTGCCGGAAATCCCAGCCTCGAAGCTAAGGGCACAACTGAAAAGAATGCGGGCAAGGTTCAGAACTTTGTCGGCAAGGTTGAAAAGGCTGTCGGGGAATAGGCGAATCACTACCGAAATCAGATCCAAGAGAGGTGAATACAAAATGTCGCAATCAGTGTTGGAACAAGTGGGCGAGCAGATTGACAATACGGCGAACAGGGCTTCTCGGGCTGCATCTTATGTTGCGGATGCGTTTGAGGATGGCGTCGAGGCAACGAAGCGAGTCGCAAAACAGGGTGGTCGTGTCGCTACAGAGTTGCTTGACGACACAAAAAGGCGCGTACAACGGCATCCGATTGAAACAGTTGTGGCGACATTCGCGGTAGGCATCGCGGCTGGAGCAACAATCGGCTGGCTGGCGAGGCAAAGACAGTACTAGAGGCAGAGCGAATACTTGAGAGCGGGTCCAGTACGCTGGGCCCGTTTCGCTGAATGCCTCAGGATATGAGTCGGAAGTACGGACAGGATGTCTTCTTCCAGGAATCCTGCGATAAGGTCGCGCAGAACCGTGCGCAAACCCACCCCTTAAAAGCCATCAACGAATCAGGCCTTCCCCGGCGTATTCAGCTCAACCAGCCCCTTGGGCAGCGTCATTTCAACGCGCTTCGCTTTAAGGTCGATTTTCTTCAAGAAGCTTTTGGCGAAGGGGACAAGAACCTCGCCTGAGGCGCCCTGCACCACCAGCAGCGCCACCGCGCCGGCCGTCCGGTCCACGCTCTCGATTTCGCCCACAGTCAGCGGCTCAGTTCCGGCTACATCCACCAGCGCGCAGCCGATCAGGTCGCCGGTGTAAACCTCGTCCTCGGCCAAAGCGGCCCGCGCGGAGCGGGGAATGGCCACGGTCAGCCCCTTGAGCGTTTCGGCTGCCGAGATCGAATCCACCCCGGCAAAGTGCAGCACGATGCCGCCTTTGTGCAGCCAGTGAGCGACCAGTTCCACCTCGCGCGGGAGCGCGATGCTACCCGCACCGGAGGTGCCGGCCAGAAGCCAGAGCCGCTTTCGTTCGGCAAATTTTTCCGGGAAATCGGTGAGAATGTCGGCGAAGACCTCGCCTTTTCGCCCCTGTGTGTGGCGAATGCGAGCCAGCCATACCCAGTCTTCAGGCGTGGTCATCTCTGCCTCCCGAGGGGGGTCGGTTGCATCGGCAACAGACCACTCAGGGCTCGTCTTCTTCCAGAATGTCGAGCGTGTAGCGATGGTGCACCTTCATGCTGACGGCGCCCAGAATGGTGCGTACCGAACGGGCGGTGCGCCCCTGCTTGCCGATCACCTTGCCCACGTCCTGCGGCGCCACGCGGAGCTTTAGGACCGTGGCTTCATCGCGGCCCACGCTCTCCACTTCAACGGCTGACGGTTCATCGACCAGGGCCCGGGCAATCTCGCGGACCAGTTCTTCCACTTCGACCATAGCATTTGGGGACATGCTCTTACTCCTGGCCTGTGCGTTCCGGATTTAGCCGCCAGATTTGGCGACCTGAAATGAACCACATGGCTCGGTGCGCGCATAGTAGCAGTTCGCACCCCTCTCCGTCAGCAAATAAAATGCGCGCAGGCTCGTGGAAGCCCGCGCGCGTCGTCAGGGGAGGGGAGCCAATCAATCAGGCTGCGGCTGTTTCGGCTACGGGCGCCGGGGTCTTGGCCACCAGCTTTTCAACTCTGGGCGACATCTGCGCGCCCACGCTGCGCCAGTAGGCGATGCGCTCGTGCTTCAGATTGATCGTGGCCGGCTCGGTGCGGGGGTTGTAGGTGCCGACGACCTCGATGGAACGGCCATTGCGGGCGCGGTCCTTCTCGATGACCACGATGCGGTAGTAGGGCTGCTTGGGTGCGCCAAAACGCGCTAAACGAATCATTACCACGGCGATACGGTTCCTTTCAGATTCCAGTGCTCTGTTGTGATTCTTGGGGGTCATTCCCGGCGGACAGTACATACCGGCCAGATGTGGTCCAGACGGATTCGTCCAGCCGCGCAAGACACAACACCTAAGTATCGCCGATGGCGGGCGGTTGAGGCAAATTGCCGTCCTTCGGGCGGGACCAGGCAACAAAGCACAGCCATGGCCACGAGGCAGCACAGGATGCATTCTGGCCATTGTCCCGGAAACGCAAAGGCCCTGTATCACAGGCGTTCTATTTGCCGGACTTGCCCTTTTTGCCGCCGCTCGCCTTGGCTGCGGCCTGCTCCGGCTGGTCGCCGCTATGATGGTGCTTGTGGTGGGCCAGAGCCTTGGCAATCTCTTCAGGGGTCAGCTTGCTTCCGCCCAGATGCAGAACATCGTTTGCGACTGCAGGATCGATTTTGGTTGGTTCCATGAAATTCTCCTGTTTCAAGGGTGGCGCGCGGCCGCTGTGCGACAGCTCTCGCTCTACAGGATAGTTTCATTCAACACAGCCAGATAGTATGCCTTGTATTGCTCACCGGCTAGCCGTTGATCTTCTTCAGCAGCCACGCCATATTCTGGCCCGGGGTTTTCATGGTTTGCATGCCTTCTTCGTCGCGCTCCATGTAGCCAATCTCGCGGCCAATGCCGATGTTCCAATACGACGAGCCGGGAATGATCATTTCGCTCATCAAGAAGAAATGGTTCGGGGTGTCGAAGGCATGAATCGCCCGACGCGGCGGTTCGGCTCATCGGCCTGGCAAACTGCATGATAAAATCAATCGAAAATAATTCTTTGCCGCGGGAAGCCTGTGCGATGGTCGGGCGCAAACCCGCTTTGCCAAGCAATAAGCTATACGATTTGCGGCCGCATCGGAAGGGGCTGAAGAGATGGAATCGATTTATCCTGGCCGGGGTTCGCATTCCCGAAGAGTGGCGGCCTGGATCGCCTTGCTGGCGATTGCGCTGGGAGTTCGCGTCGGTCTGGCGATTCACTTTCCTTCCATGCTTCATCCAGACGAAGTCTTTCAAACGCTGGAACCCGCGCATCGGCTGGCTTATGGCTATGGGGTGGTCAGTTGGGAATGGCGGGAGGGCGTTCGTTCCTGGGTGTTGCCCACATTCCTGGCCGGCCTGATGCGCGCCACCGGCTGGATGGGCCCCGGCGCCACGGGCTACACGTACGCGATCACCATTCTGCTGTCGCTGATCTCCTTGTCGGCTGTCTGGTTCGGCTATGCCTGGGCCCGGCGCGTGAGCGGCAGGGAAGCGGCTTGCATTGCCGCCGGAGCCTGTGCGTTTTTGATAGGAATGGTCGACTTAGCGCCCAAGGCACTGACCGAAGTAGTGGCCGCGCACATCCTGCTCCCCGGCCTCTATCTGGGTTTCTACGGTGACCGGATCGGCGAAAAGAAGCGCTTTTTTCTCGCGGCAATTCTCTGCGGTCTGGCGGCCTCACTGCGCATTCAGTTGATTCCGGCGGCGGCCTTTGCCGTGCTCTACTTTTGTTATCCCCGCTGGCGGCAGAGAATTCCAGTTGCGGCGGCGGGGTTTTCGATCCCCGTGCTGGCCTTCGGCGTGGTGGACAAGCTTACCTGGTCCTACCCCTGGCAATCCTTCATTCGCTATTTTCAGATCAATGTCACCGAAGGCCGGAGCCTGGATTATGGAATCAAGCCCTGGTACTGGTATCTCCTGGTGCTGCTGCTTCTGTTGGGCCCGATGGTCGTTTTCCTGTGGAAGGGCGCGCGGCGCTCGCCTCTTTTGGCCGTGGTGGCGCTGATCATTCTTGGCTCGCACTCCTTGCTGGGGCATAAGGAAATTCGCTTCATCTATCCCGTCCTTCCGCTGGCCATTACCCTGAGCGCGATCGGATTCACGGATTCTCTGGCAAGCCTCAGAACTCGCTGGAAGCTGCGGGAATTTTCTTTATCGGTGGTGGCCGCCGGAGTGCTGTGTTTTGTTCTTTCTTCGGCGTTCCTGATTCCAAAATTGATTACCAGTTACAAAGCTTCAGGCGCACTGGTCGCCATGGATCATGCCGGCCGGGATGCGGAGATTTGCGGCGTAGGCATTGCGCTGGACGAGATCAGTTGGTGGAAGCCCGGCGGATACTCCCACCTGCATCGCGACATTCCCATTGTTCCCGTCATGAACCGCGCGGACCTGTTGAGCAAGTCGCCGGCGATCAATGCGTTGATCGCGTCCGCTTCCTCATCGGAGGCGCCAGAGGCTTTTGTGAAGAGTGATTGCTGGCATGGGGTTTGTCTCTATCGGCGCGCCGGCGCTTGCAGTGCGCCTCAAGCAGAAGACACTTTGAATGAGTTTCTGCGAAGAACCAGTCAGTAATACCCCGCACGGCAGAGCAAGCCACGGCAAAGCAAGCCGCAAAAACTCCGTGCCCCACCGCTTTCGCGTTCTATCGAAAAGGATGGGAATGCTTCAAACCGATAGCGCCCCTCCGATTGCCGTGGTTTGATGCATCTAGACGTGTATCTTTTTGAGAAGCCACGCCATATTCTGGCCCAGGGTTTTCATGGTTTGCATGCCCTCTTCGTCGCGCTCCACGTCGCCGATCTCGCGGCCATAGCCGATGTTCCAGTAGTTCGAGCCGGGGATGATCATCTCGCTGATCAGGAAGAAGTGGTTCAGGGCGTCAAAGGCGTGAATCGCCCCCGCGCGGCGCACCGCTACCACGGCAGCGCCCACCTTGCGCCGGAAGAGGCCGCCGTTAGCCTTGGAAACCAGGCAGGCGCGGTCCATCAGGGCTTTGATCTCGGGCGTAACGTCCGCCACGTAAGTCGGCGAGCCGAGCAGGATGCCGTCCGCCTCCGTCATCTTGTCGATCAGCGCATTGCCCATGTCGCCCTTTTGCGCGCAGCGGCGGTCCTTGTTCTGCGAGCATTTGCGGCAGGCCAGGCAGCCGTGAATCGTGGCCCCGCTCAGCTCAATCAGCTCCGTTTCGATCCCTTCGTTTTCCAGTTCCTTGAGCACGCAGCGCAGCAAAATGGCCGTGTTTCCGCCCTTGCGCGCGCTGCCGTTCAACGCAACAACCTTGATCCCAGTTCCGCTCATGAGTCCGTCTCCCATAGCCAGCCATCCGCATGGCCGGAATCTCCCAACCCCCTATTATGCGTCTTCGGCAGGCCGGAAGCTGCGCTTTTGGCAGCGCTCTCTCGAAGAGAGTTCGCGGGTTTGCAAAAGGCGTCAAAAAGGGCGATTTAGGGGCAAAATAAGGCCTTTTTAGGCTAAAAAAGGGGCAAAATCGAGGGTTTGCAGTTACTGATTCGTTAACATAGCAAAAATGCAAGCTGTTTATTTCGTGTAAGTTACAAGGAATAAAAAGGCCGAAAAAAGATTTCCACAGGGTGGGGGGGTGGGGGGTCGGGTTGATTTAGGGGAAGGAACAGCGAAAAGAGGCCGGAATTGCGCGCGCTGGCGACTGGACAATCGGCCTATAGCCTCGCGTTTGCGACTGCTTCCATTGTGCGCGCGGGGAGGGAAATTATCTGCAAAACAGTGGTCAGTGGTCAGTGATCAGGGGTCAGCCCGGTTGTCCAAGCGGGCGGCCTTCGATCTTTGCGATGCGAGGATTTGCCCCTTCGACAAGCTCTGGGCAGGATTTTTGCCGATACGCATTTTTTCAAATCATTTGCGGCGGATTGTGCAAGATTTCGCCCCTGCTCCGTTCAAAGGGAGTGGACAACGGCGGTTTTTCCGGTTCACGGGAACCATTTTGCCTTCGCCGGGGTCCAAAGGAGTAGCATTTCTGTTTGTTGGTCCAAGGAGGATTTGTGCGCCGAATTCTTACTGTCTTCTGTTTTGCCGCCTTCACCTTGACTCTAGCTGCGCAGCTGCCGGCCGGGTCCGCAGCCAAGCCAAAACAAGCCGCGCCGAAGGCGCAGTTGGCCGCGCAGCAGGCGCCGCCGAAGGCGCAGTCAGCCGCGCCACAGGGGGTGGTGAAGGACCTGCCCGTCCGCAAGGTGGTGCTCTACAAGAACGGCGTGGGCTACTTCGAGCACGCCGGATCGGTGACCGGCAACCAGCGCGTGGCCATCGACTTCACCTCGCCGCAGTTGAATGACGTTCTGCAATCGCTCACCGTGCTCGACGAGGGCGGAGGGCGGATTGCCGGGGTCAACTACAACTCCACCACGCCGCTGGCCGAGCAGCTTAAAACGCTCTCCCTGGGCATGACCGACGAACCTACCTCGACCGAGCTTTTCCGGGCGTTGCGCGGGCAGCGGGTTGAGGTTACAGGAGGGCCGGGGGGCGCGATCACGGGCCGTCTGCTCTCCATCGAGTCGCGCACCGAAAATGTGGGCGGTAGCGATGCCGACAAAACGATCGACAAGTTCTATCTGACGCTGGTTGCCACGTCGGGCGCGGTGCGGGTCATTGAACTGACCCCGACACTGAGCGTGCGCCCGCTGGATGCGAATCTGCAAGGCCAGCTTGACCGCTATCTGGAGCTGCTTTCGACCACGCACTCTACCGGTTTGCGCCACCTGACGCTGAACGCGGTTGGGGTAGGCCAGCGCGAGCTGCGGGTGAGTTACATCAGCGAGGTTCCGGTCTGGAAGTCTACCTACCGCATCGTCTTTCCGCGCACGCCGAATGGCAACGCGACGATGCAGGGCTGGGCGGTGGTGGACAACACCGTGGGCGCGGACTGGGACAACGTGCAGTTGTCATTGGTGGCCGGAGCGCCGCAGAGCTTTATCCAGCCGCTCTCGCAGCCCATCTACACCAAGCGTGTGGAGATTCCCATCGCCACCGAAGCGCAGTTGACGCCGCAGACGCATGAGGCGGCGGAGGAAAAGCAATTTAACAGAATTGAACTGAGCGCAAAACTCAAAGCACCGGCCCGCGTTCCGCATGACATCAGAATGGTTACGGAGAAGGAGCCGCCTCTAGCCGGCTTTGGTGTTGCGGGATCTGATTTCGGAAGCGCAGGTAATATGTACACCAGCGCCAATGCAGCGGTTGGCTCTGGTGTAGGTATCGGCAGAAGTGCTGGTGGCGTGGACCGCGCCAGCGACGCTTTTAAAGAGGGCGACGTCTCCACCAACGCCTTCGACGACTTCTTCGAATACGCGCTGACCCAGCCGGTGACGATTCACAAGAACGAGTCGGCGATGGTGCCGATTCTGCAGCAGGATTTGCCCGCCGAGCATGTAACCCTGTGGAGCGAGAAGGAGCCCGCGCCGCTGCGCGCCGTGTGGCTGGAAAATAAATCTAAGCTCACGCTGGACTCCGGCAGCTTTTCGATCTTTGAAAGCGGTGAGTTTGCCGGCGAGGGCTTGCTCGACCCCATTCATCCCGGCGAAAAGCGGCTGCTCTCTTATGCCGCCGATCAGGCGGTGCGCGTAAAGGTGACGGACCGCGACAGCCAGCGCACTCTGCATCACGTCCAGATCGCCAAGGGCGTGATCATCGAAACGCATATGGATGTTCTCTCCAAGACCTACTCGGCAACCAACTCCGCCGATCTGGACCGCGTGGTTTTGCTCGAACATCCGCGCCGCAACAACGGCTGGTCGCTGGATGGTGACTTGAAGGCCGACGAGAGCTCGCCTAATCTTTATCGCTTCAAGCTGCCGGTAGCCGCCCACTCGACGGCAACGCTGGAGGTGCGCGAGCACGGCCCGGAAAAGATGCAAGTCTGGCTGAACTCCAACTCCAACCAGACGGCCTATCTGCTGGATCTGGTCAAGCGCATCCCGGATGCGTTGGAGAAGCTGAAACCGCTGATCGATGCGGAGACGGCGCTGGCCGATCTGGAGCGCCGCATAAAAGAATCCAAGGAAACGGAAAAAGCCGCAGCGGATGACGAGGCTCGCGACCGGGAAAATCTGACCGCCCTCAAGGGCAACGACGCCGCCAAGCGCTTTGTGGAGGAGCTGAACAGCGCCGAGGATCAGTTGCAGGCCACGCGGAAGCAGACTGCCGATCTGGAGCAGCAGAAGAACGCCGCGGTGGAGAAGCTGAACGCGCTGATTGCCGGGCTGAGCTTCGATTGGGATGTGAAGAAAGACTAGTGGTCAGTGGACAGTGGTCAGTGGTCAGTACACCCGGTTCCCCGAATTATGGAGCTTGGGAAAGCACAAGGACAGTAGATCGAAAACTGACCACTGTTCACTGACCACTGTTCACTGACCACTGTTCACTGACCACTGTTCACTGACCACTGTTCACTGACCACTGTTCACTGACCACTGTTCACTGACCACTGTTCACTGACCACTGACCACTGTTTCCACTCGTCCGGTCATGGCATAGAAAATCGCGCGCGCGGTGGCGTCCTCGTCGGCGCTCGAGCTGATCATCAGGTCGTAGAGGTGGGGATTGCACCAGCTCTTTCCCCAGTACTGTTGGATGTATTTGGCGCGCTCGCCATCCACGGTGCGAAGGCGCTGCTCCGGGTCGGCGCCTTTTTCCAGCCGGCTGCGCAGGCGCAGGATGCGCTCTTTCAACGGAGCGTAGACGAAGACGTGGTAAACGCCCGGCTTGTGTTGCAGCACGCACTGCGAACCGCGGCCCACGATCACGCAGTTGCCGTCGGTCCAGGCTTTCTCGATGATCTTCTGCGAGATTTTCACGATCTCCTCGGCGTCGAATACAGAGCCCTCGCCCAGTTCGATGCCGGCGGCCAGGGCAGCCGAGCGCATGGCCTGCTGGTTGATGCGCCGCAGCCAGGAAACCACGTGCTCATCGTAAGGCCGCACCACGCTCGAATCCACGTGGGCCGCGTAGGCGATGGCGTCGATGATGTCACGATCCAGCAACTTCCAGCCGAGCCACTCGGCAATGGTTTGCGCGATGCGCCCGCCGCCGCTGCCGAACTCCCGGTTCACAGTCAATACGCGGTATTCCACGTCATCCTCCTAAAACACCGGCAACAGTTTACGTTACTCCTCTTCCCCGGGTTCTTTCCAGTTCAGTCCGCCTGCGATACCTGCATCGCGTTTTAAGACTACGCAGGAACAGGGCGCTGCGACTTCCTTCGATAGGTAAATTTCCGCGCCTCACGGCCGCAGAATCACCAGCGCTTCCCGCTCCGTGCTTCCCTCTGGAGCCAGCGTCTCCATCCTGCGATCGAATGTGACCAGATTCGCCTTGTGGTGGAAGGCAAGAGCCAGCAGGTAGGCGTCAGTGATCTGCTTAGGGCCGAGCAAGCGGCGCCGAATCGATGCACTGAGCGCGGAGAGGGGAAGGTCGTCGGACCAGAACTGGTGATTCCTGCTTGATTCGGTTGTCTTCTGAAGCAAGTCGAGCGCTGAGCGAATTCCCGGAGCGGGATTCATATATGCGGCATTACTGACAATGCGTGCAAATCCCTGCTCGGTAATCGGGCAGGTGGCCCAGCCCCGATTTTCATTGATCGAGAACCATTGCGCCATGCGCGCATGAAACGCGTGATTTTCCCACAGGAGAGCGAGCAGAGCGTTCACATCCAGCAAAGCGATACTCACGGCAGCTCACTCTCCATTGCATCCTTCAGCGCCAGCGCCTTCTCGAGCGTGATCATCTCTGAGTCCGGCCCAGGCGAAAAGATCAGAATGCCGTTCTCCCACTTCGTCGGCACCTCGGCATTGAGGCCGCGCTCAAGAATATCCGAAGCCGCGGCGCCGTTACTGATGGACCTCGCAGCGGCGTACTCCTTCACCTGATCCAAGAGGTCGTCCCTTATGTCGAGAGTGGTTCTCATCGCAATCCTCCCATGCAACTGGCCAATGCTGCGTTGCGCGACGGTCAACGGATAGCTGCGTCGAGCGCATCAAAATTATTATATGATGCGTGAGTGGCTAATGCGCATCAAAATGGTACTCTGATGCGAGAATTTCCGTGGCGTACACAGTGTCGAATGCGATAAATTATGCACACGATAATCAGCAGTTACCTTGTTGGAAACTTTGGTGCCATTGGAGTTAAGGGAAATCTAAGGTAGAGTGAATATGGCTCTTTCTGGGCTCGGGATGGCGCTTATGAATGCTTCGAAATCCGCTTTACCGCTCTCGTCTGCAGGTTCCCAGCCGGCCTCTCAGCGGCAGGAAGTGCGCTGTGCGGTGCGTTTTCCGCTGGCGCTGCCCGTGATGTTGGCGACCGACAAGGGTGAGATTGCCGCTATTACTCGGGATGTATCCGCCAGCGGCGTGGTTTTTGAGCTGGCCAGCCCGGTCAAGGCAGGTCTGGAGATCCGATTTTCCCTGCGTATGCCCGGTGAAGTGCTGGGCACCCCTCACGATGTTCTGGTTAATTGTCAGGGACGTGTGGTACGCTGCTCGAGGAACCAAAGTAACTATCTGGCTGCCTCCACCATCGACGACTATCAATTCGCCGAGCAGTAACAGCCGTAGCGACCTGGCGACAATCATTTTCTAGGCAAGAACTCATTATGGACTTTTTGGACGATACCGCAGAAAGTGAAAACCACGACGCTCCGATTCAGCCGGGGACTATCCGGGTGATTCTTGCGGATTCCCAGGCGATCTACCGCGTGGGCATTCGTAAGATATTCGCGTTGGAAGACGATCTTCGCGTCGTGGCTCAGGCCGATTCGCTGGAGAATCTGCGCGCGGCCATTGATCGCTATCCCACCGACGTGGTGCTGCTGGAAGGCAGCCTGCTGGTCGGCGCAGCGAACATCATCCCCGACCTGCTGCGCGTCGCACCCGATGTGAAGCTGATTGTTCAGACCGTGTCCAGCGACGAAAACCAGACTGTGGATCTGTACCGCCGCGGGGTTCGAGGCATCGTCAGCCGCTCCATCTCGCCCGATTTGCTGGTCCGGTGCGTCAGGCGCATCGCGGCCGGCGAAACCTGGATCGACAACCAGTCGGTCAACTGGGTGATCGAGGCTTATCGCGTCCAGGCCTCGGCCCTGGTCAACCCGCGCGTCCAGCCCAAGCTATCTCCCAAGGAGATGGCCATTATTACCTGCATCACCCAGGGCAAGCGCAACAAGGAGATCGCCTACGAGCTGGGGACCACCGAGCAGGTGATCAAGAATTATCTACGCAAGATCTACGACAAGCTGGGCGTCAGCGACCGGCTGGAACTGGCCCTCTATTGCCTGCACAACAAAATCATCCGTACGGACGAGGACGAAGATTTGGTGGCGCAGAACGTGGTGGGCAAATAAGCGGGGGGTCATCTCCCTGGGCTGCGCGAGTTGAGCGCTCCAAGTTGTTTTCAGAAAATATTCGAGGACGCATGGGACTAAGGCAGCAACACCGGGGACAATACATTTGGGACAAAACGGTGGAACGATATATAGTGGTGTTAATTTATCCGTTCGTTGGCAGGCAGCGGTGTAACCTTCTCCTTGGTTTTCAGTAACTGATGTTCAACCTTCGGGAAGGAATCCTCTGCGGAAATTGACAAATGGGTTGGAGGTGAGGGATGAGTGTAACCTCTACGGTGAAAGCTACCGTACTTCATATTCTGGAAAAGTATGGCTATTATCTGACCCGCCGTCCTATTAATGGTGGGATCGAGCACATTCATGGGTCGTTTGCGCCGTACGACAAGCTCAATACCATCGGCAGCAGAAGCTCCTATTTCATTCATGACGGCTATGTGCATCGAGACAAGCCGCAGTACTACGACGATACTAATTCCACAAATGCATGGCAGGACGAAGTCTATCGATTTGCCAAGGAGATCTCGGATCAATACGATCTGAAGTCGGTCATTGATATAGGGTGCGGCTCCGGGTTTAAGCTGCTGAAGTATTTTCGCGACTATGAAACCATCGGTCTTGACGTTCCCGAGACCTGCGAGGTTCTCCAGAAGCGCTACCCAAACCGGCAATGGGCGGTATCAGATTTTTCGGCCGTGGAGACGCCCAAGGCGGATCTAGTCATCACCAGCGATGTGATTGAGCATGTCCCTGATCCCGATGCGCTCCTGCAGTTCATTCTCCGCATCGCTCCGCGCTATGTGGTTCTCTCCACGCCCGACAGAAATCTGCTTCGCCTGGGAACGCATGATGGCCCGCCCTACAATCCAACCCACCTGCGCGAGTGGAGCATGGCGGAACTGCACGCCTATCTCTCCGTATATTTCGAGATTGAGGAGCACTTTATCTCGTTCGCCGCGCAGGCCACGCAATGTGTGCTGGCCAGGCCTCGCTCTGCAGGAGTCTCCTAAGGAAGAAGCAGCGGATCGGAGAGGCGGATTCCAGGGGCAACTGGCGGACGTAATGGCGGGTTTGCCGGTGACCCGGCCAAGTCGAATGACGCGCGCGGCGCATTGGCCTGCTTCTACTCGCTTACCGGCCGCGTGTAGGGCTTTTGCAGACCTTGCCGTGCTTCGTTGACTGCGCCCTGACTGTTGTCGTTGGTCTGCACCGCGAGGCGATACTCGTTGACTGCCCGATCGCGCTGGCCGGTGAGATCGAAGATTTTGCCCAGCGCAATGTGACTCCAAACCTCGGTCCAGCGCGGCTCGCCGTCGCCGCTCAGAGCATCGCGGTAGGCGTTGACGCTGGCCTGATAGTTGCGCTGCGTGAAGAGCACTTCGCCGATGCGGTAGTTAACCAGCGAACTCTGCGAATTAATCTCCAGGGCCTTCTGGTACTCGGCCAGCGCGCCTGCCAGGTCGGCTTGGGCCGCCAGTTGCTGGCCTTTGAGGATATGGACGCGCACCTGCAGGCCGGGGGTGGACTTGAGCACCCAGCCTTGCGGGTCGATGCTGATGCGGCGGGGACGGCCGAAGGTGTCCACGGAAAACGGCGTGCTGGCGCCCACCACTTCGATTTTTTTCGTTTCGGTCTTGCCTTCGGTTTCCACGCTCAATTCCACCGGCATGCGGAAGAGGTCAAGGTCCTGATCGATCTCGCCGATGGTGCGGAAACCCTTGTTGTTGCCCAGCCGGTAGATAGCGTACTTGTTCGTGAACTGCGGCGCACCGGTGCCGTCTAACCATTGCGTAAAGAATGCGGTCAAAGGCTGCCGGCTCTCGACTTCGGCTGCCTTCTCCAGATCAGCCGCGCGGATCGAACTGCCTGTGAACTGGCTGAGCGCGCCCTTGAGCGTGGCCAGGAAGGCTTTGTCGCCGATCTCCCCGCGCAGCATGTGGAAGATCATGGCGCCTTTTTCCATGGTCATCGACTGGAACTCGGGCGAGAAGGGCGCGATGCGACCGGCGCTCGACAGGGGAATGGTGTCGTAGGCCAAGGCTCCGGCCGCCACGTCCTGAATGGCCGTCTGGAAGGCGTTCGCGCCGCTCTCGTGTTCAACGTACATCAGTTCGCTGTAGCGGGCCATGCCGTTGGTGATCCAGGCGTCGTTGAGGGTGCGCGGGCTGATCTCGGAGCCCCACCACTGGCGGGCGATGGTGTTGGCCAGCAGGCGAATGCCGCTCTTGTCGCCCACGCGGGAGCCGGGAATGGCCGCCAACTCCGGCGCCCAGATGGATTGCAGCGTGTCGTCCGGCAATTCGACGACATTCAGGCGGCTGGATTCGGCTGCGCCAAAGCTCGCAGTGAAAAAGTCGTACTCGCTGGCCGCGGTTTGCGCCAGCTCGCTGGACGATTGCTGGTGGCTCGCTGTCAGATAGACCTTCACGTTGCCGGGGCCGACAGAGACCGGGGCTACGTAGCGGCCGGCAATCACCGTGCCGGGAAAGCCGGGCTTGTCCCAGTTGAAGTGGTACTCGTCGCCGGGCTTGCCGTTGGCCAGCGTGACCGGCTTGGCCTCGCCTTGAGAGCCGCTCGAAAAGACTTGCATCCCCTGCGGCACGCGGATGTGCATCTCCGCGGTGAAGCGGTTGGTCAGGTAGCCGGCGGTGGGAAACCAGCGCGACGCGTAGAGCAGGTAAGTAATCGGCTCCTGAATAGCTGATAATTTGAGGCCCTCGACTGGGCCATCGTCGTTGCCGGTGATCACGCCCTCGTATTCGAAGGTCCAATGCACGGCTTGCTCTTGGACAAAGGGCGTGGCCGGATTGATGCCGATGCCGCCGTCCGCCGAGCGCTGGCCGGTGAGCGCCGCGCCGGCCTCGTCGGAGATTTTGCTTACTTTGAGAGCCGGGTGGAGGCCGAATCTGACCTCTTCGGAATTTTCCGGCGCAGTAAAGCTGACCACCACTTTGGCCGCCAGATGGTGCGTGGCCGTGTCGATCTCGGCGTCGATGACGTAGCCGGAGATGGCCAGCGCGGGTCGCTCCGGCCGCTGGGCTGCAAGCGGAGTCGCCATGACGAGAGCGCAGGCCAAGCCCGCAAAGCCGCCTGCCAACTGCGCCATCCTTGTCTTCATACGCACGCAGCCATTATCGCAGCCCGCGCCATGGTGTTTCACATCGAGCAGGCTGCGCCGACGGCGTTTACTGCTTGATGATTTCCAGCTCGATGGTCAGCTTGACATCGTCGCCTATCAGGGCCGCCGGGAAGCCGGTTCCAATCCCGTAGGCGGTCCGGCTGAGGGTGGTGGTGGCTGTGAAGCCGGAGTGCGGCTTTTTGTCCATCGCGCCTTCTACCGGTGTGCTGGGGCCTTCCACATCAAGTGTCACGGGCAGGGTGACGCCGTGCAGGGTCAGGTTGCCGTTCACCGTCAGCTTGTTGCCGTTCTTCACAATGCCGGAGCTGGTAAAGGCTGCCGTGGGGAATTTGACCACATCGAAGAATGCCGCGGTTTTCAGGTGCGTGTCGCGGGTCGGGTCGCCGGTGTCCACGGTGGTGGTGTCGATGGTGACCGTCACGGTGGACTTGGTGATATCCGTATCGTTGAAAACCAGGGTGCCTTTTACCCCGCCGAAGTGGCCATGCACGTTGGAGACGCCGCCGTGGCGAATACTGAAAATGACTGCACTGTGGGCCGGATCGGTGGACCAGGCGGAGGTTTGCGCCAGCGCCAGGGGAGCCGCCAAAGCCAGAATGCCAGACAAAATTGCCAAACGCTTCATCGTAATTTCCTTTCATTGCAGGGCTGTTAAACCGTTGTTGGGTGGTGAGAGGGAAGCTTCTTACCGTATGCGCAAAAAATGGCGAGTGACTTCCCAGCGAAGTCTCCTCGTAAAATTTCGATGCTGATTGATTGTGATTTGTTGCAACAATTATTGTCTGGTTCCAATAGAACAGCCCTGGAAATGTAATTTGAGTCACTAATACCTGGTCCATGGTCCCTTTTCCCTGCTATCCTCGCGTAGATGTCCATTCTGAACGACTTCCGGCGACTCACCCGGTCCCAGCGGCGCACCTTTCTGGCCGCCTTCCTGGGATGGACCATGGATTCGCTCGACTTTTTTCTGCTGGTCTTCTGCGTCAAAGCCATCGCCACGGAGTTCCACACACTGCCCTCGGCGGTGCTGGGCGCGGTCTTTTTGACGCAGGCCTTCCGGCCGGTGGGCGCGGTGCTGTTCGGCGTGCTGGCCGACCGCTACGGCCGCCGCCCGGTGCTGATGGTGAATATTCTCAGCTTCTCGGTGATCGAGCTGGCCTGCGGCTTTGCGCCCTCGCTCTTCGTGCTGTTGTGTTTGCGCGCCTTGTTCGGCTTGGCCATGGGCGGCGAGTGGGGCGTGGGCGCGGCGCTGGCCTTTGAAACGCTGCCCACCGAGGGCCGCGGCGTATTCTCGGGAATTTTGCAGGAGGGCTACGCGCTGGGCTCCATCCTGGCCGCGGGCGCGTTCGCGCTCTTCTTCAACGGCTTTACCTTGCTGGGGCTGCAAGTCCCTGGAATTGGCTGGCGTGGGCTGTTCATCCTGGGCGCAATGCCGGCCCTGTTGGTGCTTTATGTGCGGATGCAGGTTGAAGAGTCGCCGGTGTGGCTGGAAGGGAAGAAGCAGCGGCTGGCGCGCTCTGCGGGAGACGCCCTGAGCGCCAGGGCCGGGAATCTGACCCGCGTGATGGCCTTTCTGCCGACGTTTCTCTTCCTTGTTCTGCTGATGACCGCCTTTATGAGCTTTTCCCACGGCACGCAGGACGTCTATCCGACTTTCCTGTCAACCTATGTCAGGCTCACGCCGCAGATTGTCGGCCTGATCGGCGTGTTGTACGGCATCGGCTCCATCGCGGGCGGCATCGCCTTCGGAGCGCTCTCGGAGAAGTGGGGCCGCAAGCGAGCCATCGTCGTCGCGGCGCTGCTGGCGATACCGGTGATTCCGCTTTACGCCTATGGTCACTCGGCCGTCACGCTGGGCATCGGCGCGGTGCTGATGCAGTTCATGGTGCAGGGAGCGTGGGGCGTGGTTCCCGCTTATCTCACCGAACTGTCGCCGGCTCCGGTACGCGCCACGGCTCCCGGCCTCGCCTACCAGTTGGGCGGCCTCATCACCTCCTGGAACGGCAAGGCGCAGGCTCTCATCGCCGAGCGCACTGGCAACTACCCGCTGGTGCTGGCGATGACCGTGATTATTGTCGCGCTGACGCTGGCCGGCCTCGCGCTCATGGGCCGCGAAGCCAAAGGCCAGGAGATGACGGCGGCATAAGTGGAGTACCGCAAAAAACGCTTTTGGGCGTAACCTGTGAATATGGAGGAGCTATCCATGGCAAATCTCGATTGGTCCCAATGCCCCGCTGTCGAAAGCGTCCCCGGCAAAGTGAGCGGCGCCTGGGTCTTCAAGGGAACGCGAATGCCGGTTCAGACGGTCTTTGCCAATCTCGAAGCCGGTATGTCGCCGCAGGAAATTACTGAGGTATTCGACGGAGTCAAACTAGAAGAGATAGAGGCAGTCCTCAAATTCGTAGTACAAAGCCTTGATAAAGAGCCAGCGTACGGCTGATGACAATTCTTATCGACAGAGATATTTTCGAGAACACTTGCATGGAAGAGAAAATACTCAAACGAGATCGGTTCAAATGGTGGCTGCTGATTTATTCCGCGATTGGCGCGTTGATCCTGTTCGTGCCAATCATCACAACCTTTGGCTACGATGGCGGAGAGTTTATATATGTTCTTCTCGTAATTCCAATCGTCAGCATCACCTTGCTCGTTCTTGCTTTTTTCAAAAGAGGACGCTTGCAGCTTGCAGTCTTGTCGATGCTGATTATCTTTTGGGCTACCTCATGGGGCTTATTAAAGAATGCTCTCGATGTGCGCTCCGAGGCCCGATGGCTTTTTCAGTCGAAAGAATACAAAGCTAAGGTTTTGGCAGAACCAGTCCCAGCGAACGGAGAACTGAGGCATATTGTTTGGGATGGTTGGGGATTTGCTGGAATTGCTGTTACAGATGTATTTCTTGTTTACGACCCGAATGATTCACTATCAGCTGCGGCCAAGAGTCATTCCCCTGGGAAATTCGGCGGTATTCCTTGCGAGGTCTATCGTGTTCACCGTCTGGAGAGCCACTATTACACTGTGTTCTTTTACTCTGACACCAGTTGGGACCACTGCAATTAGGTGCGGACCCAGGTGATGAGAGCTACCCTACTGCTGATACAAGCCAACCAGCCTGCCACTTGCCAGGATGTGTCCCGGCAGGGCGGCTTCAACCTGCGCCCGCGTCGCTCCTGCTGGCAGATTCAACTTTGCATCCAGCGCGTAGAGCGTGAAGACGTAGTGGTGCGGCGAGCCGGGCGGAGGACAGGGGCCACCATAACCGATATTGCCGAAGTCGTTGCGGCCTTGAAGTGCGCCGTCCGGAAGCTGGCCCAGCACCGGCAGCCCCTCGGGAAGCGCGCGCGTCCCGGCGGGCAGGTTGTAGAGCACCCAGTGAACCCAGGTTCCGCGAGGCGCGTCCGGGTCGGTGACAATCAACGCCAAGCTCGCCGTCTTTGCCGGCGGCGCGCTCCATGCTAACTGTGGCGAGATGCCCGCTCCGCTACACGTAAACTTCGCCGGAATCAGGCTTCCGTCATTGAAACTGGTGCTGGTTAGATTCATCGTCTGCCCCTCGCAATTGAATCGCGGCAACCCGGAAACGCCGCAGCCGCGAAAAGAAGCGCCGCCGCAACAACCCGCGCCGCCTGCCACAATGCTCCGCTTACTCTCTGCCCGTTCTCATTTGCCGAAGCGCGCATGCTCCGCTCCTTTCCGTGCAACATTGCCGATGAAACGGAATTTTAGTACATCTTCACTGCTCTTGTTAATGCGGGCGCCCGGCTACTCCCTATTTCCCTATTCCCTGTTCTTTCACTTCGGCCGTATGAGTTCAATCCTGTCCCGCGTCCGCACCCAGGTGTTGCCGGCCATGCGGCCTACGGCGTCCAAACCCGCCGGATCGACGCGAAAATCCTCCACCAACTCCTCGCGCAGGTGAAAGCGAACCACCTCGCCCAGTACGATGACGCCGCTGCCCGGCGCATGGCCGGTGTAGATGATCTGAAGCAGCTTGCACTCCATCTGCGCGGGCGATTCGGCGACGCGCGGCGGACGGACGGCAACGCTTGCGACCGGCGTCAGCCCGGAGAGCGGAAACTCGTCCACCCCGAAGGCAACTTCGGCAGAGGCAGCGTTGGCGGCAGCGGAGATGGCTTCGCTGACCACGTTGATGACGAACTCACGGGTCTCCTCGACGTTGCGCAACGTGTCTTTCCGCATACCGGGCCAATGGCCAGTCTCTGGCGGTCCGTTGGGGCGCAGCGACGGGCAGAAAAGCACCGTGGGCGGAACGGAGCCGACTCCGCAGAAAAAGCTGAAGGGCGCCAGATTCGCCACGCCGTCGCGGCTCATGGTCGAAACCAGAGCCACCGGGCGCGGCACGATCATGCCGGTCATCAGCTTGTAAATCTGCTTGGGTTGGCACTCGGCTGGGTTGAAGCAGAGCATCGGGTTTGCGGAAGAGCGCGCGGCGTCCATGCAGATAGCCTAGTCCATTGCGCCGCCGGGCGTGTGAGCTAGTGAGCCTCTGATTAAATCGAAATCTTGAAGGGTACGGGCTTTAGCCCGTACATAAATCCCGCAAAATCAACGTGGGCTTTAGCCCCTGAGGGAATGCAAGCTCAATAGAAGCACTAAATCAGAGTTTCCCTAGAGTGCGAATCTTACTTTTCTGTCTGTTCGGGCAGCCCAGCCTCGGCCGGCGACGGCAGCGTGTGCGTGTTCCACCACTGCTCCATCACCACGCTCCAGCGGTCGCTGCGGCCGACCCACAGTTGCGCGCAGCGGTCGTAACGGGCCTGGTTGTTCTCCAGCCAATAAGGCCGGTTGTCGCGCAGCCAGGCCTGCCGGTAAAGCCCGCCCAGCAGTGAGTATCCGTCGCGAACGTCTTCCAGCAGGCCGTTATTCGCGCCGATGGTCAGCAGCTTGGCCAGGACCTCGTCCCTGCGGCTCTTGTCGGCGGCTATAGCTCGCGCCTGCTTGTAGAGCGCAACGGATTCATCGGTTGCCTGAAATTTTAGGCCCACGAAATCGATGCGGCGCGCGCCCAACTCCAGCGCATCCAGCGCTTCGGGATTTTCGAGCGTGCGATTCTCCTGCTTTGCGGCGGCACGGGCTTCGGCGATCAGCGTAATGGCGCGCTCGGCGTGCAGGCGCAACGCGCTCTCGTAGGGCCGCAGCTTGGCTGCCACGCGCTCGCCCTCTGGCGAAAAGGGATCGGCCCAAAAGTAAATGTTTCTGGCATCGTGCAGGTCGGCTTCTTTGAACGCGGCGTGGGCGGACATCAGCTCGCGCTGCGCCTCGTTGATCTTGCCTGTCGGATCGCCATGAAACGCCAGGCCAAAGGAAGACGAAAAAGCCTCCTCCGAGCTTTCGCCCGATTGCCAGCCGGCCGCCGCGCCAAAGAGGACACCATACCAGTTTTGGTCGAAGATGCCCTCGCCGTCGTCGTTCCACACGGTGTTCAGCAAGCCGGTTGCGCCCAGCGCCTGTCCGTCGCGCACAAAGGCGCGAATGTTGGCCAGCGCCGCGGTGTTGTTGGGATAGAGGCGGCTCCAGTTGCTGACGCCGGGCGCCACCCAGGTTTCCAGGCCAGCCTTGGTAAACGGAGAGATGATCGATTTGTAATCCGGCCGGACGCGATACTCCCAGGGCACGGCGATCATGTCTTTGGGTAAGGTGCTGACCAGCTCCGGCGATTTGACCGCGATGTCGCCCCAGAAGAGCAGCCGCTTGTGAGTAGGCTCGAGCGTCGTGTGAATCTGCTTGAGGAAGTCGATGTAGACCGCGTCCAGCCCCTGCTTCTCCACCGGCTCACGCGTCTTGCCCAGGCCCAGCTCAAAGGTTTCGTCGGCGCCGATATGCGCGTAGGGCGCGGGAAAAACTTTGGCCAGCTCGCCGAACCAACTGCCGATCAGCGGCAGCGTGGCCGCCTCGCCCGGAGCAAGCACCGAGCCGTGCGGCGTCTCGGCCAGGGAAGAATACTGCTCGAACTTGAGCAGGTGGTGCAGGTGGCCAAAAGACTCCTGCTCAGGGATAACGGTGATGTGGTACTGGGCGGCATAGGCCACCAGCTCGCGAGCTTCGTCGGGGGTCATCGCTCCGCCGGGGAATGCCGCGACCGGAGAGGAATCATAGGCGAAGGTGTGCTCAAAGTAGGGCGAGAAAATGTTGATCTTATAGGCCGCCAGGGTGCGAATCTCGCGCTTCAAAAACTCCATGTTGGGCAGCGGACCGCGCGACCAGTCGTCGGAGAGCCCGCGATGGGCCATCGCCGGCCAGTCGCGCAGCGTGGGAACCAGAAGAACCGCGCCTTGGCCGCTGCCGCGAATCAATTGCTTCACCGTCTGCGCGCCGTAGAAGATGCCGGCGGAGGATTCGGCAATCACCGCCAGGCCGCCTTGCCCGTCGGGCACTAGGATGTAGCCCTCGTCGTGCATTGCCGGGTCGAAGCTCAGGTGGTTTGCGGACAGCAGCGCCTGGGCCGAATCGCTCTGAGCCCGCTCCAGACGAATGAAGGGAGCGTCCTGGCGCACGGTTCTTTTTCCCAGGCGATCCTCGATCAGATCCTCGACGGTAAATTGATCCTCCGCATTTTTTTCCGCGATGACGAAGAAACCGATGCCGCCGATGGGAATTGCCTGAACGGCGGAGCACTCCCGCGGCGCGGGCACCAAGTGAAGATCAGTGCAGGAGGGCGCTGGGGCGGTTTGGGCAAACGCGCCGGCTGCGGCGCACAAAAACAGCATGGAGAAAACAGCAAAAAAACGGCGCATCAGGAGTGCCTCGACGATCGGGTTTCATCTACAAGGCTAACGCATCGCCGCTTTGGCTGTGAAACTGCGTCGATGCCACCACGAATCTCCCGTGCCCCATCATTTCGCGTTCTTAGCGAAATGGGTGGGAGACCATCAACCGCCGTCCCATTCAATCAGAGTCAAAACTTCTATAGCCCTAGAAACCCTCGCAACGCCTCGTCCACGGCCCGCATCGTGGTTCCATCCACCTTGCCAATCCGCTCCCCGAGTTTCACGCGCGGCACGGCTGTCGCCTTGTCCACCATGATCTGGGAGGCTTTGCGCAGCCCTGTTTCCCGGCTGGCGGCAACCATCACGCGGAAGAGCGGCGCGTCGTGCATCTCGCTGGTCAACGGCAGCACAATCACCGAGGGATGCCGGTCGAATGCGTCCGCCTGCGCCACCAGAGCCGGGCGCGGCTTGCCGTAATCGCCGGAGACGGCTACGGTTACCAGGTCGCCGCGCTTCATCTGCCGCCTTCTTCGAAGCCGCCCAAGGGAGCGCTCACGTCCTGAATCCAGCGCATCACCTCGGCCTCATCCTCCGAGGCGGCGATCAGCTGGGACTGGCGGCGTGCCTCCGCCGCAAAACGGCGCTTCCGCGCATCTTCCACGTAGCCGCGCATCAGGGCGCGCAAGACCTCGGCAGCAGGACGGTCTTCCGCCTTCATTTCGTCCATAAACTCCTCCTTCAGCGTGGCATCAATGCGCAGGTTCAGGGTTGATTCCCTTGGGCGGGCAATAACGTGGGGCATGTACAACTCCTACGTGCAATATATAATTATATAATGTAGTTACGCAAGGAAATTACATTTTTTGTTTAGGGATCGGAAACAGATGGGCGAAAGAGGGATTCACGCATATCACCATGCGGTACACAGCGCCGGAGTGTGACCTTTGGCACAGGCACGGATTGGCTGCGGAGAGAGAATTGCTTGTGAGGCCTGCGAGCCATCCGCTGCGCGGGCCGGGAGAGTAAATCGATGAGTGATCTTGCAGGGCTGGCTGAATCCGTAACCGTTGATCCGTTGGTCGGCCATCCCGCCGATTACCACGTCTTTCACAAGTTTCTGGCTCGCTGCAAGAAGCTGCCGGCCATCACCACAGCGGTCTGTTGGCCGCTGTCGGACGTGGCCCTCAGAGGCACGGTGGAAGCGGCGGTCGAGGGGCTTATCAAGCCTACTCTGATCGGCGACGAGGCCGCGATGAAGGCTCTGGCCGCAAAGATCGGCGTGGATATCTCCGCCTATCCCATCGTCGATGCAGACAGCGAGCGCAAGGCCGCCGAGTTAAGCGTGGCCCTGTGCCGCAGCGGCGGCGCCCAGGCACTGATGAAGGGCAGCCTGCACACCGACGAGATGATGAAGGCGGCCATGAAGGCCGATACCGGGCTGCGCACCTCGCGGCGCATCAGCCATGTTTTTGTGATGGACACGCCGGCCTATGCGCGCACCCTGCTGATTACCGACGCGGCTATCAACATCGAGCCGGAGTTGGAGGACAAGATCCACATCGTGCAGAACGCCATCGACCTGGCGCATGCGTTGGGAATCCCCGTGCCCAAGGTGGCGCTGCTTTCAGCCGTGGAGACGGTGAACACCAAGATCAAGTCCACGCTGGACGCCGCGGCGCTGTGCAAGATGGCCGACCGAGGCCAGATTACCGGCGGCATCCTCGACGGGCCGCTGGCCTTCGACACCGCGGTCAGCGTGAAGGCAGCCAAAATCAAGGGGCTGGTTTCGCCGGTCACCGGGCAGGCCGACATCCTGGTGGTTCCGGACCTGGAAAGCGGCAATATGCTGGCCAAGCAACTGGAATACCTGGGCGGAGCGCAGTTGGCCGGCATCGTGCTGGGCGCGCGCGTTCCGGCAATCCTGACCAGCAGGGCCGATTCGGCCGAGACGCGGCTTACCAGTTGCGCCGTGGCCGTGCTGCTGCACTATGCCGAGCATCCGTTGGGCAAGGCTTAGTTTTAGAGCGGAATCAGAGTAAACGTGCCCTTACAAAGTGTATTGAAGGTGGCTTTTTCTTGAGGAAAAAGCCACTGCGCGGTAGTGCTTTCGTGGTACAGCTACTCTGATTCCGCTATACCTCCCATCCGATCCCATAAACCGGCGCCATCTCCCCTGCGGAATGGCGCCGGTTTGCATGATGTCCGATTCCAGACACTGCTGAGCCTTATTCGAACGGTTTTTTGGGGAAACAACCGGGACGGGTTCCCCGGTTTGGCCCCGAAGGCGATTTTCCCGAGTTTTTTTGCCAGTATCTTAAAGAAATTGCACGTAGTTTCCGAAGAAAGGGGTATACCAGTTGTGTGGAGGAACTGCGTCTTGAGGAACCCCATGCAAGCGGCTTCGCCAGCCGGCTCGACGTATGCCTTGCCCTCAGGAAGCCGTTTCGTATCGATGAGGCGGTTGATCATCGAGGTCAGGGAAGGCCTAAATGCTTAAACACGCTGAAGCAAATCTCTTGGCCCTGATTGAAAGCACGCAAGACCTGATCTGGTCGGTGGACCTTGATTACCGTCTGATTACATTCAATAAGGCATTGCAGCAGAACATCCTGGAAGACTATGGCGTCCGGATCAAGGCAGGGATGCGCTTCCACGAGGTGATTTCTCAGCAGCGGACGGCGCTGTGGCCGGGGTATTATGCACGGGTGCTTGCGGAAGGCCCGTTCCGAGTCGAGTATACCCGGATTGATGGCGGCATCATGGAGTTGAATTTCAATCCCATCGTCGTCGACGGTAAAACTACGGGCATCTCAATCTTCGGCAAAGAAATCACGGTGCAAAAAGAGGCCGAGGAGTCGCGCCGATTTCTCGCCGAAGTGGTGGAGAGCAGCGAGGAAGCCATCATCACCAACGCGCCATCCGGCGAGATTCTCACCTGGAACCACGCTGCGGAGGTCATCTACGGCTATACCGCGGGTGAGGCGGTTGGAAAGCCCTTCTCCATGGTTATCGCGCCGGAAATAAGGGAGCTTGCGGATAGACAACTCAAGGAGCTCATAAACGGGGCGCCACTGCTCCAAACTCAAGGAGTGGCTTTGCGCAAGGATGGAAGCAGGACTCACGTTTCGGTGACCACGTGGCCTATCCGAAATTTCGCTGGCGAAGTGACGGCCATCAGTACCATCGTTCGAGATGTTTCCGTTCATTATGAAGCCGAAAAGGCCCGGGCTTTGCTGGCCTCGGTGGTTGAATCTTCCGGCGATGCGATTCATGCCGTCAATCTGGATGGGACCGTCATCAGTTGGAACCGGGGCGCAGAGGCGTTGTTTGGGTACACGGCCGAGGAAGTCATCGGAAGAAGCATCGCCATCCTTGCCCCGCCCGGCCGCAACCTGGAAGTGCCTTCCTTCATGGGGGCCGTTGCGCGGGGGGAACACGTCGCTCCATTCGATACATTTCTTTGCGGCAAGGACGGACACAACATTGATGTATCGCTCTCCATATCTCCCATCCGGAATTCGGCTGGAGAGGTGACGGGAGCCTCTGCCATTGCCCGCGACATCAGCCAGCGCAAGCAGGCCGAGCGTGCGCTCCAGGATGCTGAAAAGAAGTATCGGGATATCTTCGAGAAAGCTTTGGAAGGGATGTGCCAGACAACTCTCGAAGGCAGATTTGTCTCCGCAAATCCTGCCGTGGCAAGGATACTGGGCTATGATTCGCCGGAGGAACTCATCTCCATGGTCACAGACATGGCTCGGGATGTCTGGGTGAATCCGGATGAGCGCATGAAGTACCTGCGACTGCTTGAAGAGACTGGGTCGGTTCGGGGTTTCGAGTGCCAGCTCAAGCGCAAGGACGGCAGGCACATCTGGGTTTCGATCAATCACCGCTTGGTTTGCGGGGCTGATGGGTGTGTGCTCTATCTTGAAGGCTTCATGGAAGACATCAGCGAGCGCAGGCGGGCGGAGGCAGCGCTGCGCGACAGCCTGGATTTGCTCAAGGAATCGCAGGCGATTGGAGGGCTGGGCAGCTATGTTCTGGATATCGGAACTGGCGAGTGGACCAGCTCGGATGTCCTGGATGAAATTTTCGGAATCGGCAAGGAATACAAACGCACGGTGGCGGGGTGGATTCACTTGATTCATCCCGATGACCGCGCCATGATGAACGCCGCTTTCATGGAACAAGTTGCCGGCAAAGGCCGGAATTCATACAAGGAATTCCGCATCCTACGTCAGACAGATCAGGCGGAGCGCTGGATCCATGGAATCGGCAGAATGGAATTAGGTGGCAAGGGCCAGCCCATGAAATTGCGCGGAGTCGTCAAAGACATCACCGAGAGCAAGCTGTCGGAGATGCAACTGCGCGACAGCGAAGAGCGTTATCGCACCACCTTCCAGATGCATCTCGACGCTATCGACATCTGCCGGGTGGAGGATGGCCGGTTCATTGACGTCAACGAGGCCTTCGTCCGCATCACAGGTTTTGCGCGCGAAGACGTGATCGGGCGGACGGCGATGGAAATCGGCATCTGGAACGATCCCAGCGACCGGCAGAAATTGCTCGATGCGCTACGCCGGAATCAGGGGCGCTGCACCTTCGAGGCGCCGTATCGAAACCGGGAAGGGATCTTGCGCTTGGGCTTGTTGTCAGTCTCTGTGATCGAGCTCGATGGCATGGCCTGTATTCTGTCCATTACCCGCGATATCACCGATGCCAAGGCAGCCGAAGAGCGTCTGGCCGCGGCCGCCGAGGCATTGCGGGGGAATGAGGAGCGCTATAGAACCATATTTGAGACCAGCTCCGACGCCGTCATTCTTGCCGGTCAGAACGATGGGAAGATCATCGACGCCAATCAGGCATTCTTCGATTCCTCGGGGTACCAGCGCAACGAAGTCATCGGGCACACAACAAGGGAACTCAACCTATGGGTGAATGAAGGCGACAGTCAGAGATTACTCGACGAATTAACCAGGAACAATATGTGCCGGAATATGGAATTACTCTCCAGGAGAAGGAATGGGGAGGAATTTTGGATTCGGTTGTCTGCTTCCTCAATTGAGATTGGGGGGATCCCATGCCGGCTTGTCTTCGCACAAGATATTTCTGAGGCCAAGGCTGCCGAGGAGCGCCTGGCTATTGCCGCGAATGCCTTGCGGGCCAGCGAGGAACGCTACCGTTCCGCCTTCCAGACCAGCCTCGACGCCATCGCCATGAACCGCCTCAGTGATGGGATGTACATTGACTGCAATCAGGCTTTTCTAGACATCACGGGATTTATCCGCGAGGAAGTCCTGGGACAAACTCCGCAGGAACTGAAAATCTGGGCAAATTCCCGTGACCAGCAGATCATAAAAGCCATGCTGGTCCAAGACTTGAGTTGCCGCCGCATCGAGGTCCAGTTCAGGAAGAAGAACGGAGAGATTTTCTGGGGAGAGATGTCGGCGTCTGTGATGGAGATTGAAGGCGCGCCCTGCGTCCTATCCATTACGCGGGATCTCTCCGCTGCCAAAACAGCGGAGAAAACCATCCGAAGCCTGGCTTTCTACGATCCTTTGACAGGCCTGTCCAACCGCCGTTTGCTGATGGAGAGGTTGCGCCAGCCCCTGGACGCCGGCGCCAGAGGCGGTCGTTCGCAAGCGCTGCTGCTGGTCGATCTGGATCATTTCAAAACCCTGAACGACACCCTCGGCCATCAAACCGGCGATCTTCTGCTCCAGCAAGTTTCACGGCGCATCTTTGCCTGCGCTCACGAAACCGATACTGTGTGCCGGTTGGGCGGCGATGAGTTTGTGGTGGTGCTTGAAGACCTGAGCAAGACTGTCGAGGAAGCCGCTGCCCAGGCCAAAGCCGTGGGTAAAAAAATTCTGGCTGTGCTTGACCAGCCCTTCCTGCTTGGGGATCATGAATGTCTCTCCACGGCCAGTATCGGAATTGCCGTCTTCGACGACCGGCATGACAGCACGGATGAGATCTTGCAGCAGGCCGAGATTGCCCTCTATCAGGCCAAGTCGGCGGGCCGCAACACCCTGCGCTTTTTCTCCCCAGCCTTGCAGGATGCCGTCAACGCTCGCGCCGCGCTGGAGGAGGATCTGCGCCAGGCGATCAAGGAAAAACAATTCCTGCTTTACTATCAGCCGCAGGTGGAGCGCGGCCGCTTGACGGGCGTCGAGGCCCTTATTCGCTGGGAGCATCCCAAACGTGGCCTCGTACAGCCCAACGATTTCATCCCCCTGGCCGAGGAAACCAGGCTGATTCTGCCCATAGGAGATTGGGTGCTGGAGGCTGCCTGCGAGCAGCTTGCGCTGTGGGCGGGCCGGAAGGATGCTGCCCATCTGACGGTCGCTGTCAACATCAGCGCCCTGCAGTTCCGCCAGCCATCGTTTGTCGAGCATGTTCTGGCAACCCTCCGGCGCACCGGCGCCAACCCGGATAACCTCCGGCTGGAACTCACCGAGAGCATGTTGGTAGACAATATCGAGGACATCATCGCCAAGATGACCGAACTCAAGTCGCATGGTTTAAGATTCTCTCTGGACGACTTTGGTACCGGTTATTCGTCCTTGTCTTACCTCAAGCGCCTCCCCCTGGATCGCTTGAAGATCGACCGAGCGTTTGTGCGCGATATGCTGGTGGATGCCACCAGCGGTGCTATTGCGCAAACTATTCTTTCGTTGAGCCGCGCCATGGGCATATCGGTAATTGCCGAGGGCGTGGAAACGGAAGAACAGCGGGGCTACCTTGCCGGTCTTGGCTGCCACTCTTTCCAGGGGTTCCTGATCAGCTGCCCGCTGCCATTGGAGAATTTCGAGGCCTTTCTACATGGCTTTGCCGAAAGCGGCTGCCCGAAATGAGTCGATTGCGTCTTGCACGCCGTCTAAGCCATATAGTTATTGCTCTCGTGGGAGAATGCATGAAGATTGTTTTGCCTGTATTTTTGCTGTTTATTGTTTTCAGCTCCTGTAGCCTTCCGGCCATGGGCCAGAACAGTCTGGATCAACAGCTCTACCGCGCGGCCTGGGAAGGCCGATTGGGTGAGATTCAACCGCTTCTGAAGCAGGGTGCAAACATCGAGGCCAAGGTGTCCAACGGCGAAATACAGTCTTGGGCAACGGACAACACCAAGCGGACGCCGTTAATAGCGGCTGCCGTGAACGGAAAGCTCGATGTGATGGCGCTGCTGCTGAACAAGGGAGCCAACGTCGAGGCCACGGATGACAACAACAACACCGCCCTGATTGCCGCGGCCACCGTGGGCCAGACCGAGGCTGTCAGATTGTTATTAAAAAAGGGCGCAAAGATCAACGTCGTGGGCGCTATGGGTGAAACGGCGCTGGACTCAGCCGCCGAAGCGGGAATGACGGATGCTGCGCAACTGTTGCTGGACAAGGGAGCGGACATCGAGGCGACGGGAAACATGGCCAACGGGACGGCGCTGATACTGGCCGCCAAGAACGGCAATGCGGACATTGTGAAGCTGCTGCTGAAGAGGGGCGCCAGGATTGAACCCCAGGGTTCTTCCGGCTACGAGACGGCGCTGACCAGGGCCGCCAGCAATGGGTATGCGGATGTTGTGCTGCTGCTGCTTGATAAAGGCTCTAACATCGAGGCGAGAAACGGCAATGGGCAGACGGCGCTGATGGAGGCCGCCCTGTCCGGAAGGATTGAAATTGTCAGGCTTCTGCTGGGAAAAGGCGCCAACCTTGAGGCCAGGAGTAATGACGGCGGGACAGCCCTTCTATGGGCTGCTTTACGCCATCGCGGTGAAGTTGCGCAACTGCTGCTGGTGAAGGGCGCCAACATTGAGGCCAGAACCAACGACGGCGAAACGGCGCTGATTGCGGCAGCCTGCTTCGACTCGGATAACGATAAGGATGGAACCAGAAAAACCGGCCTGGTGAAGTTGCTGCTGGAAAAGGGCGCCAACATCGACGCCGCAAACAAGGACGGCCTGACCCCCCTGACCTGTCCCAATCGGATGAATCCGCCCGCGGTGGACGATCTGCTGGAGCAGGCAAGTCAACGGAGGAAATAGCGCGAAGAGGCCCCGCGGAATCTGAGGCCTCTTGCTTTCGGCCGTTGCTTTGCTAGTTCAGAGTAAGTTCCGCGCTCAGCGGAGTGTTTTCGCTGGAGTCGCCGACGCGGACCACGAATTTGCCGGGATTGATGGTCCACTTATGGGCCGTTGCGTCCCAGTAGCTGAAGGCGCGGGCATCTAAATTCAGAGTCACGCGCCGGGTTTCGCCGGGAGCCAGGCGCACCTTTTCAAAGCCCTTCAATTCGCGCTCCGGGCGGCTGACTTTGGCGGATGGATCGGAGACATAGAGCTGCGCCACTTCCGCACCGGCCACGCTGCCGGTGTTGGTTACGTCGAAGCTGACCGGGACAGTCGCGCCGGAAGCAGCCGTCGCCGGTACTTGCAGATTGGCGAAGCTGAAGGTGGTGTAGCTCAGCCCGAAGCCGAAGGGAAACAGCGGATGCTTGCCGGCGGTGGTCCAGTAGCGATAACCCACCAGCAGCTTGTCTTCGTACTTCACATGAGGAATGACATAATCCACCGGCGGCTTACCGGTTTCGGTTACATGCAGCTTGGTATCCGCGCCCTGGATGGGATAGTAGTATGGCGCAGAGGGATTCTCCTCCCAACTGCGGTCGAAGCTGACTGGCAGCTTGCCCTCAGGATTTTGCTTGCCGAACAGAACTTCGGCGACGGCCGTGCCGCCCTCCTGGCCGGGATACCAGGTGTGCAACAGCGCGGGAACCTTGCTGAGCCAGCGCCGCGTATCCAGAGAGCCGCCGGCGGTGAGCGAAACAATGGTGCGCGGATTGGCAGCAACGACGGCCTCGATCAGCGCGTCCTGTCCCCAGGGCAGCGCAAAGGTGCGGTCGTAGCCCTCGCTCTCGGTGGCGGGATTAAAGCCGGCAGCTAGGACAACCACATCCGCGAGGGCCGCAAACTTCTTCGCGTCTTCCGAGATCAGTTCCGGCTCATACGCAATGCCTAAGCCGAGGCGGACACCGGGTGCGTGGGGCAGATAGCTGGCTACCATATTCACCGTCTCTCCGGCTGCCAGCTCGAGAGTTGCCGTTTGAGGAACCTGGCCTTCGTTGTGTGGATGCGCCAGCAGCTCTTTACCGTTGACCAGCACCTTGAAGGAGTCTTCGCCGGAGGCAGCAGCCAGGAACAGGTACTTGCCCGGCTTTTCCGCCTGGAAGACGCCTGTGTAGCGGATGCTGCGCGGGTGCGGGTCCTTGACGCCCCATGGCGCGAGCTTCCAGTTGGCGATTTTCGACAGGGCGTTCACTTCAGCCGTGCCGGAAAATTCGGTATTTGGAAAGGTTTCCTCTTTCACGCTGCCCGCCCAAACTGTTTTCCGAAAAATCTCGTTCTCATCGGGCAGGCCGCGGGCGTAGAGCACGCGCACGCCGGGTCCGGCGAGGTTGGCGATGCCGGTGAGAATGCTGACCGGCTCGAAGGCCTGAGCCTCGGAGGAGCCGCCGCCGCCGGTCACCGCGGGCCATGCATCGGGGCCGATGACGGCGATGGTTTTGATCTTGGCCGCATCCAGCGGCAGTAAGTGGCCCTCGTTCTTCAGCAACGTGAGGCTTTCGCGCGCGCCGTCCAAAGCGATGGCGCGGTCGGCCACCGAATAAGTCGAGTCAGAGGGGTCGAATTGCGGACGGTCAAGAAAGCCGTAGCGCAGCTCGGTCCTCAGCAGCCGCAGCACCTTGTCGTCGAGGGTGGTTTCCTTCACCGAACCGGCTTTGACCGCGGCCAGCAGCACTTTGGCGGTCATGAAGCGTGCGTAGGGCATTTCCAGGTCCAGGCCGTTGTTGGCTGCCGCCACGCCGTCATAGGTGGCGTCCCAGTCTGACATGAGAATTCCCTGGAAGCCCCACTCGCCCTTGAGCACCTTCAGGTTCAGGAATTCGTTCTGGGTGGCGTGGTCGCCGTTGATCAAATTATAGGAATTCATCACCGCGTCCACGTGAGCCTGGGTGACGGCTGCCTCGAAGGCCGGCAGGTAGATCTCGCGCAGGGTTCGCTCGTCTACCTCGACGTTCACGTTGTGCCGGTTGTACTCCGAGTTGTTTAACGCGTAGTGCTTGACCGTGGCGATCACGCCCTGGGACTGAACGCCCTCGATGTATGGAACCACCAGAGCCGCATTCAGGAAGGGGTCCTCGCTGAGGTACTCGAAGTTGCGGCCGGCCAAGGGCGAACGGGAGATGTTGACGCCGGGGCCGAGCAGGAAATGCACACTACGGGCGCGGGCATCGCGGCCCAGGCCCTCGCCCAGTCTGCGGGCGAAGTCCTTATCCCAGGTGGCGGCCAGAGCCACGCCGCCTGCATAGGCGGTGGTCGGTCCCCAGGTGCGAATTCCCACGGAAGCATCGGACATCCTGAAGCGGGGCAGATCGATGGCTGGGACGGCTTGCGTGTACATGCTGTCCACGCCGCCCAGCAGCTTGATCTTCTGCTCCAGTGTGAGTTTGGCCAGCAGTGCATGGGCCGTGGCCTCGATTTGCGGCGAGTCCGGCACGGGCGCCTGTGCGGAGGCGGCCAGGCCGCAATTCAGGAGGATCGAGAGCAGAAATGCGATTCCCAAAGAGAAAATCGCATGAGTAGTGAGGATTTTTTCGTTTTTCATGACATGAGAAGGCTAACGCATTTGCCTTGCTGTGTGCATCTTTTGGACTCTGAAGTATCGGTGCAATTTGATTTGCACAGGTATAGAGCATTCAGGCTGACGGCGGTAGGCGAAACAAAGGAGAAGTGGTCAAAAACGACCGGCGTAATATTTCTGCATGTTTTATAGAATTACTGCGGTAGACTCTTTACATGGCTAACGAACTCAAAGCGAACGAGTCCACGGCTCCGCAGCCTGTTCCGGTTGTAACAAACCCTGATAATATTCGCGCCGTTTACGCAAATAATGCTGGGTTTGGGGCAACAATGACTGATGTTGAGATGATTTTTACCCAAGTCGCACAGGGAATTGGCGCGAAGGGGGAATTGCGCCCAGAAAACAGAGTTGTTGCAATAGTGACAATTCCGATTATGCAGGTTGCTCAAGCAATCGCAGGGCTAAGCGCAGTCCTTTCTGCGTACCAAGGTAATGCTGAGGCCTTCAAGAAGCAGCGTGAGCAGAACATCGCAGCCCAGAAGAAGTAGCCCAAAGTGAAAACCATTTGGACAGCCCAGTGCATCCTCGCGAATGAGGTGAACCTCAATCAGGAGGACTGGGAGCACATTGTCGATGGTCACCCCGAAATGGCTGGCAGGGAAGAGCTG
>Ga0302320_10002688_pt1 | contig 41603 bp, 24 predicted proteins | sample Bog_T0_3_FD_202130 | JGI IMG/M metagenome (GOLD analysis project Ga0302320, IMG submission 202130) | Peat permafrost microbial communities from Stordalen Mire near Abisko, Sweden - Bog_T0_3 | ecosystem: Environmental > Terrestrial > Soil > Wetlands > Peat | place: Sweden: Abisko, Stordalen Mire... | reverse complement strand
TGCAGCCGGTACCACACAATCTCCGGCCGGCTGGTAGGGTACAAGACCTTCAGCGAGCTGCTCGGATCGAAGCGCATCCACTGGGAGTCGTCGAATCCAGGTTGCGCCCAGGCCATATCGTCCCCGGAATGAATCAGCCAGGTCATCCCCATATCCTGCGGGGATCGCATCGTCGTGGCATCGAAAGTCTGTGCGCTGAGGGGATGAAGCGTCGGCCAAAGACCGAGCAAAGCGAAGAGAACGGCGGCGCACAGGCGCCAGGACAGGCGCCTGGAAATCGTGCAAGCCATAGGGTGGACGAAACCTCCTGGCGATTTCAGTCCACCCTATCACCGTGTCCGCACCGAATCCTAGCGGAAAATCAAGGCGTTACTGCTGCGGTGCGGTCGGCGGTGGAGGAGGAGGCGGTGGCGGGGGCGGAGGCGGGGGCGGAGGCGGCGGAGGGGGCGGAGGCGGAGAAGGCGGAGGAGGAGGCAGCGGCGGTGGAGGTGGAGGAGGAGGAGGAGGAGGTGTGGCCGCATCGCCGCGCTTGGCTACAAACTCCTGCGCTGGCCGGTCACCGGCCTGGCGCGAGAACTTGATCGTGTCGCCGTCCGCCTTGCCCGTGTATGTGATCTTGAACTCGTTGCCGTTGAAGTTCAGCTCCTGCGTAAACGAGATGCTGTCCCCATCCACCTTGCCGTCGGTAATGTCGGTGTCGCCGCGAGGAGTGGTGATCTTGCCCGTCAGGGTTGAGCCGTCGACGTGAAAGTCGAAGGTGAGGTTTTGCGTGCCTCTCGGCGATTCAACGGTGCCATTCCATTTGCCGTTGAAGTCCGCGGCCAGGACAGCCACGGAACCGAGGGCCAGAAACAGTACTGCAATCCCAATCTTTCGCATCATGCCAAACTCCTCGAGACGATCCTGAGCGGATGGAGAGAATCCGTTCCTGCTGATGAGGGACGCAAAGAACGGGTGATAAGTCTCAACTAACGAGAAGAACTGCGATGAAATTCCCCGACGGCCTACTTCACCAGGCCGGCACGATGGATGGGCTCGATCTGCTTGCCATAGCGGCCCAGAAGCGCGTTCCAGCGCACGATCGCGATGTCCTCCAGCATTCTCATGCCGTCTTTGAGGTAGCTCATGCGGGTGCGCTCGTCGTGCCCCCAGGTTACGGACACCTCCTTGACGTGGTACCCGCGCTTGAGGGCGATAAACAGGATTTCGGGATCGAATCCCCAGCGCTCGATGGTCTGGAGCTGAAACACCGTCTGCGCCGCCGCGCGGGTAAAAGCTTTGAAGCCGCACTGCGTGTCGGCAAAATGCAGTCCCATCACGCCGCGGGTCACGCCATTGAAGCAGCGGCCGAAAAACTGCCGGTAAAGTGGCTGGTGGATGGTCTGCCGGCTGCGGTCAAGCCAGCGCGAGCCGATCGCAATGTCGGCGCCATCCGCAATGGCCGAGAACAGCCGTTCGGCTTCCTCGATCGGCGCTGAAAGGTCGGCGTCGGAGAACATCACGACTTCGCCCAGCGCCTGCAGCATCCCGGAGCGGACGCTGTATCCCTTGCCCCGGTTGCCGGGATTCTGCACCAGCCGCACCTCTGGAGCCTGGGCGGCAAAGCTGCGCACCACCTCCGCGGTCGAGTCGCGCGAGCCGTCGTCGACCACAATTACCTCGGCGGACCACCCCCGGGCGCGAATGCAGTCCACCACCTCCCGAAGCGTGGCGGGGATGCGCGTGCTCTCATTGAAAGCCGGAATGACGATGCTGTAGGTTGGATACTGCATTTCGCGCACGTCCGTCGCTCGGGCCCGGTCTTCGCATTCAGTCCGGATGGTTGTCTTTTTTTGAAAGCGCGGTCTCAGGACATGATACCGCAACTTCGGTCTTCTCACCGCTCTCTGCCATACTTCCCGGCTTTCCGGCCAAATGGCTGATCCGCAAAGGCTAAATTCCACATTGAGCTTGCTTTTTCACCCTTTCATGGGCAAAATCCGTTTATGCTGAATGCGGAGGTCTTTCGAATATGACAAAGGCAGACCTGGTGGAGAAAGTAACCGGCCTGGGCGATCTGACGCGCCGCGATGGCGAAGTGATTGTTGAAACCATCTTCGGCTCGGTGATCGGGGCCCTGCAGAGCGGCGACAAGATCGAGATTCGCGGCTTCGGGTCGTTTCGCATTCGGCAACGCAATCCCCGTATCGGACGCAACCCCAAAACCGGCGAGCGTGTCGACGTTCCCGCCAAAAAAGTTCCTTACTTCAAACCTTCAAAGGAGCTGCGCGACCTGGTCAACCCCGGCGAGGCTTAAGCCCAAACTACAGACCGATCACGGTAAGCGCTTGATAAGAAAACTGCCATCCGCTCCGGAGCCTCTCGCAATCTCCCCGCGAGAGGCGTAGTCGAAAGCCTGCGGTTCGGATTCTCTTAGCTTCCACGGATCCCGATCACCGCCATCATGCGCCCCGCGCGCCCCCGCGAGGCGCGATGCGAGTAGAACAGATCCCCGTGGCATTGCGTGCATCCCCCCACAACCTGAATCGACCGGGCTGCCACTCCCGCCGACAGCAACTGCCGCCGATTGGCTTCAATCAGATCCACGTGCAGGCTCGGGCCCGTCGGCGAGTGCCCCGGCGCGCGCTGGGTCAAAAACAGCATCGGGTACTTCATCCGCACGTCGTCCGCATCGTAGACCTCGCGAAACAATTCGCGCCCATACCCAAATTGCGACTCGAACTCCGACAGCACCTCTTCACCTACCGCGTAGCAGCAGGCGCCGATGCCTGGCCCGATGGCCGCAATCAGGTCCTCAGGCCGGGAGCCGAACTCGAGCCTCATGCGCCCCACGCCCATCTCCACAATCCGCTTCACCGTGCCCCGCCACCCGGCGTGGAAAGCCGCCACCACGTGGCGCTTGCGGTCCGTCACCAGCACCGGGATGCAGTCCGCGGTCTGCACAGCCAGCAACACCCCCGCCTCGTCCGAGATCAGGCCGTCGGCTCTTCGCGGACGTTCGCGCACCGCGTCGGCTGCCATCGCACGAACCACAAGATTCGAGTGAAACTGCCGCACGCATACCAGCGGCGTCCGAGCGTCGCCGGTCACCGCCTCCACCAGCAGCCTCCGATTCGCGGCCACCGCTTCTCTGCTGTCGTCCTCCGTAAAGCCAAGGTTCAGTTCCGCCGGCGCGCCGGCAGCGCAGTAAGCGCGGCTTACTCCGCCCGCTCGAGTGCTGAACCCGCTCCAAAGCCAGGAATAGCCCCATCTTGGCACCGGCAACCACCGAACCCCGTTGGCGGCGACGCGCGGTGTAGGCGCGGGACGCAAAAGCTCCTCGGGAGCAGCACGATCGAATCGCGCCGGCCGCACCCCGGCCGCAGCTTTCCCGCGCCGGCTGCGCACCAGCCCGGCCTGCGCAAAAACAGTGTCGAGGGCCTGAAGCTCAACCGCCAAATCCGCATTGGAACGGGAAGAAATCCGCATCGCAACTTTGATTCTAGCCATCGAGGCTCCGCCGCCGCTTGATCCCCAGGGCCCCCGCAATCAGCTGAACGCCGCTGCATCCGCACTGGCGCACCACAGAAAATGGGCCCACCTTCCGGTGGGCCCTTTCGAGAGGCATTTAAGGGTGGGAATCCAGGAGGGATTTTGGGAAGAGGTCCAGAAACGGACCCTCATTAAGGAGGTTAGACCTTTCTTGGGTGGGACATTTTGGGGAAGCCTCTGCTAATTACCAATTAAGATGCAGCAATTCCAGAAAGGTTGCATGCCGTAATTCCCCGGCGGAAAAATATTTCCGCGCGCCTATTCGACAGTCAGGTTCACCGTGCCGGTAGCCGAAGTCGTTCCTGACGTCCCGGTTACCGTAATCGTGTAGCTCCCAGGTGTAGTTCCGGTAAGCGCCGGCAACAGGCATTTCAGGGTTGCGTCCCCGCATGCGGACAGTCCTCCGGCCAGAAAAACCAGCAGAGCCATCATCCCCAGCCAATTCTGAAGCCTGCGCCGCCGGCTGCGGAAGCCGAAAAGCAGAAGGCATGCCAGCGCCACGCCGCCCGCCGCACGCCAGGGATTTTGGTTTTCGACACTATGAACCGCTGCGCAAGGCGAGGTACCCGGCGCTGTGGTGGAGATCGTCAGCGTAGCTGTTCCCGCGGAAGCGCCGGTGACATCAGCCGGGCTGGTGGCTCCAAAGCTCAGTGTAGGCCGCAACTGCGCCCCCTTGGGGGCGGATGTGATAACCGCTGTGAGCGCCACATTTCCGGTAAATCCTCCGCTCGGCGTCACCGTAATCGTGGATGTGTTGGCCGTGGTTGCGCCCGGCGTCACGCTGACCGCCGACCCGCTCACCGTAAAGCTGGGGGTTGTCGGAGCCGTCACAATCACGGTCGCAGTGCCGTCGATTGAGGGGTAATTGGCGTCTCCCGAATAGTCGCCGGTCAGCGTGTCGGTTCCGGCAGACAGAGAGCCCGGTGGAATTGTGATGCTCGCACTGCCGCCGCTCAGCGTCGTCGCCCCCGAACTGTATGTGCCGCTGGTCAATGTCACTGTGCCGGTTGGTTCGGCCGCGCCGGCGCCGATTCCAGGCGTGACGACGATCGTCACCGGCAGCGCTTCTGACGTGGTGATGGTGGTCAGAGACGGCTGCACTAATACCGTCACGGTGACCGGGCCGACAGTCACCTGGCCGGCGCCCGTGTCGGGCTCATAATTGGTGTCGCCGGAGTATTTCGCCGTCAGGTTGTTCACTCCGGTTGCCAGGGTTCCGGCGGGAATGCTCACGGTGGCGCTGCCGCTGCTCAGAGCCGCGGCTGCGGAATTGAAGCTGCCGGTGGAAAGTGTCACCTTTCCGGTAGGGAGTGGCAGCCCGGTGGGAGCCACGCTGGCGGCGATAGTGACCTGCAGCGGCTGTGACTGGGCCTGTGCCCAGGTGATGGTAGGCGAAGACGGCGTTACCGCGATGACCGGCGCAACCACGTCCACGGAGTTCGTTCCCGAGGATGGACTGTAAATGGTTGAGCTCGCCGCGTCCGGTAAGTAATTCGCCGTGAGAAAGTCCGGCAAAATCTGGTTGGCCGGCCAGGAAGGCAAAGACTCGCTCGGAACCGTGAATGTTGCGCTGCCGCCGCTCAGAACTGTGGCCGGGGAAATATAGCTGCCGGCAGTCAGCGTGATTGAACCGGTTGGTGTCGGACTCCCCGTTCCCGGGACTACGGCGACGGTCACCAACAAGGTCTGGGCCGAACCGATGGTCCCCGGAGTGGGCGTCACCGTCACCGTCGGCTCAGGTGGCCCCGGCGGTGCGGAAAGATTCAGCTCGGCGATGAATGCGTTTCCGGTGGCGTGAATCGTGGTCTGAAAGACGCCCGGCGTAATGGGAAAATTGCCTGACTCGGCATCTCCGGTAATGTACGCATTGTCTGAGCTGTCCAGCGCCAGGCCATTGGCCAGATCGCCCTCTTCGTCCTCTTTAAACGCCGGATTGTTCGCGTTAAATCCGTTGCCACCCAGGAAAGTGGAGTAGGCCAGATTGGTGCCGTTGGGGCCGATTTTGGCCACAAATGCGTTGTACCCTCCGTAGCAGCCGCCCGCGCATCCGGGAGATTGATTGTGATTCCCAGGCTGATAAGCGCTCGTGGTAACCGGAAAATCGGCTGAAGCCGCGCTCCCGGCAACATAGGCGTCGCCCGATCTGTCAATCGCCAGACCGTTCGCCTCATCTCCGGACGGGAAACTGTTTCCCGGTGAAAGATTGATTGTGCCCCCGCTGCCGCCCAGGTACGTCGAGTACACCAGCGCGGAACCGGTGGGATTCAGTTCGGCGACGTATGCGTTGGTAACATGGTTTGTATAGCCATTGTTCGTCGGCTGGATCGCTCCCGCCGTAACTGGAAAGTTGTTGGAAAATGTGTAACCGGTCACATACGCATCGCCCGCTGGGTCAATGGCAATCGCATTGGCTGTATCGATGACGTTTCCACCCAGGTAAGTAGAGTAGTTGAAAGTCGTGCCGGCGGGGTTCAGTTCGGCGACGAATGCGTTCGCGCCGTCCTCGCCGGAGGATGCCTGCTTGGTCTGAAATGCTCCCGTCGTTACCAGGAAATCCTTCGAAAGCATCTGCCCCGCGATGTACGCGTCGCCCGCTCCATCCACGGCAATCGCATTGCACGAATCGCCGGCAAACGGAATCGAGCCCGAGGTGCCGCCCCCCCCGATGTAGGTCGCGTACACAATCCCCGCGCCGGTTGGATTGAGTTTGGCCACGAATCCGTTATCTCCACCGGTTACGAGGGAGTTGTTGATCTTTTGAAGCGCGCCGGAGGTCACCGGAAAATCACTCGAATACGACCAGCCGGCCACATACGCAGCTCCATTGCTGTCAACGGCGATCGCGGTGCCTGTATCGCCGGCAAAGGGCGCGTTCGCGACCGTGCCGCTGCCGCCCAGATACGTGGAGTAGACCAGGGCCGTTCCGTCCGGGTTCAGCTTGGTCACGAATGCCGTCACGTCCCCGTTTGCGGCGGCTTTATCGTAGATCTGTACGACCCCTCCCGTGACCGGAAAATTTGTAGATCCTGTCTGGCCGGTCACATAGGCATCGCCCACTGAATCTACTGTGATTGCGTTGGCCACGTCTCCCACCACGTTCGGAGGCGCGCCCCCGCTCCCGCCCAGGTAGGTCGAGTAGATCAGCGCGGTTCCTGTCGGGTTCATCTTGGTTACGAAGGCGTTGAAAACGTGGCTCGTCGCGCCATGGTTTGAGACCTGAAACGAGCCATGAGTGGTCGGAAAGTCGGGCGAATTTGTCTGCCCGACAACATACGCGTCACCCGACGAGTCCAGCGCAATTGCCTTCGCTGAATCCGCGCCGCTGCCGCCCAGGAATGTCGAATAAATCAACACCGGATCGATCACCAGCGCCCGGGAACGGTCGTAGCTGCCGAGCCGGAATCGAACCGTATGCTTTCCCGCCAGATCAAAATCTCCCTCAACAGGGCTGCGCGCGCCATTCACCAGCTGATAAATCGACGGCTTCTGAAACCGCAGCCATCCGTGCGCCGTTTTCACCACCAGATCGCCGTTTGTCTCCCGGCGCAATTGCCGCGCTCCGCCAAAGCGCAGCCGGATGGCCGCCGGATCGGCTCCTGCCTCGGATACAAAGTCGTACTCCAGTTGCCGCTGGTTGCCGTAGTAGACCAGGTCGATGCCGGGATAGATGCCTGCAAAACGCACCCTCGCGTAAGTGGGTATGCCGGTGCGCCATTGGGACGGGTCGTTGCCGATGAAGTAATTCGCTGTGCCCGGCAACCGCTCCTCGCCGGCCGGGAGAGCTTTCGCGCTGGCGCCCTCCAACTGCATCCGAAGCGTATCGCAAAGCCCGGGCACTGGCGCACGGAGCGGCTTTCCTTGAGTTACTGAGCGTGCCCCACCCCGGGCCGGGCCGCACAGCGATAGCTCAGCTTGATGGCCGGCAAGATCGATCGAGTAGCCACTGCCGCGAGCCAGAAACTGCGCGCTCCCGCTGCCCTCGCCCGATCGAGCCTCGAAACCGAGCGGGAGCTTCCCGTAGTTTTCCGCGAGCTGGGCCTTCTTGCCCGGCATTGCCGTCTGAGATGAAGACGCCGGGGCTGCCCAGACGCAAATTAGTGGCGTTGCGGCAAGCAGAGCCGCCACCAACAGGACCCGCAGATGCGAGGATGCCTCGCGTGTGAGCATAGACCTTCCTGAACCCCATGCGGTGAGCTGGCGTACATTGACCGCACGATGACAGCTGTACCTGATCGTTAAGACGGTTCAGACGCCTCCCGGGTTTGCGGTGCGCCTCTCGAATCTCAATTGAATTTACTGCAACCCGTTCTTGGCAATGAGGCAACCTGGTGCAATATGCGCCGAAAGTGCGCCGGAAAGGCTCATTCCCGGCGCGCTCCCGCGTAATGGCTACTGTACGGTTAACGTAATCGTGCCCACCGTTGCGGTGGTCGAGCCTGAAGTTCCGGTTACGGTAATGGTGTATTGTCCGGCCGTGGTGCCGGGAGTTCCGCCGCCTCCGGTGTTTCCGCCGCTTCCGCCGCAACCCATCGCGCCGAATGAGGCAAAGAGCGCCAGCAGTCCGATCATGGCCAGCCAGTTACGCCGCCTTCTCGGAACGCCGAAGAAGAACAACAGCGCCAGCGCCGTCCCGCCCGCCGACGGCCAGAACATCTTCTTCATCTGGTTCTCGGCAGTGGTTGGCGCGGTGGTGTTCACCGTCAGCGTGGAGTTTTGCGACCCGCCCCCCGACGTGAAAGTCACCGGATTCGGCGTGAAGCTGCATGTCGGCGGGAAGTTGTCACCCACGATCGCCGTGGTGACCGAGCAGGTCAGGTTCACTGTGCCGGTAAAGCCGTTCTCCGGCGCGATAACAATTGTCGCGGTATTCCCGGTCTCCACGCCCGGCGTCACGCTGAGCGTTGTGGTGCCGCCGCTGCCGGCTGTAAACGTCGGCTCCGCGGTCACACTTAGCGACACAGACGTTGTTTCCGTCAGATTGCCCGATATCCCGGTAATGGTCACCGTCACCGGACTCGTGGTCACCGCAGCCGAGTCCGTGGCCGTCAGCGTCACCACTTGCGTGCCGGCGGCTGTCCCTGCGGCAAAGCCGGCCGCCACTCCGCTCGGCAAGTTGGAGGCGGCAAGAGCTACCGTGCCCGAGAAGCCGCCCGTAGGCGTCACCGTGATGGTGCTGGTCCCGCTCCCGCCCTGGGCAATCGACACGGATGTCGGTGAAGCCGAAAGCGTGAAGCTCGGCGCCACCACCACCGTCAGAGCGATGGTCGTGGTTGCGTTCGGAGTCTGGCAGGAAATACCGCAAGTCGAGGGCGGCGCTCCGGTGATGGTCACCGTCACCGGCCCTCCCAGCGTGGCCGTGGCGTTGGCCGTTAAGGTCACCACCTGCGTGCCAGATACCGTGCCTGCCGCAAACCCTGCCGTCACTCCGCTCGGCAGGCCGCTTGCGCTCAGCACAACGCTGCCTGTGTATCCGTTCACGTCCGTCACGGTAATCGTGCTGGTCCCGCTGCCGCCCTCGGCTACCGTTACGCTCGCCGGCGATGCCGAAAGCGTGAAGCTCTGAGGCGGTTTCACCGTCAACGCAATCGTTGTCGACGCGCTCAGAGATGCCGAGGTTCCGTTGATGGTCACAGTCACCGGCCCTCCGAGGGTGGCCGTGGCGCTGGCCGTCAGCGTCAGCACCTGCGTTCCTGAAACTGTGCCCGCCGCGAACGAAGCCGTCACCCCGGTGGGCAAACCTGTTGCCGCCAGGGTTACGCTGCCCGTGAATCCGTTCGCTCCCGTCACTGTAATCGTGCTGGTTCCGGTACTTCCCTGCACCACCGATACAGTCGTCGGCAATGCCGAAAGCGTAAAGCTCGGCGCAGCCTTCACCGTAACGGAGATTGTTGTCGATCCGGTCAGCGTACCCGAGGTTCCGTTGATCGCCACCGTCACTGAACTTGCAGGAGTCGCCGTAGCGCCGGCCGTCAGCGTCACTATCTGCGTGCCGCTCACCGTGCCTGCGGCGAACGACGCCGTCACTCCGCTCGGCAGCCCGCTCGCAGCCAGAGTCACCGCGCCCGTGAATCCGCCCACATCCGTCACCGTAACCGTGCTGGTTCCGGTACTTCCCTGCACCACCGACACAGTCGTCGGCGCAGCAGAAAGCGTAAAGCCCGGCGCAATGTTGACGGTGAGCTTAACCGTGCTGGTTTCCGTCAGCGAGCCCGATATTCCAGTAATGGTCACCGTCACCGGGCTGGTGGTCACGGTAGCCGTGCTCGAGGCCGTCAGCGTCATCACCTGGGTCCCGCTCACCGTGCCCGCCGCGAAGGACGCGGTCACGCCAGTTGGCAACCCGGTTGCCGACAGCGTGACGCTGCCGCTGAATCCGTTGGCCGGTCCGATCGTGATGGTGTCCGTCGCATTGTTGCCTTGCACCACCGTCACGCTGCTTGCGGTCGGCGTGAGCGAGAAGCTCGGCGCCGGGGTGATCGAGAGACTGACCGAAGTGCTTGCGGTCAGCGTGCCCGAAGTTCCCTTGATCGTCACCGTCACCGCGCTGGTGGTCACCACCGCAGTGCCGCTGGCCGTCAGCGTCAGCACCTGCGTGCCGCTGACTGTGCCTGCCGCAAACGACGCCGTCACCCCGGTGGGCAACCCCGTTGCCGCCAGGGTTACCGTGCCGCTGAATCCATTAGCGCCCGTCACCGTAATAGTGCTTGTCCCGGTGCTGCCCTGGACCACCGATAGGCTGGTCGGCAAAGCAGAAAGCGAGAAGCTCGGCCCCGCCGTCACCGAGACATTGACGGAAGTGGATGCGGTCAGCGTGCTCGAGGTTCCATTGATCGTCACTGTCACCGGGCTCGTGGTAACCGTTGCACTGCCGCTCGCCGTCAGTGTCAGAACCTGCGTGCCGGAAACTGTGCCTGCCGCAAACGACGCCGTCACTCCGCTCGGCAGCCCCGTTGCCGCCAGGGTCACAGTGCCGTTGAATCCGTTCGCGCCCGCCACCGTAATAGTGCTTGTCCCGGTGCTGCCCTGGGCCACCGATACGCTGGTCGGCAAGGCTGAAAGCGTGAAGCTCGGCGGCGGCGTCACCGAGAGGTCGACCGTCGCGGTCGCCGTCAGCGCGCCCGAGGTTCCCGTGATGGTGACAGGCACCGCGCTCGTGGTCACCACTGCGCTGCTGCTCGCCGTCAGTGTCAGAACCTGCGTGCCGGCCACCGTGCCCGCTGCAAACGACGCAGTCACTCCGGTCGGCAGGCCGGATGCGGCCAGCGTTATCGTGCCAGTGAATCCGCCACCGTCGGCAATCGTGATGGTGTCGGTGTTGCTGCCGCTCTGCGCGACGGAGAGTGCTTGCGGCGAGGGCGAAAGCGTAAAGCCCGAGCCGACCCCGCTCACCGTCACCGTCCCAGTGTGATTGGATTGGTCGGTCCCGGTCAGCGTTACGCTGTCTGCCCCCGGCGCCATCGGCGTAAAGCTGACTGCGGCCGCAAAGCTGGAACCGCCAAGTGCGTTGGACGCGCATGTCCCGGTTGTACTCACTGTGGCCGTTGCCGTTGAACTCGCATTGGCCGCAAAGGTGACTGCCGGAGCCGGACTGCCGCTGCAAGCCGTGTCGTTCAGGATCGCGTTCACCGGGTTAAGCGTGGTCGAGGGACTGACCGCGGTTCCCACCGGGGACGCGGGAACCGTTACGTTGTTCACCGTCACCCGCGCCACACCGTCGTTGTTTAAGGTGGCGTTCCAGTCCACAAGGTAGGCATTGTCATTGGAGTCAACCGTCACCGCGATTGCTCCCTGCGTGCTGATTGCGTATTCGCCGGACACATCCGGAACTCCATTGGAACTCGGGATCAGATACACTCCCGAATCGACGTATCCCAGGTACAGATTGCCATTCGAATCGGTGGCGACGTCGGTGATTCCCTCGTCGTATTGGGCCACCGGCGAGTCGGTATAGCTTTGCAGAACCACCGGGGTTGTTGCGTAGCCACTGCTCGCCGTGTATTTGAGCTCATTCAGGTTGGAGCTCTCAAAGTAGCCCGATGAGTTGACCGTGTAATCGGTAAAGTACAAATTCCCCTTTGGATCGAACGCGATCGAACTGACCCAGTTGGTGTCGGTATACAACACCGTGGCTGAATGGGGAGCTGTATCGGTCTCGCAGGCAGCATTGCATTCCGAGATAAGGGTCGGCACACCCGGCGTGAGAGTTGTGTTGTACGTGTTCACAAAGTAGAAGTTGCCCGAGGGGTCGAACGCGATCGACGAATAATTGGGCCAGTAATTGGTGGCGCTGGTTTCATCCCCCGCAGCGAACAGGCAGACGGTTTGATCCGTGGTGGTATTGGCCGCGGCTGCGCAATTCGACAGGCTCATGGTTCCAACGCCCGGTGCCGGCACGGTTACAGGAGTGTAGGTGCCGTTGACATACGGAATCTTGAGCACGTACGGGGAGTTGATGCCGGTTACGTAGACGTTGTTGGCGGTGTCCACAGCCACCGGTCCTGACATTTCATCCCAGACGGTGCCATTCGATAAATCGTTGACCAGCACGGTCACAGCGCCCGTGGCGCCGTTCACCCACAGGGTCTGAAAGCCGCCCTGGTCGCCGGCGAAGATGTCGCCGTTGGAATTTACGGCAAAGCTGCCACCCTCAGGGGCGGCGCCGTATCCAAACCCGCCGCCGCTGGCGGATGAGGCAGATGTGGCCGCCAGGCTTGCCAGCCAGTTCACCTGGCTCACAAGCACATCGGCAGTCGATGGAATCGGCAATGCCGCGTTGACGCTGAAGGTCTGCGAAACCGGCGCGGCTGCCGAGTAGATTCCGTTGCCGGCCTGCGTCGTGTTGATCGTGCAGGTGCCGACCTTGAGGAACGCCGCCGAACCGGTCGTGGTGACGTTGCAAAACGTCGATGTGGTCGTGGCAAAACTCACCGGAAGGCCGGAAGTGGCTGTCGCCGAGAATTCCACCGGCTCTCCCACTGTTTCGGGACCGGGGTTGGTGAAGGTGATCGTCTGCGTCACAGCGGCCTGAACGGTCAGCGAGATCGTGGTGGACGCGGTCATCGTACCGGAGATTCCGTTGACGGTGACCTGGACTGTTCCCGCGGTGGCCGTGCCGGAGGCCGTCAGCTTCAGCACCTGGGTGCCGGCAACTGTGCCGGCGCTGAACACACCGGTTACGCCCGTGGGCAACCCGGAAGTGGAAAGAGTGACCGTGCCGGTGAACCCACCCAACGGCGTCACCGAGATCGTCTCAGTCGAGCTGAGCCCCTGGCCGATCGACATCAGCGGAAGAGACGGAGCCAGCGTAAAGCCCTCTGTCGAGGATCCATACCACTCCGGAAGCGTTGTGGTTGCAGCCATCTTACCCTGCGGCGAGTAGCCTGTGTCGGTGGTGACGTCGGGAGCCGAAACACTCCAATCCCACCAGAAGACACCCTTCATCCACGATGTCTGCTGGCTGAATACTTCAAAAAACGCCTCGTAGCAATTCGCTTGTTCCTGGTCGTCCACGGCATTGTTGACGTTGTAGTTGTACGGCGCTACATTCGACCCGGTTGTGCTTTCATAGCCGATCTCCGAAAAGATCAACGGCTTGTTGTGTTGCGAAGCCACGCCGGAGAGCGAGGTGACGATATCGAAATCGCCGGACTCGCTGGCGTCGGTGCCGTTCCACGCCTCTACCAACTCTGCGACCGTCGGATCGTCCGAATTGGTGGCGACGGGAAAGTATCCATCCACGCCGATAATGTCCACATCGTCCCAGAAAGTTACGGTGGTGAATTCATCGCCGGCGCTGGTCGCATTGGCCCCGTATACCAGCTTGAGGTCGGGATATTGCGCCCGTAACGGGGTGATGACGTACTGATCCCAGTAAGTCCGGCAGCTTCCGGCGCAGTTATTCCCGGTGAGCTGCGCAAATTCGGTGCCGATCACCATGATGCCGACATTGTTCTCCGAAGCGATCTGCGCGAAATGGAGAATGAAGGCTTCGTAGCTGGTAAACCAGGCCGTGAGCCAGGCCTGCTTCTCAGCGGTCGTGGTAGCGCTGGTGGGCCACGTGAATTCGCCTCTCCAGATTCCATCGTCCGAGTCCACGTGCGGCTTCAGAGTCACCGTGATTCCCTGTGCCTGCAGATTTTGGATGGCGGCAACCACCGCAGCATCGGTGGGCGAGTTGCCGCTGGGCGCGATGTCGGTCGAGTCGTAAGTCTGTACGTCCCAGGTGGCCATTACCGCGGTGTAATTGGCTCCCGTTGCCCGCAGTGCGATAGCTCCATTCGGGCCCGCGGGAACTTCCAGGTACTCGTTGGAGCTATAGGAGATGTAATCCATGCCGTTGTAAGTGAAACCGGACTTGCTCTGCGCCGAAGCCCGTGGGGCCGTTGAGGCAAGCAGAAGTCCTGCAACCGTTGCTGTAACGAAGAGGCGAGCCGTCGAATGGGAAACAGTATGAGTCAACTTCATGGCTTCACCCCCGTCTGCGTCAGGCACCAGCTCGGAACAGCAATCTGCTCCCCGGCCTGAACGCCGTTATTGCCGCCCACCGGCTTCGCCTCAGAACAATCCGGCTTGGCCTGGCAGGTGCCGGCGCACCCCACAATCTTCGTTACCTGGATCTGTACCGATCGGATGCTGAACGATTTCACCGTCCCGCAAAATCCGTCGCCGCCCCAGGAACGAACGCATACCGTATCTCCCGCCGACTTGCCCGTCGAACGCGCCCCCGATTGCAGCAGCAGCGCCGCAATCTGCGTTTGACCCGTGTTCTCGGCAACGTTCAAAGCCGTCCCGGTCCCGCGCGAAGTCCAGTTCAGGTTCGCGCCCGCCGCAATCAAAACCTCGACCGCTTCGATCTGCCCGCCCTGGGCCGCGGCAATCAGCGCCGTTCGCCCGTCCGCCGCGGTCGCGTCCACGCCCGCGCCCTGGGCCAGCAGCGACGTGACTTTTGCAGTCTGGCCGGCCGACGCGGCCTCAATCAGCTGCGTAAGCCCTCGCTCGTTCCTGACATCGAGTGTGGCATCGTGCTGCACGCTCGCCTTTGACCCTCCCTGTGCCAAAACCGAGGGTGCAAGAACGGCCAGCGAAATTAATAGGATTGCAAACGCAAAGAGCGCCGCGCGCCTATCAACGCGCCGACGCCCAGGTGACATCGGGAAGATACTCATAACCAATTCCCCCACTTCCTTCGAATTCCAGATTTGCTGGAATTTCAAGGCGAAGATAACAATCCGGAATTTCCGTTTTGGCTTCCAGCAGCCCCACACGATACTTGAGTTTCGGTTTTTGAAGCCCGCCTGACTGATAACAGCTTCCTTGGCGGCGCAGGTCTGTTCAAAATTGCTCACTTTGACAGACAACTACTTTGGAACCCGGATTTTCTCCTCGCGTAGCCGATACTTCAGACACAGCTCTGTCTCTTTTCCCCCTTTCTGCCGTATTTGTTTGGCAGCACGATCAACGACTTCGGCTGTTGGAATATTCTCACCAGACACTTTGGCGATGGTGGCTAGGAATTTGCGGCGATTTCCCCGCGCTGCACTTGTTCCGCGTTCTTGCCGTTATTAGGCCTGAAAAACGCCCATGTGGCCGGGAGGAATTCTGGCTTCACGCCAAAATCGCCTGAGCGCGTTTCCAGGTTGATAAATGGCTGGTGGAAAATCACACTGCAGAGGTGGCTTGGAAGGACCAGGCCAAGCTAACGCCGACTTTGGCCAAGGCTTGGAGCACTTTGGGGACTCGTTGTCGTCGTCGCAATTCCCGAAGTATGCGACGTTAATCTTGTCAAAACCAAAATGCGATAAGGCGATTCCTGTAAAACTCATGCGCGCTGAGACACCTCGCGTGGTTTCAGAGCCTGTCCGTTCACAACCGCAACCGACAGCCCACATCAGTCGATCTTCGATAAACCTGCTTAGACAAAAACGCGAATTATCGCATATTTTCATGGCTGGATCAGCAACGTTGACATTCCCTACAGGTTGCATCGTTATTTCGGTTGGAAAAGGTTCTTGTCCCGATAGGCCTTCTGGAGAATGAAGAAAGCCTGTTTCTTTTCACCTTGATCGGAGATCAGTCCCTTGAGGTTATAGCCGTCCTGCACGCCGGGCAGCATTCGTCTTGGGGAACGAAAATCCACCAGTATCCACGGACTCATGCCACGCAGTTGGGGGATTCGGTTCAACATGCCCAGTTGATGTCGGAAGACATTAGCCTGGTATTCTTCTGTCCAACGTTCAGTCTCCGCTCCGTGCAATCCGGCCTTTGCGTCGGCGCCGAATTCGCTGATGATCAGCGGCTTGTTAAAGGCGATGTGCCACACAGTGGTATCGGCGTCCTCGGGCCGCTGTTCATACCATCCGATGTACTCGTTGGCGCCGATCACATCGAGAGCATCGCCTAGCGAGTCGTCGATATATTTATCGTGACCTTTTGTGCGAACCAACAGGGCTGCGGTAACGAGGCGAGAGGAATCGAGAGCCCGTACATCGCTTGCAAGGGTCTTGAGGAATCGCGTTCGCTCCGGGGTGTTTGGCGTTTCGTTGGCGATGGACCAGAGAACAATCGATGCCTTGTCACGATCGCGGCGAATCTCCTCACTCAATTGTTGTTGCGCTTTCCTGAGTACCGCCGGGTCTTCAAAATGCTCGGCCCAGTAAACCGGAATCTCCGACCAGACCATGATGCCGAGACGATCGGTAGCGCGAGTCATCCGCTGGTCATGAGGATAGTGGGCGAGGCGCACATAGTTGCAACCCAGCTCACGCGCCCATCCAAGCAGCGTTTCGACATCCTTGTCGTTGTTGGCGCGACCTCCGCGAAAAGGCGCCTCCGCATGAATGGAGACACCGCGCAGAAAGATCGACTTTCCGTTGAGCAAAATATTCTGACCGTCCGTTTCGATGGTTCGGAAGCCGACTTCATCCTCCAGTTTGTCGTCTCCCGCAGAAAGCAGAATGCGGTAGAGTTTGGGTTGTTCGGGAGACCAGAGTTGCAAGCCGGTTGCTGGAATCCGGATCGATCCTTTTCCACTGGAATCCAGGTGCGAGGTCACCGACAAATTGGCCTCGGGAATCGCAACGGTGATCGTTGCCCCTGGGCTTGCATCCTGCACATGGATCCATCCGACCACCGCTGTGCGTTCATGATTGAGGTGAAGATCGTAGTCGTCAATGAAGCTGTCGGTCACCTCAACGAGGGCTACATCGCGGGTGATGCCTCCATAGTTGAACCAATCGGTTGTTGCCGTGGGAATTCCATCGGCCTGCCTCGTATCGTCGACCGCAACCACGATAAAGTTCTTTCCGGCGTGCAGCTGCTGCGTGGCTTCACAGTCGAAGGCGGTGAAGCCACCTTCGTGATCGCAGACATGTTGCCCGTTGATCCAGATGAGTGCTTTGTAGTTTGCCGCACCAATATGCAAAAAAGTTCTATGGTGGGCCTGGGGCTGAAAGTCGAAGTCTCGCTGATACCAGACCAAGCCTTCGTAGTAGAAAAGCTGGGCGTTCTGCGTATTCCAGTCTCCAGGAACCTTTAATGTGGGAGACTTTGCGAAATCGTATTCGACCAGGTGATCGCTTCCCGGTTCGGCGGCGCCATTCAGGTAGAATCCATCCTTGCGCAATTCATGGTGGAACGTATAAAGACCAGTCGCGTATTGATCGACGATGAAATGCCAGTCGCCGTTAAGGTTCATGCTCTGACGATGATCCACATCAGCCAAAACGGTTGAAGATGATTGGGCGTAGAGAAACATTTGACCGATAAAGAGAAACGCAAAACTGATGCAGAGCCTGGCTTTCATCGAAGTTCCTTAGTGGGATTCGGCGTTACATAGAACAAGATAGTGATGGATGGAGGCTCCCATCCCTGCAAAGGGAACCGAGTTAGACGGTCACTTGGGCTTTAAAACGCAACTCGATCCGGATTAGCCGACAGCGTTTGTCTCTGAAGCCGGCGGAGGATTGAAGGTCATCATGCGAGGCGTTGTTCTTAACCGATGGACGATCCATCTCCGGGTCGATTTCCGGCTCCTTCGAACCAGCCGGCAGTATCGATCAAGATAGAACTTCGAGATGCCGCCAGCTTGAACCTGGCGATTTCAGAGTTTGCGGTTCACCCATTCGGTTTGGCCCCGGCTTCGACCCGCGGTGTTCATTTGCGACGTGCTCCTCCACCCTGATTGCTGTCGGAAGAGCACGCCGGGTTTTCACTCGTTTCGAGTTAGGTTAGAAGGTTAACCGGCCGCCAACCTGAATGAGGCGCTGGGTGCCGGCGTTTCCAGTGATAGTGCCCTGAGCGCTATTCGTGATGTTTCCGGAAGAGGGCAGGCCGAGGCTGACCCAGTTCATGACGTTGGTGACTTCGGCGCGGAACTGGAACGTCATTTTCCCCTCGATGTTCACGTCGCGCAACAGTGCCGCATCCATATCCTTGAGGCCTGGTCCGATGAGGGAGCCGCGTCTCACGTTGCCATCTGCGCCGCCGGGGCCGATGCCGCCAGTAACGCCCGGTCCGTTGAGAATGTACGACATCCCAGCCGCGCTGGCTGCCGCCATATTCGTTTTGTCAGCCTTGACATACGTGCTGTTGAACCATTGCGTAGTGACGCTGGTTGGGCTCTGGCTCCCTGCGCCGCATACACGGCAGCGGTGTGGGCTGAGGTTGGGGTTAACGCCTGTAAAGTTGGGGCGGCTGTTGCCCTTCGAGTCAAAGTTATAGTTGGCTCCGGATGAAACGGTAAACGGCAGGCCGGCCTGCAAATAGACGATGGGTGAGATCGTCCAGCCGTTGGCAACTTCACTGACGATCTTGTTCGGTCCGTGGAAGTAGTTGATGTTCCACATGCCGGAGAGGGCAGCATTGCCGTCCCGGTTGTTAGCCATGAGTTGATATTCCTCCCCAAGGCCGCCGCCGAGGGCGCCCATGGAGTTGTTTTGCGCGGTGAAGGGCTTGCCAAGCACGCCGTAATCCTGCGCACCGGTCATCTCTCCATTCTCCACAAACTCTCCGCTTTCCAGCGCGCGGCTCCAGACATAGAAACCGCTGACTGTGAAGCCGCGGGACATCTGCTTGGTCGCCGAGACTTGAAGCGAGTTATAGTTGGAGGTCTGGTCTGAGAGCAGGTAGGTGATTCCGCCCAGAGTGCCGGCGGTACCGTATATGCCGGCATCGTATTGACGACGTTGCTCCTGGCTTGCCGATGTAGTGGCGACAGCGCCGACTAACGCGCCGCCGGAAGAGTTTACAGTTGCGTACGGCGCGTAGTTGCCGTCGATGAAGGTTGACAGGTGACGGCCAAGGTTGCCGACATAAGCAACCGTCGTGCTGATCTTGTAAGGCAATTCACGCTGCACGCTCATGTTGAACTGGTAGACCGACGAATCTTTGAAATTCGTCGGGATAGCTTCAATACCCAGGCTCGGGAAGAATTTCGGATTCGCCGGATTATAGGTGTACGGGAAGATGCCGCCACCCGCAGCCGTGCTTGGGAATCCGACATTGTAAATGTTGGTGAGAGAGGTTTCGGAGCCAAAGTTGTTGCGAACGGCGAACGGAATGTTGTTGCCGGGCTGGTTCCACTCATTGCCGCTGATAGAGCCGTAGAAGATGCCCGCTGCTGCGCGAATCGAGGTTTTGCCATCCCCAAACGGATCCCATGCAAAACCGACGCGAGGCGAAATGTGGGCCCACGGCGTGCTGACGATGCCGCGACCGATGCCCTTGTCCCCAGGGAACAGCGTGCCGACCGGAGCTCCAGGAGCTACAGTGGATTGCTGGCCGGGAATGAACGACTCGGTCCTGTTATGGGCATCCACGGGAAGCGCATCGATATCCCAGCGGACTCCGAGATTGGCGGTGAAACGGGGCGTGATGCGGTAGTTGTCCTGCGCAAAAAACGCTGTGTGCCACGTGCTTAGATGCGTGGTATAAGGCGAATCCTGTTCAAACCCGCTGATTTGGCCGGTCATAAAGTCAGCCATCGCAACACCGGTGCTGGTGGGCGCGGTGGTCGAGAAAGTAATCTCGCCGTAGTTATTCAGGTTGGCAAGGAACATGGTCTTGTCGAGAGCGAACTCACCGCCAAGGTCCAGGTTGTGCTTGCCCTTTGTCATGCTGACCATGTCGCGTAGCTCGTAGTTGTCGGAACCCGTGACCGGGCCGGCATTCGGGTTACCCGTGTTAAAGCCGGCACCTGTCAGTTGCGGCAGTGCAGCCGGTCCCTGGATGGTGAAGTTCGAGCCGAAACTACCGAGGGTTTGGTCGGCTGGGCCGGTGACAGGGATCATCGTGCGTCCGCCCATGGCCCGCGTGAACGTAAGCCAGGTTTGATTGGCGACATTGGCGCTGAAGGTGTGAACGTCGCTGATGTTGGCATTCGTCTGACCGGAATGGGATTCAACTCCGGTCCAATTGACGTTGCCGCCTCCGCTGGGAGTTGACGTGGTGTTGATATAGAAGTAGGTCACTCCCAAATGGTCCTTGCTCCCGATCGACTCGTCGTACTTTGCAAGGTATTCGTCTGAGTCTGTCGGAGTGTTGTAAATGGTGGAGTATGTTTGGCCGCCAGTTTTTGTCTGAAGGACGCCGGTGGGCGACGGCAACGGAATGGAAACAAGGTTTGTGTTTTTCGTGTTCGTGAGAGCTAGAGCGGTCGTGTCCAGGTCGGCTTGCGCAATGCAATACCCGGCGGTAGGAGCCCCACCACCGGTAGCACCAGCACTAACCTCCGCGGCCGAGCAGCCGGGGCCAGAGTTTGCGCCATTCTCGAGGACCGTTTTACCCGTGCCCGGCTTGTAAATAAGGCCTGAGGTCAGCCCGTCCCCGGTAAAGTCGCCCAGGCGCTCGTTAGCCGTGGGCACCACAGCGCCTGTGACGGACGTGCCTTGTATCTGGCGCAGGCCGGCATAGCTGAAGAAGAAGAAGGACTTATCCTTCTTGATGGGGCCGCCGAAGGTTCCGCCGAAGTTATTGCGGTGGAAAGGAGCCTTGGTGGTAGCTGCTGGGATTTGCCACGTATAAGCATTGAGGTCGGTATTGCGGTTGAACTCGAACAAACCGCCGTGGAACTTGTTTGTTCCCGACTTTGTGATTACAGAGACGACAGCGGCGGAGAATTGGCCGTATTCAGCCGAGTATGCGCTGGTATCGACGCGGAACTCTTCGATTGCGTCGGGGTTGGGAGCCGGGTTGCCGTAGTTGCGCATACCGGTGATGTTGTTGCCGCCATCCAGATAAAATGCGACGGTTCCGTTGCCGGAGTCGAGCCCGCCGTTGATCTGGACATCTGTGGACGGCAGTCCAACCTGGAAATTGGGGGTGGCGGCGGCGGAATTGGTGGCGCCGGCGGTGTTGTACATGATGCCCGGTGTGAGCGAGAGTTCCGCGTAGGCGTTGCGGTTGACCAGCGGCAGGCCAATGATCTCGGCCGGTTCAATGGTCCGGCCCAATACCGCGTCGGTCGTATTGACCTCTGGGGGAGCCTCAGTGACCATGACGGTAGTATCCTGCGCGCCCACTACCAGTTTGATGTCAAGCGACAATGTCTGGCTAACGTCGAGGGCGAGGTTCTCTTGCACATAGCGCTCAAAGGACGTAGCGTCCGCCTGGACGGTGTACTTGCCGACCGGAAGGTAATCGATACGGAACTCGCCAATTCCGTTCACCGGCGCCGAACGGGTGAACCCCGTATCTACGTTGGTTGCCTTGACCGTGGCCGTGTTGACCACCGCGCCCTGTTGGTCCTTCACGGTACCAACAATGGCTCCGGTAATTTGTTGCGCCCCGGCAGGCAGGAGTGCCAGCCCGAACAAAAGTACGAAACCTGCCAGGTGAAAGAACAGATTCGGTCTTTTACCCGCAAATGCCTTGAATGACCGCCTCCGAAAAACTGACTTCATGTGTCGCTCCTTGATTCCTTATGCGGCCATGCTCAAAGTGTACCCACATGGTCTGCTTTTCCAACATTTGAGGGTCCCCTCGCTGAGAAACGCGCAATGAGATCCTGTGCGCTTTCCTCTCTTGCTTCACGGCCGGAATGAACGCCAAAGGGGGCCCAAATGCGATTCTGCCGGCATTCATCTGAAAATCACCCCTCTCGCTTCTCCCTCGTCGAGATCGCCGGAAACAGGCAACAACATTGACCGGGGATTTCTACGAGGTAAAGAAACGGAGTCAAATTGATTCGTGCAAGCCTAGCGATTAACTTTGTTCGCTGTCTTGTGATTTTGAAGTGAAATCTGTGTGATCGAAATTGTGAATGAAGTCACAGATACGAAGACAGCCGGAAAAGGGGAAAGTAAATCGGTTAGGGAGCCCCACCCGCACACCACGTTAACGTTGTTAATGATCGCCGTTAAATACTTGTTAGGAAAGGATTAAGGAAGGTGAACAGCGGAGGGCGCTTACTCCGAGTGTCTGCACTCGGGCATTCCAGGAGTTCCAGCCCTGAGACATTCATGTAGAATCACTTTGACACCAACGCGGAGTCACCTGATAAGTGGCAACTGATCCTAACGCGAGTGAAATAGAGCGTAATGAACTCGATTGGTTGTTGACTTCTGGAGTGTTAGGCCGCTCCCACAACCTCGCCCAGATGCTGACGTTCATCTGTGAGAAGCATTTCGAGGGTAAGGCTAGTCAGATCACCGAGCAGGCGCTCGCGGTTGAAGCTCTCGGACGCAGAAGTGATTTCAATCCCCAGCTGGACACAATCGTCCGTGTGACCGCCCATCAATTGCGAAAACGCCTCCAGGAAATCTATGCGGACCCCGGAGCCTCGCGTCCCGTACAAATCCAGATTCCAGCCGGGCAGTATGCGCCCTCCTTCGTCCACAGGGAGGAGACTGCAAAGTTGCCCTCCTCCGGGCCTGGAAGCACGATTCATGCTTCTTCATCCGCTGAAGAAATCGTGGTTAAGCCTGGCGCAGGACGCCGGAAATGGCTGATATCCGGAGTTGCATTGGCATTCTGTGTCCTGCTCGGAGGAGTCCTGCTTGAGGAGATGCATACGAGAACGCATTCGACCGCAGGCGCTGCTCCAGACGTCAAGACGAGCAGTGTCGTAAAAGGACATTCCGTGCGAGCCTTGTTGGGTAAGGGCCGCGGGTCCTACATCGATCACGCGGGATATACCTGGATGCCAGGGAATTATTGTACAGGCGGCGACAACCTTTCCGAATCGAGCCAACGGATTGCAGGCACGGAAGACCCGGCTATTTTTCTGGGCGGAGTTCGCGGCCACGCTCATTGCGTCTTTCCCGTCGATCCTGGAATCTACGAAGTGCATCTGCTTTTTGCAGAGGCTTCCGACCTGCCCGAAGCCACGAGCCGATCTGTGTTTTCTCTGAATGGCGGCGACAACACCTCTATCGATGTTGTCGACGATGCTGGTGGCGATTCCATCGCCGATACCAAGGTTTTCCGCGGCATTCGCCCCGAAAACGATGGCACCATTCACATCGACTATGTCGGCGAGATCTCCGCAATGAAAGCTGTAGAGATCCTTCCCGCTCCTTCCGAAGCGTTGTTGCCAATCAGAATTGTCGCTGGATCGAGCCCCTACAAAGATTCCGAAGGGAATGTCTGGCTCCCCGACCGTTATGTGATCGGTGGCCGCCTCGGACAGAGTGCAAAGGTGGTCAAGAACGAGCAAGCAGGTCTGTACGCATCCCGCCGAGTTGGGAACTTCCGGTATATCATCCCGGTTGTTCCTCTCGAGAAGTACCGTGTTCGGCTCTATTTTGAGGAGGCGTGGTTTGGCAAAGAGAACGTCGGCATCGGCGGTCCGGGCAGCCGGGTCTTCGACGTTTGGTGTAATGGCGCTGTTCTGCTCAAAGATTTCGACATCCTCAACGAAGGCGGCTCAGGGCCCGTCGTGAAGACCTTTGACAACGTTCAGGCGACTGCATTGGGAAAGATAGAACTCATTTTCTCGCCCGTTCTCAACTATCCACTCATTAATGCCATTGAAGTTCTACCCGAGCCCAGCAAGTAATCGTCGAATCAAAGCCGGATCGTGATCGTCCCGTTTTTCTGAACCGTCCTGTCTCTTGATCTTCGGCAAGAAATCGAGGCTTGCGTCGGTTGCAGTATGACTCTGGCTCAGGGCCGTCTACGTTCGAACCTGTGAGCTGATGTTGATGCAGAGCCTCCTCGGAGTGGAGGCCACGTGTGTTGAATCAGAACGCTTTCGGCCCGGCTGGCATTTTAGTGAGGTACACCCGCTCAAACTGCAAAATCAGCAGCCGGAATTTGTTTTGGAGGGCTGTCAATTCTATTGCCATAAGGAAATCCCCGATAAGCATGCGCAGGCTATTGATTATAAAATAGATACAAACAATTTTTACTCACAGTAAAAATAAGTGCCGAAAATTTAATTCCTCTCCGCGCCTTTTTCCGATATATTCGGTGCCATGTCGAAAATCAGCGTTGCAGGGCAAATAAACCCGTCGTTGTCTGCGGAATTGGAAGCAAACGCGGACGTTGAGGTCGTCACTGAATCAGCCGACGCAGTCTTGATCGACTGTAGCTCAGGTGGAGGGGCCGCGCTCGAAAACGCACTGGAATCAGGATCTCCCATCCTGTTATATCAGCCTGACGAAATTGCACTGGCAGCTTTGGAAAAACTCACTGGTAGCCGTCCGGCTGAGGGCTCTCAACTCGTCGGCATTGCAAAACTAACGTCGCGGCAAGGCCAGGTGAGTTACCAGATGCTGGATGGCAGCGATCTACAACCCACCAGCGGGCAGGCTTCCGACCGGGAATCCGCCCTGCTGAAAGCACCGGATACCGCTGATTTGCTTTCAGCCCTTGTCTCGCAAATGGCTGGCAGGTTGCACGTCAACACGGCGAAACCGCTGCTCCGCGACGCCTCGGCGACCTACTCTCCGGGAAACGATGCGTGGTATTGGAATATCAGCAATTCCTGGGGACCCGCGACATACACCTTAGGTCACGATGATGACAAGAATGTGATGTACAAGCTCAACGGATCGGTGCAGCAACAGACCCCTTCGCTCATGCTGAATGCCGATCTGCATATCTACTATGCCGACGCCGAACCCGTGCCGTATTACGTCGTCTATGCGAAATTCACGGCAATTTGCGCCGCGGGATATCGGCTTGCCAACACAGGCGATGCACGGGGTTTCTTCCTGTCAAAAATCTTCATGGACTTTGGGTTCGAAGCATCGGAGGGAAAAATCGTCCCCATCGGGCACATCCCGGGGAACTATGAGGGCGAACAGGGCTTCGTCTTTCCTCTCTCCACTCCCCGATTCCGCATCACGGCCAGGACCGCCACCGGCGCCGCTGCCACAGCGTTCACACCGCAAGACAGCGTGACCTGGAATATCAAGGGCTGGCGCATCCACGATGAGTCGGCCGGTAATCAGGTCAAGGCCTGCTTCCACCAGCACGATGGATGGGACTCCTGGATCAGGCAGCGCCAGGATTTTGGCTCCTGGTGGCAGGAGGCTTTCGGCGGCAAGTACGGCGGAAAGGTGGTTGGGATGCCGGATACTTCCTTCGCCACAATTACCACCGAGGCAGTTGGCGCCTGGCGGCTGGAGGGCAAGTTCAACGGGAAACACGAAATCTATATGACTGTGCGCCCAGGCCCCATGGGATTCCATCAGGAGATGGCCTTCATCCATAACCTCCACAGTTGTAATGGGCGCGGGAACATCAACGACAGGCATCATGACATTACCTGGGCTGATTTCTGGACAGGAAGTCCCTGGTATCTGAAACTTTCCGATCTTCCAAAGCCTGCAGGGAAGAAGTAATCGACAGGGAGAGGTGCCGGAATGCCACAGCCTATCCACGCTGGAGCTGTCAAAGGAGAATTCCGGATCGATAGCGACGGCAGCGCCGCTTATTCGATTCCGATCCAGTGCCCGCCGGGGCCGCGATCCATCACCCCCAGTGTCTCCGTCGGCTACAACAGCGCGGGCGGCAACGATCTGCTGGGTGTTGGCTGGGGCCTGCAGGGCTTTTCAACCATCACCCGCTGCGCTGCCACTGTTGCCCAGGATGGATTCACCGGAACAGTCAATCTGGACCGCGGAGATCGTTTTGCGCTCGATGGCCAACGGTTGATCGCGGTTGAGGGGCGCGACGGATTTCCCGATGCCGTCTATCGCACCGAGATCGACAGTTGGAAAAAGATTGTTCCTGTCTACGGAAACAATCCGGATAAGGGTCCCACTTCTTTCCGCGTCTACGACCGCCAGGGTACGATTTACGAGTTCGGCTTCACGGCCGACTCGCGTTTGCTTACACCCGCGGGGGATGCGGTTCGCTCCTGGTCGATAAGCCGCCTGACAAATCTTGCAGGCAGTTATCAAAGATTTATCTATGAACCGGATGTTGCGAACGGCGTGAGCTATCCGTTGCGCCTGGAATACGGCGGGTTCGCCAACGACCCGCCGAGGCGCTCGATACGCATCCGATACGAAGCCCGCGACGATGGAGCGGCAAAGTACACCGCCGGACTGGGTTCCCGCATCACCCGGCGCGTGAGTAACATCGATTCCTTTCTGGATGAGTCTCCGGTGATGCAATACCGGTTTACTTATGAGACGGGAAAGCTCACCAGCCGAAGCCGCCTGATCTCGGTAACTCAGGCGGGCAGCAAAGGCGGGGAACTGCCTGCCACTCGCTTTGAATGGCAGGAGGGAAACACCAACCTGTTTGGTTCGTCTACCACGCTTGCGGCCTCCGGCGCACCCGAAGGCGGAACTCTGCTGCCCATGGACATCAACGGCGACGGCGTGGTCGATCTGGTCCACGCGCGCGATGAAGACGGCACTCTGCAACTCGATCTCTATCTGGCGCGCCATGGGGGAAGCGGCTTCGATTCACGCTGGACCATGCCGGCAACCGGCCTGGCAGGCAATGGCCAGTTGTTTCCAATGGATGTGGATGGCGACGGGTGCATCGATCTGGTGCATGCGTCGGACAACGACGGCCAGTTGGAACTTACGGTTTTGAAGGCTACGCAATCTGGCGCGCGCTGGATTCTGAAACCCGGCGCGCGCGGCGCCGGCGGTCCTGCCGGCCTGGCCGGAAGCGGATTGTTGTTCTCGCTGGATGTGGACGGCGACGGGCTTCCCGACCTAGTTCATATCACCGACCACGATGGTACTTCTACCATCACCACTCTTTTCTCAGACGGCACGCGTTTTGCACGCGATCCCAAGGATCATACGTTGCCCTGCCAGACTGGCTTCGGCGAATGGATTCCAGGCGACTACAACGGCGACGGCATGGCCGATCTTGTGCATGCGTCTGAGCGGGACGGCGCGCTTCACCTCGATCTTTTCACTTCGCGCGGTCGCGCAGGATTCGTGCGCCAATCCGCAAGCCCGCAAGCGCAGCCTGTTGGCATGGGGGTGATGATTCCCATCGATGTAAACGGCGACGGCAAGACCGACCTGGTGAATGCCTTTTACAACGACACGCGCCTCGAGCTTACATCCCTCGTGTCAACTGGCAAGGGTTTCGCGTCCCAGCCCACTCAGCGCCCCGCCCTTCCCGGCGCAGCCAATCATGCCACCTTGATGCCGGCCGATTTGAACGGCGACGGCCTCATGGATCTTCTCCTTGCGTGGTCCAGCGAAGACGGCACAACGTCGGTCGGCGGGCTCATGTCGAACGGCTCCGGGTTCGCGTTTTGCAATCCCGCCTCGCAGCCGCTGAAGACAGCGGGCTGGGCGCGCTTTCTGCCGCTGGATCTTGACGGCGACGGGCGAACCGATCTGCTGCACGCAGCGCAAGACAATGGGAAGCTCGTATTGCGTCAGGTGCTCATTGCGGGCGACTATCCCGATCTGCTCAAGTCGATCACCAACGGCATTGGCGGGCGTCATGAAATTCGCTATGACACCATGACCAACCCGGCTATCTACAGCAAGCAGACCATTGCGCCAAATGCCCCCGCAGTAAAAGGAATTGAAACCGCGCCGCTGCTCAACTCCGGCGTTTCGGGTTCCACTTACGCGCTGGTCGGAGGGTCGGGCTCCACTCCCGGCGCCGTGTATGCGACGAAGATCACGGCCTTTCCAAAGCAGTTGGTCTGCTCGTACCTGCATACAACCGGCTCGGGCGCTCCGTCGGAGTACAAGTATTTCTATCGCGCCGGACGTCTCGATGTTACCGGGCGCGGATGGCTGGGTTTCGAATCGAGCGCCATGACCGATGTGGAATTCGATACTGCGACTCTTACGGAGTTTCATCGCAATTTTCCGCTGGAAAGAAGCCCCAGCCGCATCACAACTTCTCGCGCGAGCGACGGAACACTCATTCAAAAAGTTCAATACACCCAGGAGGCTGCGCCAACTTCGCCCAAGACCTGGAGTGTTCGGGAACGCTTGGTGGACGTGGAGTTCTTGAGCCTCGGCGCGCCCGGCTCCGCGCCCGATGCGGTTCGCCGCAGAACCAGCGATTATGACGCGTGGGGCAACCTGGTGCGCATGTCCGACAGCGGCACAGGACAGGGCGCGCCCACGTGCTACAGCTTTGAGACGTTCAGTCCGCCCGATACTGCGCGATGGGTGCTGGGCCGTTCCGTCGAGGCTGCGGTTACGGCCGACGCCAAAGGCGAGCAGGTTTTGCGCCGCGAGAGGCACACTTATGACCAGGCGACGGGAAGAGTGCTCACGCAACAAGCGTGGAACGATCAAACCCAGTCATGGCTGGCTTCAACTTACACCTATGACAACTTTGGGAATGCAACATCCAGCACCGATCCGTCGGGCGCAACCACCAATGTAACGTTCGACTCGGAGTATCATGCGTTTCCCGTGCGTGTGGAGTCTCCGCCAAACGCGCAGGGAAAAAGAATCGTCTCAAAATTCGAATTCAATCCGCACAACGGAGAACAGAAGACGCGCTTCCAGCCGAAGACCAGCGACGATTCCTCAACCGATGGACCGGTTGTCGCAAAGGTCTTCGACGAACTTGGACGCACGATCGAGGAACATGGGCCGGATCCTTCGGGCAAGCTTGTGCCGCTGGTTAAGCGCAGTTGGGTCGCAGGGAAAGACGGCGTTTATCAGGAAGAGCAAACACGCGTGGATTGGGCGGGCACGGCATGGCACTGGAAGCGATCGTGGCTCGACGGGGAAGGGCGAATCTATCGCACGGCGGCTCTTGGTCCGGATGGCGCGCGAACCGTTACAATGCGCAGGATCCTCGATGGCAGGGGCAACATCCTCGAGGAAACCCTGCCTTGCTATGAGGGCGATCCGGTTACAACGGTCAAGCGCAAGTACGATGCCGCCGGGCGGTTGATCGCGGAAGTTCGAGCGGAATCCACCACCCGTTATGAGTACCCCACTGCGTTCAAGACAGTGGCGATCGAAGCCTACGGAAAGCCCGAGGCCCGCACCACCACCACGCACTATGTGCAGTGCGGAGACGAACGTCTTCCCGTGCGGCGTGTTGCGGGCAACGGCGAAACCACAACATTCACTTATGACGGACTGGCCCGCCTGACCTCTGCCGTCGATCCCCTCGGAGTGGTCTCCAGCGCGCGGTACGATTCTCTCGGCCGCCAGGTTTACTCAAGTGTTATCGGCGCGAAAGGCATGCAGCTTGAAAGGACCTTTCTCCGCGACGACCAGCAGCGCCGCACTACCAGCACGCAGCCCGACGGCAAATCGGTTACCGTCTCATCCGACGCTCTGCAGCGCACCCTCAAAAAGGTGTATAGCGACGGCGCCACCGTCGAATTCCTCTACGATCAAAGCGCCGATTCTTTGGGGCGTCTGTCTGAAGTTCGCGACACCCATGGCGCAGGCACACGGTACAAATACGATCGCGTCGGCAATCAGACACGCGTTGAAACGTCGGTTGAAGGCAAGTCCTATCCATTTGATCGGTCCTTCGCGCCCGCGGGCCACGTACTAACCCTTACCTATCCCGACGGCTCCGTCGAGACCTCCGCATACAACGCGAGTCACCAGCAACTGGCGATTGCCATTGGCGATGTGTCGGCGTCCTTCGGCGACTTCACGGCCACCGGCACTCCAAAGCAAATCGTGCTTGGAAACGGCATTCGCGAGACACGTTCGTACCGCAACAACGGCCAACTTGCCTCGCAATCGTTGGCGCGCACCGACGGCGGCCAACTCGCCAGGCATGACTTCGAGTGGAATGCGATGGGGCAGCTCTCGGCGATTCTCGATCGTGTCGACGGCGCCAACGACCGGAAGTTCAGCTACGACATATCCGGCCGCCTCGGATCGGCTATTGAAGGATCGGTCAGAACATCATTTGAGTATGACGGCGGCGGCAATCTCACGGCAAAAGGAAACGTAAAGTACAACTACGACGGGTATCGCGTGCGAACCGGCGCAAGCGGCGAACAGAATGTGTTTTCTGCTGACTACGATGCCGATGGCAACATGAAGAGCGTGGTAAGAAACGGGCAAAAGCGATCGTTTGAATACGACGGAGCCGGATGCCTGGCCAGTACCGAGGGCGTTCGCTTTACTTATGACTACACCGGACGCCGACTGACGAAAAAGGTGGAGAACGGGCCTCTGACCATTTATGTTGCGCCGCAATACGAAGTGGTCCGCTTTCCCAAAGGGCAGGTTCAAAGCACGCGTTATATAACATCGGCGCACGGCCTGGTAGCTGCCATCACAAAGGTGGATGCAAACCCCTCTGGAGTTCAGGAAACGGCCGAGGGCGTTTCGGCGCCGGGCATATTCTATTCTCATTCCGATTACAACGGCAGCGTGGCGCTTCAGACCAATCTGAACGGCCTGGTGGTGGCCCGTGTTCGATATGATTCTTATGGCAAGCCCTCGGTAATAGGCCCAGACAATATCCGTCACAAGTTCACCGGGAAAGAGTTCGACCGCGAGACTGGGCTTTACTATTTCGAGTCCCGTTACTACGATCCCGAGACCGGGCGCTTCACCACCGCGGACGATCGCCTCGGCGGGCCCGAGACCTGCCGCGACGTACTCAACCGCTACGCATACGTCATCAACGATCCGTTGAATAACACCGACCTCACCGGCCACATGTTCGATTTAGGGTACGGCTTCGAATGGGGCAGGTTCTTCTCCGAAATAAAGGATGCCTTTGAAACTCCGTTGGGCAAAAAAATTACGATGGCCATCCTGGGCAGCGCGCTGATTATTGCGGGAGCGGCGCTGACATTTTTCGCAGGGCCCGCCGGCGTGGGTCTGGCGTTGTTGGGTGGAACTCTGCTGGGCGCGGGAATCTCGGCCACGGCATATTTAGCCTCCAATTCCAACTCGCTCGAATGGAGAGACTTCGGCATTCAATTGGGCATTGGAGCGGCCACTGGCCTGGTTACGGCAGGTATCTCTTCCGGTGCTGGGTTAATCATTGCACGCGGCGTTGCAACGCAGGCTCTGACTTGGGGCGCGACCGGGGCATCGAGAATCGCAGTAGCCATTATTGCTGCCACGGTCAGCGGTACAGCCGCCAGTGTGGGCACAAAGTATTTGAACAATCTTGCCAAAGGCAAATCGGGCGACGATGTACACGATGGCGTAGCTTCGTCGGCGGCCTACGGCGCGATATTCGGCCTGGTTGGCGGCGCTGTGGGCTCGGGCACGGGAGCGCTAGCTTCGAAGACCAGCGGTAGAGACTACTACTCACACCTTCCGGATGGCTGGACAAGTGTGGAAAGCAGTGGTTATAGCTTCGCGGCCGACAAAGCTCCAAAGTTTTTTATGGGACTCAAGGACCTGCTGATCTCACCGCTCGTAAACGCATTGCCGGAGATGTAGTTTCCGTTCGCGAATCGGTAGAGTTCTTTCCTGTTGCTTCGCCAAAATGCTGATCTGTTTTCTATCGCCGCAATGGATTTCTTCACCGTGCGGTCGCTCTCCTTCGGCGTTCTCTATTGATTCTTCGTCATCGCCCACGACCGCCGACGCATCCTGCACTGCAATGTGACCAGAAATCCGGGCAATGCATGGGGCATTCAGCAATTGCGCGACATCAGGTTAGTTTCATACGGTGCCAAGCGAAGTTAGACGCACATCTCGTTTACTCGATTCGGCGGCAACTCGCTGTTTTGACGAGCTACAGGTGGACGCTGGACAGGGGAATTCGATTGACAGGCAACACCCCCCTTGTAAGCTACTCGAATGAGAGCGAAACTCCAGAGGACTGCGGTGTTTACATCGTGTTGTTGCGCGTGTATGCACACAGGGTGTCCTCTGGCAGGTAGAGGCCGGGCTGAACTAACTTAGAGCCTGACTTCAGCTAAAGAAGTTTCTTAGCCCACCGCCGGAAGTCGATCTGGCTGGTGGGTTTTTATTTATAGCCCTCAGATGCACAGACAACCACGGCGGCGACTCCTTACCAAACAGAGAAGATGGCACGGGAGGGATGGCCTTCAGGCCAGTGCCCTCACCTTCCCCAGAGAGAAACGCAACTCAAAACAAGGAGATCGTCCTCATGAATTTGAAATTCAGAAGAGTATTGCCAATAGCCCTTGTTTTCTTGTCGATCATCCCTTCATTATTTGCAACGGACGGATATTTCCTGACTGGATACGGAACCAAGCAACAGGGCCAAGGGGGAGCGGGTGTTGCCAGGCCTGCAGACAGCCTGGCAGGAGCCACCAACCCAGCCGGCCTGTTCCTGGCCGGAAACCGCTTTGATATTGGGCTAACGCTGTTTCGACCGAATCGCTCGGCCACAATCACCTCACCTTCCCCCGCGGCTGGCCCCTATGACGGCAACCGGGTAACAAACTTTGAGCTGCCCGAGCTCGGCTACAGCCTCCACTACCGGCCAAACCTTGTTTTGGGCGTGGCGCTTTATGGAAACGGCGGATTGAATACCTCGTATACACGACCGATTCCATTGCTGGGCACCACGCGCGGCGGCGTCGATATTGAGCAGTCCTTCATCTCGCCCACCCTGTCTTACAAGGCGGGAGCGCATAACTACTTCGGAGTGGCCCTAAATATCGCCGTGCAGCGCTTTGCCGCGGAAGGCTTGCAGTATATCGAGTTCATTTCCAGCAACCCCGCGAAGGTGACCAACAATGGATACTCCTATTCGTCCGGAGGCGGCGTGCGCGTGGGCTGGCTGGGCGAGTTGAACAAAGTGGTGAGCGTGGGCGCGACTTATCAAAGCCGGACGTACGTGAGCAAATTCAACAAGTACAGCGGACTCTTTGCCGAGCGCGGGGAATTCGATGTTCCCGCCAACTTTGCGGGCGGCGCGTCTGTGAAGTTGGGTTCCAAGGCATCGCTGCTCTTTGACGAGGAGTGCATTCTCTATGGATCGGTGAAGTCGATTGCCAACACATTGGATAGCGCTTCTCCGCTGGGAACCGACAACGGACCCGGCTTCGGATGGCACGATATCAACGTCTCGAAGGCCGGCTTCGACTACGACGTGAACCCTTCGTTGACTCTCCGCGGAGGCTATAATCACGGCGGTGTTCCCTTCGACAGCTCGCAGACGTTCTTCAATCTTTTGGCTCCGGCAGTAACCAAAGACCACCTGCACGTGGGCGCCACCTGGACCTCGACGAGCGGCAAGGAGATTAGTTTCGAGTACATTCATGCCTTCAATAACACCGTAAACGGTGTGAATTCCATTCCTCCAACTTATGGCGGCGGGAATGCAAATCTGAGCATGTATCAGAATTCGTTTCAGGTGGCCTTTGGATGGAACAAGAACAAGAAGTATGGCGCGCACGAATCGGGAGGTGAACGCGTATGGCAGCCTGGCTTTATCGGGAGTGGCCCTGGTATGTGGCAGGACCGCTCATCGGCCTTTTCGTACCCGCGTTGCTGATTGCCGGCAACAAGGTATTCGGCATCTCGGGCAACCTGAGTCATCTGTGCGCGGCCATCGTCCCCGGGAAGGTGGAGTATTTCCGTTATGACTGGCGCAGGGCTGGGCTTTGGAACCTGGTGTTTCTCGCCGGCGTGCTGATCGGCGGCTTCCTGGCCTTCCACGCGGGAGCGTCGCATGACATTGCAATCTCCGCTAAGACCAGGGAGGCCCTGACGACGCTGGGGATTCACGATTTTCATGGCGTGTCGCCGCGTGAGTTGTTCACCTGGCATGCACTGCTGACACTGCGCGGGTTTGTGTCGGTGGTGGTGGGCGGATTCCTGGTAGGCTTTGGCACGGCCTACGCGGGGGGATGCACCTCCGGACACGCCATCAGCGGCCTGGCCAACTTCGAACTGCCGTCGCTGATTGCGGTCTTCGGTTTTTTTGCCGGAGGCCTCGCCGCAACATACTTTATTCTGCCGTTTGTGATTGGAAGATTATGACGAAGACACCTGTTCCAGAATTTCAGGGTTGCGGCGCGGGGAACGTAGACCAGGCGGAGATCCGACCGGCTTTTCTGGTGGTGTACCTGTTGCTAGGCATTGCTTTCGGAGCCGTGCTGACCCGATCGGAGGTGCTCTCCTGGTTCCGCATCCAGGAGATGTTTCGCTTTCAGTCTTTTCGTATGTATGGAATCATCGGCTCCGCGGTTGCCACGGCGGCTCTATCGTTGGCGCTGATCAAGCGGGTGGGGTTGAAATCCGTCTCAGGCGAGAGGATTTCGATTCCTGCCAGACCCTTGGGCAGCGGCATACAGTACGCGGCTGGAGGAACCATCTTCGGGTTGGGGTGGGCCTTGACCGGCGCCTGCCCCGGACCACTTTTCGCGCTCATTGGCAATGGTGTTTCGGTGATGATTGCGGCGGTGGCGAGCGCGCTTGCGGGAACGTGGGCCTACGGATGGCTGAGGCCCAGGTTGCCGCATTGACCCTATTAAGGTCGCCCGATCCCGCTTGGCAATCTGCACCAGCGCGTACATGAGTTCGATTCAAGCAGTGTGATCGTGGCGCATTGCAAGAGCGGCGCGCGCAGCGCCAAGGCTGTTCGCTTTCTGCGCCAAACGGGCTTCATGCGTGTCTCGAACCTGACCGGTGGGATACTGAACTGGGCTGACAGGTTCGATCCTTCGCTGCCGAAGTATTGGCGGGAAGCACAGAACACCGTCAGTCTCCTCTCAGAGGCTGGCCGTATTCCGTCGCGATGCACTCTCTGCTAGGCAAGCCCCGGATTACGTCCCTGCCTCAGATCCCACAAGGCCGCGACCAGCACATCCAGTTCCTCACAGGTGTTGTAAAGCGCCAGCGAGGCGCGAAGCGTACTCTCCAGGCCGAAGCGGCGCAGGATCGGCTGTGCGCAGTGATGGCCGCCACGCACGGCGATGCCCTTGCGGTTGAGGTAGTCGCCTATCTCTTCCGTGCGGAAGCCATCCATCACGAAAGAAAGAACGGCCGCCTTTTCCTTTGCCGTGCCGATGATGCGCAAGCCTGGAATCTTCTGCAATGCGGCAGTGGCGTAAGTCAAGAGAACATGTTCATGGCGCGAAACATTGACTATGCCAACGCGATCCAGATAATCGATTGCTGCGCCCAGTCCAACCGCATCGGCGATATTGCCCGTGCCGGATTCAAATCGTTGCGGCGGCGGTTGGTAAAGGGTCTTCTCGAATGTAACGTCCTCAATCATGTTTCCGCCTCTCTGCCACGGAGGCATGTTATCCAACACTTCTTGCTTGCCATAGACCACGCCGATGTCGGTTGGAGCAAAGACCTTGTGTCCGGAGAATACGTAGATGTCGCAGTCCAGGGCATGCACATCGACGCGCATATGCGAAACGGCTTGAGCGCCATCCACCAGTACACGGGCGCCATGACGGTGAGCGGCCTCGATCATCTCCTTCACAGGTACTACTGCCGAGAGCATTGGAGACGTGCGCGATCGCCACTATGCGAGTCTTCGGTCCAAGCAGTTTTTCGTACTCGTCCAGCAGTATCTGCCCTGAATCGTCCACCGGAGCAACGCGAAGCCGCGCGCCCTTTTCCGCGCACAGCATCTGCCAGGGAACGATGTTGGCGTGATGCTCCAGCCAGGTGATGACGATCTCGTCGTCCTTTTGAATGTTGCTCCGACCCCAGCTTTGCGCAACCAGGTTGATGGTGCACACAGTCACAATATGCCGGCTGGCGTCGAGTTCATTCACTCGTCTTGACAGCTCGGGAAGCGGAATCAACTGCCCGCCGATATTGGAGATTTCATACTCGGATTCATCGCGCACATCGAGCAGAAACAGGTTTTCGCCGGCATCCGGCCGTTGCTTCAGTCCTTCGACACGAATTTCAAGAACGCCCATCGTTTTCTCCCTTGCTGGAACCGCTCGACGACTGCTCCTGTCTCTGCACCCGCCTCAATTTCAACCCAAAATAGAAAACCCACCTGCCAGTTCAATCTCTGGCGGTGGGTCCATAGGAGGCGGCAGCTTGTAAGTTACTCTAACCCAACCACTTCCTCACGCCAGAATGCGTATGCGCGCAACACATCGCAAGGCAACAACACATTTCGGCGGTAATCGGTTTGAGAATGCTCACCAGAGGAAAATGTCACAAACACTCAGTGCGGCGTAAACTGCCGCCGGGTCCGGCACTCAAAAAGGCTCTAGGTTGTGCTGCGCGGCAAATGAGCGCGAGCCGGCCAGCGTCCAATCTCATCCACGACAACCTGCGAACTCCAGGGCAGTTCCCACGGATTGCTCACACAATCTGTCTAGGCCAGGCTCGTCCAGTCCAGTATCACCTTGCCCGCCTGCCCTGAGATCATGGCATCGAATCCCTTCTGAAAATCGCTGTACGCGAAACGGTGCGTGATGACCGGTGAAATGTCCACACCCGACTCCAGCATCACCGACATCTTGTACCAGGTTTCGTACATCTCGCGCCCATAAATACCCTTGATGGTGAGCATGTGGAAGATCACCTGCCGCCAATCCATGGGCGACTCTTTGACGGGAATCCCGAGAATGGCGATCTTGCCGCCGTGGCTCATGTTGGCAATCATGTCGCGCAGCGCCTGCGGGTTGCCCGACATCTCCAGCCCCACGTCGAAACCCTCGATCATGCCGAGTTGCTTTTGCACCACGGCAAGCGGCGTCTCCTGAGGATTGATTGCCAGCGTCGCACCCATCTTCCGCGCCAGTTCGAGACGGAAAGGATTTATGTCGGTGATCACGACGTGGCGCGCACCCGCATGCTGCACCACCGGGATCGCCATAATGCCGATCGGGCCCGCTCCGGTGATCAGCACGTCCTCTCCCAGCACGGGAAATGAAAGCGCTGTGTGCACGGCGTTGCCGAAGGGATCGAAGATGGCCGCCACTTCCTGGTCGATGCCGGGACTGTGCCGCCAGATGTTGGTCATCGGCAGCGAAATCAGTTCCGCAAAGGCTCCCGGCCGGTTCACGCCAACGCCCTGCGTCGAAGCACAGAGATGCCGCCTTCCTGCCAGGCAATTCCGGCAGCGCCCGCACACCACGTGCCCTTCGCCGCTGACGATGTCGCCGGGAAAAAAGTCGTTGACGTTGGTCCCGGCTCGCACCACCTCGCCGACAAATTCATGTCCAATCGCCATCGGCACGGGGATGGTCTTCTGCGCCCACTCATCCCACTCGTAGATATGAACATCGGTGCCGCAAATCCCCGTGTAACGCACCCGCACCAGCACGTCGTTGATGCCCACGGCGGGCTCGTCAATCTCTTCGAGCCACAGCCCGCGTTCCGCCCTGCTCTTGACCAATGCTTTCATTTCTCGTCCTCTGTTCCAGACAGCTCCGGGCCTTGTTGCGTCCGTACAAACGTTCCCAGATCCCGATCCTTGCGCGCCTGGGAAACCGGGAATACCTGGCCATGGATCACAACATGAACTCCCGGACCAAGAAGCCTCGCAGCCAGCAGACTTTCCGTGAGATTCTGCAAACCGTCGCTGTGATCAAAGCCCAGCGGCTTCATCGCGCCCGTCAAAACCACGGGCACGTCCAGCGCCGGAAACGCGTCCTCGATGAACAGGCCGCTCTCGACCATCGTGTCCGTGCCATGCGTGATTACGACAGGAAATTTTTGCGGAAGCAATTTCGACAGTTCGTTCACCAGGATCGCCCGGTCCGCGGAGGTCATCTCCAGGCTGTCCTTGTTCATCAACGGTATAACCTTCACTTCGCAGTCCGGCAGGCGCAGTTGCTTCAGATACTGGCCGATCTTGCTCGAGGTGTTCAGCACCACGCCCAGTTGCTCGTTGTACTCCTTCTCGATCGTCCCGCCAGTCGTAATCAAATAGATGGTTTGCATAAGTTGTTCAACACTCGATGAGCTTCAGAGCTAGGCCGGCCAGTGACGTTTTCTCTTCCGGCGTTCGCATTTCCAGACCCATCCCGCACATTCTCTCGACGAACGGCCTGGGCGCTAACCCCTGATCGCCGGACCGTCCATCGCCATTCTACAGGCACAGATCGCCTTCGCCGCACCCATCTTATTGCGCTCAACGCAGGCAACCGGTACCACGGGAAATTGATTCTTCCGCGCGTCAGGGTATGCGCCTCAGGGTGTGTACCGCAGAGTGTCCCTTCGCGTGCAGTTCGAATCCTGTCATCTTGGCTCCATTGATACTTAAAGACTTATCCGTAGATTTGACAGGCTCGAGGCAGGTTCTTGAGCGCCTCGCGTGCTGGTCACAATAGCTCGGTAAGTAGTTATGCGAAGCGCCATACTGAATCATGAAAAGAATTCTGCTGGGACTCGTTCTCACCTTCTGCTTCGTAATGCCTTATGCGGCGCAGGCGCAGGTCGTGGTGGTTGTACACCACCATCACCATCACCATCATCACCACCCCCACCATCTCAACCAGTAATTGGTTGAGAATGCCGTGTCCCACCCATGCCGCTTCGCTTTCGATCGAAGAGATGCGCCAGGGGTGGGGCTCCCCACCCTACCCATCCCATCTATCGCCAATTTCCGACCCATCGATTACCGGCAAGGGCCTCATCGCAAGGCTCGAGCATACGCATGTTCACTTGTACCTCGACCCGTGAACCCAAGCGGTTGATGATCGAAACGAGGCGGTCGAGCGTGAACCGGCTGAGATCGGCATTGCGTATGCGGGAGAAGTCGGCCGCGGCAATGCCCGTCCGCGCGTGGGCGGCCCGGACGGTCAGTTCCTCGCGGTCCAGCATCTTGGCGATTTCAGTGGCGAGGATAGCCTTTAACTGCTCAACGTCAGCGTTTGCATGTCCGAAATCGCGAAAGACGTTGCCGCTGCCGTGAATGAGTTCGATTTTTGCATTCTTCATCCGAGCATCTCCTTCAGTCTCTTCAGCCGGTCCCATGCGTATTGAATTCACTTCCAGGTCTCAAGATCGAGACTTGGGGTACCCGATCTGTAAGCTGAGTACGAGACAGTTCTCTTCATCGGCGTCCAGGAAAGCTTGAATACCGGGAAACGCATCGCGAACCAGGAATCCGGCGCGAACGGTGGTGCAATTGCCAATGCGTAACCAGATCACTTTCGGCGGGCTTCCACGCAGAACGCTCAGTTCTGAAAAGTCAGAATCCTTCGTAACCATGGCAAAGCCGTTCTCCCCGGCGTAATTCCAGACCTTATCGTCGGACGTATTGACCAAGTCACAATCTTCATACGTGCGCAGAACCTGGGTAAAGATCGACGATCGACGCGATCAAGCGCGGAGAGAGATTTTCGTCCATCAGGAGTTTCAAGCGGAGAGAATCTCGAATTTGCGTTCGCGGTCGGCGGCAAAGGCCAGGCAAGCGCGGATGTCGGATTCGCGGAGAAGGGGAAAGTCGGCGAGAATCTCCGCCTCGGTCATGCCGGAGGCCAGATAATCGAGCACATCGTAGACGGTGATGCGCAGGCCGCGAATACAGGGCTTGCCGCTCCGCTTGCCGGGTTCAATTGTGATGATGCTCGTGTAGTCCATGCATTCTCAGGATAGGGCAAGGTTCGCATTGATGCAATCGAAAGATTCGCGCCGGCCCTACGGGACGGCGGGGTGGATGGGGGGACGCTGACCCAGGGTTTTACACCAGAGGACCTGAGATCAGGCCTTCCTCTTGATATTCTTGATCTTCTTGAAATCGTCGAAAGTGTAGGCTTTCTTTTCGTCCAAGCAGTACGCGATCCATTCAAACATCTCGGGGAAGTCCGGGGACTGTGACTGAAGATCCTTAATCGTCTCCCAGTCGAGGGCTGTCCGATCCCGACCGGTTGTGATCTGCTTTATCGACAGCTTTGGAACAATCTCGCCCTCAAATTTATCGTCCGGCATATCGCGAATCACGGCCGCATTGGGGAGTGCCGACAGGGAATCGGGAGAAAGGCCGAAGGTGATGATGGAGACTTCGTAGGAAGTGCCCAACCGCTCAAGTTCCTTCAGCAGAAGTTCGTCGTCAACGCCTTGGGCGATAGCGAATGTCGAGCGATGGGCCCATCTGGAGTTGCTAAGGCACTGAAAGAAGTCTTGGCGGAAGGAATCGAGGGACAAGGAATCTTTCAGTTCGACACAGTTCAGCGTGAACGGTGGCTCCCCGAGGCTCGTCTTCACTTTCAGGAGGTTCGGGTCGAGCGCGTATCCGTCCTCAGTTGGGCTTCCAACTCCCCAGTCAAGAAGCACAACGTCGGGGAATTTCCATAAGTTCAACCCAGCCTGCAACTTCTTGGCACGAGTGTGCTCAATCCTGATCGAGAAATGATTATTGAGGACCTCGTAGTATCGCATAAACACAGCTCTAAACTTCTCTTCGGGCTGGTCGTCCCTCAGGGCAATCGCACTTCAAAACAGCTCCAATAGTCTGACAAGAAACACATCGTCCCATCCGGCGCGTTTGAATTTGCCGCGCAGTGAGCCTTTCGATCCCTCCTTCTTCATGGCGTTGAGGACCATGTGCCTGAGCACAGCGAGGTTGTGTGGACCGTTGCCCAATCGAGTTCTATCTTGATCCTCATTCATGACCACATCCAGGCGCCAGTGCAGCCTGTTTTCCACGCCCCAGTGCTGGCGAACTACGGCGTTGAATCGTTCTGGCGACAAAGCCGCGCTGAGCAGGTAGTAGGCGGTCTCGGTGGTGGTTTTTCCTTGCGTTTCACGCATCCGAACCACCTTGCCGATGGCCTTTAGGCCGGGCCATTGATGCTCTTTCTGAAGCCAGTCAATGTCGGTGGAAACCGTAGCCGTGCGGGTCTCGATCCGCCCGTGGTCGGCCTCGACGGCGGGCGCGGCCGTGGTGGCCTTGCACTCCGGATCGTCCAGAAGCAAGATCACATCGTCATGCAGCGTGCCCTGATTGCCCTTCAGCGCCAGCGCGTAGTCGCCTTCCTGATCTACGATCTGCTGCGCGATGGCACGCTGGCAGTTGAGTGCGTCGGCGGTCACGATAGTGCCCTTCAGCGTCAGCAATTTCAACAGCTGCGGCACTGCGGTGATCTCGTTGGACTTGGCGTCAGTGGCTATCTGCGCCAGCACTAGGCGCTGCTCACAGCCCCAGGCACTGACCATATGCAAGGCAGACTTGCCGCTGGCCCGATCAAACGAGCGGCGCAAGACCTTCCCATCGATGGCCACTACTCCCTGGCATTGCTCGGAAAATTGCGCCATGAACCGCTGAAACGAGTCGCGGAACTGATCCGGGTCCAGATTGCGAAACAGCCGGCTGAACGTATCGTGGCTGGGCAGGCCATTCTCCAGCTTGAGAAAGCCGCGCAGAAAAGGCTCTTTGGCCTCCGCGAACACCGCCATGTCCACCGCGCCCTGGCCGCCACACAACACGGCACACAAAGCGATCATCAACAGTTCATAAAAATCGTGCAGACCGGCATTGCCGCTTCGAGGGTCCTCCAGACCCTCCCAACAGGCGGAAAACTGCTCCAGGGAATCTTCATTGGACATCAAAAAACCCTCCTGCAAGGGTCTCGCTTCAGGCCTTCATGCAGGAAGTATCGCTGTTGGTTCGGCGCAATTCCAAATGCGATTGCCCTGGGTCGTCCCTGGTTCCTGGTACCTTGGGAGGCGTTGCCGCGGTCGATTTTCCAGAAGTTGTCGTGCTTCCGTTCTCGACTGGGGATCTGAGGTAATAACCCTGGCCATCTGACTTCTTTGCGATCCTAGTCGATGGATATTTCGACATTTCGGAGAAGTATTGGCGAATAGCGTTATCTTTGAAGTCGC
>Ga0302320_10002687_pt1 | contig 41610 bp, 35 predicted proteins | sample Bog_T0_3_FD_202130 | JGI IMG/M metagenome (GOLD analysis project Ga0302320, IMG submission 202130) | Peat permafrost microbial communities from Stordalen Mire near Abisko, Sweden - Bog_T0_3 | ecosystem: Environmental > Terrestrial > Soil > Wetlands > Peat | place: Sweden: Abisko, Stordalen Mire... | reverse complement strand
CGCGGGCCTGGGCACGCGGCAGGCCGGGACCGATTGGAGGCGGCGGCCAGCCCGCCCACCCAGGCCGCCTCCAATCGGTCCCGGCCTACGGCTCGTCGTGGCAAGCGACCGTGGACCGCGGTCACCGATGGCCTTCGAAACGGAGCCGGGGACCGGGCGACGGCGGCGTGGGTGGGCGGGCTGGCCGCCGTCGTCGCACGGGCCCCGACCCCGGCGACTGGCGAGCACAAGCCTCTCTCCCTCCGATGCCCCCCGCCGCTCAGGCCCGGAGCAGCTTGAACGCGTGCCCCCAGCTGTTGTCCCGCATCCCCGGGATGCACCAGAGCATGCACAGCGGCTCGATCGCGCGCGCCGACTCGGCGCCCCCCATGTCGGCCGTATCCCAACCGAACTGCTCGAGGATCCCGCGTACCTGCGCTTTGGCCCCCTTGTCGTTCCCGGCGATGAACATCGTGGGCGGCCCGCCGGGGAGCTTCGGGTTCACCATGAGCCCGTTGCCGACGCACGAGAAGACCTTCACGAAGTGCGCTTCGGGGACCTTCTTCTGAAGGCGCTCCATGAGCGACTCGTTGAGGTCCGTGAAGAAGCGGAGGACGCCGTTCTCCGGCGGGGCGTTGGCGATCGGGTTGGTCGTGTCCATCACGAGCTTGCCGGCGAGGTTGGCCGGGCGCGCGAGGGCCACGACGTCCAGCGCGGCGTCGCCCTTCACGGCGAGGAGAACGCTCTCCCCCCACTTCGCAGCGTCCTCGAACGTCCCGACGTGCGCACGCGGGCCCGCCTTCGCCTTCCACTCGGCCAGCTTGCCGGGGTCGCGGCTCCCGCGCGTGACCTCGTGACCGTGCTTCAGAAGCCCGTCCGCGAGCACCTGCCCGACCTGACCTGAACCGAGAACAGCAATCTTGCTCATAGTCTTCTCCTTCGCGTCGTCCGCGTTCTGGATAACGTAGACGTCGGTACCGAAGTCATCCAACGCATCCACCGCATACTCGCCATGAATCCTCTTCATCATCTGGCCGAGGCCGATCTGAACCTCCTGGTCGTGCTCGATGAGCTCCTCCGCTCACGCAGCACGACCGTCGCCGCGCGACGGCTCGGCCGTACCCAGTCGGCCGTGAGCCACTCGCTGGCACGCCTCCGCGATCTCTTCGACGACCCGCTCCTCGTGCGCGTCGGCGGAGCCATGCGCCTCACGTCCGCGGCCGAGGGGCTCGCGGCTCCCCTCCGCGAGGTCCTCCAGAAAGCCGAAGCGCTCTTCACGCACGCGAGCGAGGCGCTCGACCCGCGGAGCATCCAGCGCACGTTCGTGTTCGCAGGGACCGACTACTCCGAGATTCTCTTCCTCCCGCGGCTCGTCCCGCTCCTGCGGCGCGAGGCCCCCGGCATCGATCTCGTGACCCTCTTCCTGGGCGACGACGTCGAGCGGGCCATTCAGGCGCGTGAGGTCGACCTCGCGATCGTGACGCAGCTCCGCGGCCTCTCGGGCATCCTTCAGCGCAAGGTCCGGCACGAGGAGATGCGCGTGCTCATGCGAAAAGGGCACGCCGCGCTGAAGCAGCCGCTCACCCCCGAGTCCTACGCCGCGCTCGATCACGTGCTCGTGTCGCCGCGCAGCCTCCCGGGGAGCGCCGTGGACTCTGCGCTCGAGCTGCTCGGGCTCACCCGTCGCGTCGTCGTGCGAACGCAGCACTTCGCCGTGGCCGCGCACCTGGTGGAGAAGACGGACCTGGTGGTGACGCTACCGGGCGTCTTCGCCGATCGAATGGCGCAGAGTCTCCAGCTCGTGGCCGTCCCCGTACCGGTGCAGCTGCGCGGCTTCACCTTCTCGATCGGTTACAACGCCAGCTTCGAGAACGACCCGGCGCACCGTTGGTTCCGGGAGCGGGTGGTCGAGATCGGGTGCGGTGAGGTGGCGGCGTAGGCCCGCGCCGGCGCGTTACGCCGAACGGCGCGACTTCTTCGCTTTCCGACCCGAAGGCACGAACGTCACTTCGATCCCCTTGATGAGCGAGCGAAGTCCGAGCTCGAACACGGCATCGAAGCTCCAGGCGTCGAGCGCCTGGTTCGTCGCCGCGATGTTCGGATAGGCGCCGCACGGAAACGTCGCGATCGCCTTCTTCAGCAGCGCGATGCGCCGGAGCGGCACGACGACGTCACGGTGCGGAGTCATCATGCGCTCGATCAAGACCGCCCCCAGCGCGAAGCTCATGGCCGACGAGAACGCGTGCATCGCGGCTTCGCGCGAGAATCCGTCCTCGGCCATCAGCCGCAGGAGGTGGTCGTAAGCGACGAACGATGAAGCCGGCACCGCGTCGGCGCGCGTCAGAAGCGGGAGCCAGTGGGGATGGGCGAGGAGCTCGCTACGCGCGTGATGGCCCAGGACCGAGAGCTCCTGTTGCCACGTCCTGCCGTCGTGCGCGGGGAAGAGGCGCTGCACGAGCCGATCGAACATGAGGTCGTGGAGCTGCTCCTTGCCCTTGAAGTGCGTGTAGAGCGACATCGGCGGAGCCGAGAGCTCCGCGGCGAGCTTTCGGATCGTGAGCGCGGAGAGCCCCTCGCGATCCACGACGGTCAGCGCGGCATCGACGACCGCACGCTTGGTGAGCGCAGCCCCGGTTCGCGGTTGCATGGGCCCGGGTCGATGCGGGAAACGCGCCAAGGCTCTCTCCGTACACTTCCAAGTCCCCGTACGGAGCGCCGTCGCCCCCTCGGAGCGCCCGCGCGCCCGTGATACGGCGCCGCTCGTCTTGACCGAGAACAGACCGAAGTGGCGGCTACCGCCGGGGCCTTTCCCGATCTGGGTTTTCGAGCGCGATGGAGGAGCGATCCTCGCTGCGAATCACGCGGCCGTGGGCGTTTACGGGTATTCGCTCGAGGAGTTTCGCTCGTGCAGCGTCGCCGACCTCTCCCCTGACGTGGGGGCGAGTGACCACCTTCGGCTGCAGACGGTCTCATGGACCGGCCTGGTCCGGCAGCGTCGGAAGGACGGGTCCACGTTCGAGGCCGAGCTCACGACGATCGAGACCTTCGGGGAGGAAGGAACCATGGTCGTACTCGTACAGCCAGGGGCGGAGAGCGACGAGCGACGCTGAACCGCCAGCGGTCGTCCCGTCCGCGACCCTACCGACCGCCGGCGTGCGCTACCGATGAGCCTCGTCGTACCGAGTCTCCGTCATCGTCATCGGTTCCGCCGGGCACGTGCGGAGGTGCGCGCCCGAGAGCGGAGACGCCGTGCGGCGTGACATCCTCTCGAGACGCTCGATTTCCTCGTCGAGCTGCAGACGGAGCGCGACTTTCCTGGCGTCCGAAGACGGGCGCCGGTCGACCTCGTCGATGAGCGAACGGACGAACGCCGCTTGGGTTCGGACCGAGGCGTCGGCGGCAGGATCATTCTCGAGAACCCTTCGGAGCGTGAGCGCGGCTGCTTTCGTCATGAGGAGTCCTCGCAGGGGGTGACGTCGCTAAAGCAAAGGCGGAGCCAACGCCGTCCGAACGCAGTTCGTTCGCCTTTCGTCGTGCCTTCGCCTCACGCCGCCCACGCGAGCCGCGCTAACGGGCGTGCACGTCAGCGCATTCCTTGCGCCACTCGCGCCCGCGCGTAGGCTCGATCTCACTCGCGCGCTGGAGAGAGCGACATCAGCTCCTCGAGGGCGCGCTCGACCGCGAGCGACTCGTGGAGCACGCGGTGGACGCGCTCCAACAACGGAGCGTCGATCGTCTGCGACGCCGCGAGCTCCCGCGCGGCGATCGAGGCGGGCACCCCTTCGGCCACCATCCCGATGCGCGCGAGCGCGTCCTGCAGCAGCTCGCCTCGCGCAATGGCGGCTCCAAGGCGGTGATTGCGCGACTGCGGGCTCGCGCACGTCACGACGAGATCACCGATCCCGGCCAGCCCGTGAAAGGTCGCACGGTGTGCGCCGAGCGCGAGCGCGATGTGCGCGATCTCGGACATCCCGCGCGTGACGAGGAACGCCTTGGCGTTCTCGCCCATCCCCATCCCGGCGGCCATGCCGGCGGCGATGGCGACGACGTTCTTCAGGGCCGAGCACAGCTCGACCCCGAGCACGTCGGTTCCCGGGAACATCATGAGACGGGGCGACGCCAGCACCTCGCGCGCGACGTCGAAGACGCGCGGATACGTCGTCGTCACCGTCGTCCCTGCCGGCTCGCCGCGCTGGATCTCGGCGGCGATGTTCGGCCCTGCGAGCACGCCGATCTGCCGAGCGCACGTCTCCTCCTGGAGGATTCGCGACATGCGCTTGTGCGTGCCGAGCTCGAGCCCCTTGGTCCCGTGGACGACGAGCTGCTCGGGCACGAGCCACTCGCCCGCGGCGCGCGCGACCTCGCGGAACGCTTGCGACGGCACGACGAAGAGGACGAGCTCCGCCCCTTGCACGGCTTCGCGCAGGTCGAGGATCGCACGCACCCCGGGGGCGATCGTCAGCCCAGGAGCCGACCGCTGGTTCGAGCGCTGCGCGTTGATCTCCTCGCACGTCGCCGCGTCGCGGGACCAGAGCGCGACCGAGTGTCCGTTGCTCGCCGCCACGTGGGCGAGCGTCGTCCCCCAGTTCCCCGCGCCCAGCACGGCGACGACCCGGCTCACGGCTTCGCTCCGAGGCTCGGCGCCGCCCGCAGCCCGTACCCGTCGAGACGGTTGCGATAGTAGAAGAGGAGCTGAGGATCGCCGACGGTGATCGAGTCCCCCTCACGGGTGAGCACGGCGCGGTGGTGGTACGTGGCGAGCGTTCGCAACGCCGACGCGACGATCCCTTCGGAGCCCTCCGTGCGTACCTCGGGGCCGAGGCGGATGGCGCCCCGCCCCTCGATCACACGAAGCTCGCTCACCACCCGGTCGACCGCGCCGACCACCTCGGCCATCGGGAGGACCACCGGGAAGGCCGAGGCTTCGCGGAGCATCCGGTGCAGCTCGCCGTGACGCGCTCGCGCGTGCATCTCGTCGAAGGTGGCGCAGGCGACGACGCTCGTCGGGAGCACGACGTGGTCGCGCCGGTACGCCTCGACGACCCGTTCGGCGAGGAGCGTCGTGTACGACGCGTCCCGCGCGTCATCGTCGACGACCGCGCCGTTCACGAGAAGGTAGCGGCTCGGATCGACGGGACGCCCGCGCGGATCACGCGACTCCCCCGACGCATCGACATCGTTCCCTACCGGGTCGAGCGGCGCGCCGATCGTGACGTGGATCGGCACGTTCAGCTTCATCAGCCCGCCCATGAACTCGACCCACCGCTCGACCCGCCCGTACTCGTCGTCGACGATGATGTGCCTCGCCTTCCCATCCTCGCGAAGGTAGTCGTCGATCAGCGTCGCCGCTTCGAGCACGAGCGGATACGTGAGCGTGCACGGCACGACGTAGAAGCGCGCGGCGCTCCGCCCGGCGACGAGCGCACGACGGAACGCGGTGAGCCCGGCGCCGAGGAGCCCCTTCTTGAGCCGCGTCTCCAGCGCGCCGGAGCGGCTGCGCGTGCCGCCGGGGAAGAACAGGTTGTGCTGCCCCCGCTCGAGCGCAATCGTCGCGTACTCCTTCAGCACGTCGCGATAGACAGGGTCGGTCTTCCGACGATCGATCGTGTACGCACCGAGATGGCGCATGAAGAACCCCTCGATGGGGTTGGAGAACAGGTTGAGCCCGGCGCCGTACATGAACGGCGGGAGCCCCATCCGGTAGATCGCGTAGCCGACGATGAGCGAGTCGAGATTGCTCGTGTGCGTGGGCACGAGGAGCACGGTCCCGCGCCGCGCCAGGTCGCGGAGCCGATCGACCTCGCCCCCTAGGATCACGTAGTCATCGACGTTCTGGAGATGCCCCAGGCGCGCGAGCATCCGCGACGGCGCGATCCCGTGAAGCAGGGCGGTGAGGAGCACGGGGAGGGCCCGCGTCGCGAAGTCGTACACGTGCCAATCGAAGTGCCCTTGAACCTCGCGGACGTAATGCTCGACCACCGAACGCACGAGCTGCTCGCGCTCCGCTGCGCCGGCGACGCGCAGCTCACTCGCGACGCGCGCGTAGAAGGCGCGGTCCGCTTCGTCCCGCTCGGCTCCGTCCGCGTGCGCCAGGCGGCGCCTCTCGTGGAAGAGCGTCGCTCCAAGCAGCTCCTCGACGGCCGGGGCGTCGCGCGTTCGAGCGAGCAGCGCGTCGCCGACGTGCGATGACGCGGCCTCGGCGATTCGTTCCTCATGCCAGGGACGCCTCATCGCGGAGTACGGAGACACGGCGCGTGCCCGAGCCCGTTCGCGGTCTTTCCCGGCCGCGCACTCGACGGAGACGCGGTGCAGCACGCACGTCCTGCGTCGGCGCGCGCCTTCTTCGAACGCGTCATCGATGGGTATCCACGCGCGCTCGTAGCGATTTTTCCGGCGCGCCCGATGCAAGACGACGATCCATGAACGCCTCCCATCTTGACCTCGTCTCTTCGCTCGGCGCCTCGGCAGACCTCCACGCCGAGCGGCCCCTCTTCGGCGTGCGTCGCGACGACGGATGGTGCTGGACCACGTATGCGCAGTTCGCACGCGACGTCGATGCCTTCCGCGCCTCTCTCGCGCGCCTCGGCGTCCGCGCGGGTGACCGCATCGCGATCATCGCCGACAACTGCCCGGAGTGGGCCGTGGCCGCGTACGCGTCGTACGGTCTCGGCGCCGCCGTCGTCCCGATGTACGAAGCGCAGCTCGACGCCGACTGGGAGCACATCCTCCGCGACAGCGGCGTGCGGCTCTGCCTCGTGGCGAACGACGAGATCGCTTCGCGGGTCTCGAAGCTCGGAGTGACCACGCTGGAGCGCGTCATCACGATCGAGGCACCGGAGGACGCGCCGCTGGCGTACAGGCGCCTCGTTCGCGAAGGGGCCGAGGCTCCGCTCGCGGCAATCGTCCCCGAGCCCTCCTCCATCGCCGAGATCGTCTACACCTCCGGCACGACGGGCCTCCCGAAGGGGGTCCTCCTCACGCACGCGAACGTCACCTCGAACGTCGCGAATGCGCTGTCGGTGGTCCCGCTCGATCATACCGCCCGCTCGCTGCCGTTCCTTCCGTGGGCTCACGTCATGGGCGGCGACGAGCTTCACGCCTTCATCCGACTCGGAGCCTCGATGGCGCTCTGCGACGACGTCGCCAAGCTCCCCGATCGACTGCTCGAGGTGCGTCCGACGTGCCTCTTCGCGGTTCCGCGCGTGTGGAACAAGCTCTACCAGACGGTTCATGCGCGCATCGATTCGGCCTCGCGCCCGCTGCGCGCGCTCTTCGAGGCCGGTCGCCGCGCGTCGGCCAAGGCGCGCCGGCACGAGCCGCTGCACGCAACCGAGCACCTCGAGCTTGCCGTAGCCCGAAGGCTTGTCTTCTCGAAGGTCGCCGCACGCTTCGGCGGTCGCCTCCAGTACGCCGTGTCGGGCGCTGCGGCCCTCGCGCCCGAGGTGGCGGAGTTCATCGACGACCTCGGCATCGTCGTGCTGGAGGCGTACGGCATGACCGAGTCGAGCTGCGTCGCCACGCTCAACCCGCCGGAAGATCGACGCATCGGCAGCGTCGGCAAGGCGATCCCCGGGGTGCGCATCGCCATCGATGAATCCGTCAACGACCGCCACGACGGCACCGGTGAAGTCATCATCCACGGCCACGGCGTCATGGCCGGCTACAACAACATGCCCGACGAGACCGCCCGGGCGCTCACGGCCGACGGCGGCATGCGTACCGGCGACCTCGGACGCCTCGACGACGACGGGTACCTCTACATCACAGGGCGCCTGAAGGAGCTCTACAAGCTCGAGAACGGCAAGTACGTGGCCCCGGCGCCGCTCGAGGAAAAGCTCACGCTCCGCCGCCACATCGCTCAGGCCTTCGTCTATGGCGCCGACGCCCCGCACAACGTCGCGCTCATCGTCCCCGACGAACCCGCGCTCCGCGAGTGGGCCGCGCGCGCGCGAGTCGAAGCGTCGTCGTGGCACGAGCTGCTCGCCCATCCTGCCGTGCGCGACTTCTATGCCGCGGAGATCGACGCGAGCTCGACGAACATGCGCGAGTACCAGAAGATCCGCGCGTTCGCGCTACTGCCGGAGCCCTTCTCGATGGACAACGGGCTCCTCACGCCGACGCTGAAGACGAAGCGTCGCAAGGTCGTCGAGCGCTACGACGCGCTGCTTCGCACGCTGTACGCGCAGCGCATGGAGGCCGCACGCCGCGCAGAGGTGGAGGTGCGGTCGTGACGCCGCTCACGTCCCTCGCCGGCTCGATCGGCGCCGTGGGGCTCATCGCAGCGCTCACGCCGTCGGCGCCCGACGTCGGCGCCGGGGTCGGCGAAGATCCGTGCAAGGTCGTCGATGTCGAGTACGCGCTCGCAGCAACGCTGCAGCTCGTCGATACGCCCCTGGGAAAGGGAGACGGCAACTACACCATCGGCCCCGGAACGGTCGTACTGCGCTTCGACCGCCGTGCGGAATCGAGGCCGCCCAGGGCAAAGATGATCGAGTACCGCATGCAAGAGCACTTCACGATCCAGACGACGGCGCTCTTCTGGTCGGCAACGGTCGTCACTGCGACTTCGACGCACGCGACTCCCGACTCGTGCGAGGACGTCGCCGACGGCGTGCTCGCCGACCGCAAGCTTCTCTGGAGCAGCCCCGTGCGCGGCTACGCGACCGACGGCGAGCTCACGTGCGAAGGCTCCCTCTGCGGGAAGTTCGGTGCCCCCCCCGCCGGGCGCTCCCCCTTCCACGTCGCGCCGCACCCGGTGCAGTTCTCGTCGTTCGAGTTCGCCGCGGACAACAAGACGTTCACGATGCGCTCCACGCTGGTCTCGAAGACCGAGTCGCCGAAGCAGACGGCGTACGTCGCGCTCGCTGGGCGCGAGGTGCGTCGCTCGTGCGTCTCGGCGTTTCCATGTCAGTAGGCGCGGCGGCTCGGCAGCGCCCAACGAAACGGCCGGCTCGACGCGAGCCCGCCAAAACGAAAAAAGCGCGCCCTTCTTACGGGGCGCGCTTCCTCAGAGTTTGCGGGGCGGACGGGACTCGAACCCGCGGCCTCCGGCGTGACAGGCCGGCGTTATAACCAACTTAACTACCGCCCCAAGGGGGCTCCGCAAACACACTCGAGACACTTCAGAATCCGTCGCCACACTCGCTGTCGTTCCCACTGCCTCTTTCGAGTAGGCGGGACAGGCATCGAACCTGCGACATCCGGCGTGTAAAGCCAGCGCTCTGCCACTGAGCTACCCGCCCAAGCCGGTCGGCGCACTCTACGCACGGCCGTCGTATCGTCAAGGAAAACGATGCGCTCCTAGCGATCACTTCGTCCGCGCCTCCTCGAGCACGCGGACGAAGTCCCCGCTCTCACGCATTCGCCGGCACCGGCGCGGGCTCGGGCGTGCCCGCAACCGGCGGGACCACGGGCGCGGAGCCCACGACCAGCTCTCCGTCGCGGTACTCCATCGTGTCGCGCGGCGGCCCGAACAGCTGGTTCGGATCGGACAGGCAGAGAGCCTCCCGAAGAACCTCGTCCATGTGCTCGACCAGCACGATGCGCGTCGCCTTCAACACGCGCCGAGGCACCTCGCGCAGGTCCTTGCGGTTCTCGCGCGGGATGATGACCGTCGAGATTCCGCTCCGGTGCGCCGCGAGCAGCTTCTCCTTCAGCCCGCCGATCGGCATCACGCGGCCACGCAGCGTGAGCTCGCCGGTCATCGCCAGATCGCGCCGCACGGGCACCTTGATGAGCGCGCTCGCGAGCGACGTCGCCATCGTCACGCCGGCGCTCGGCCCGTCCTTCCGGATGAACTCCGGGAAGTGAACGTGCACGTCGACCTTTTGGTAGAACTCCGGGTCGAGCCCGAGCACGGCGGCACGCGATCGCACGTAGCTCATCGCCGCCTGCGCGCTCTCCTCCATCCCCTTCTCGAGGAGGCCCGTGATCACGAGCTTCCCCTTCCCGGCCACGACCGCGACCTCGCACGCCAGGAGCTCGCCCCCGCCGTTCGAGGTCACCGACAAACCGTTGGTGAGCCCGATCTCGTCGTGCTCTTCCTTCTTGCCGAGGCGGTACTTCGGCACCCCGAGGTACTTCGGGATGTTCTTGGCCACGACCTCGATCGGCTTCTCCTTGCCGTGCTCCACCACCTGGCGGGCCACCTTGCGGCACACGCTGGCGATCTCGCGGTCGAGCGAACGAACGCCGGCCTCGCGCGTGTAGTGGTGAATGGCGGTGCGGATGGCGTTCTCGCTCATCGTGAACGGAACGTCCTCGAGCCCGCACTCCTTCTTGTGCCGCGGCACCAGGTACTTCACCGCGATGTTCAGCTTCTCGAACTCCGTGTACCCGCTGAGCGGGATGATCTCCATGCGGTCCTGGAGCGGCACGGGGATCCCGGAGAGCGTGTTCGCGGTCGTGATGAACATCACGTCGGAGAGGTCGTAATCGAGATCGAGGTAGTGGTCGTTGAACGAGTTGTTCTGCTCGCTGTCGAGAACCTCGAGCAGCGCGGCCGCGGGATCGCCGCGGAAGTCGGTCGACATCTTGTCGACCTCGTCGAGCAAGAACACCGGGTTGTTGGTCCCCGCCTTCTTCAGCGACTGAATCAGCTTCCCCGGCATCGCGCCGATGTACGTACGCCGATGTCCGCGAATCTCCGCCTCGTCGCGCACGCCGCCGAGCGACAGGCGCACGAACTTGCGGCCGGTCGCACGCGCGATCGACTTGCAGAGGCTGGTCTTCCCGACGCCGGGCGGCCCCACGAAGCAGAGCACCGGGCCCTTCAACTTCTTCGTCAGCGCCTGCACCGCGAGGTACTCGATGATGCGCTCTTTGATGCGCTTCAGACCGTAGTGGTCCTCATCGAGGATGGCTTCGGCGGCCTTGAGATCGAAGTTCTCGTCGGTCTTGTCGTACCAGGGGAGCGAGAGGATCCAGTCGATGTAGTTGCGCACGACGGTCGCTTCCGCGCTCGTCGGGTGCATCATCTTCAGCTTCTTCAGCTCCTTCTTCACCTTCGCGGTTGCCTCTTTGGACATCCGCTTGGACTTGAGCTGCTCTTCGACCTCTTGGATCTCGTTCTTGAACTCGTCGCGCTCGCCGCCACCCAGTTCCTTCTGGATGGCCTGCATTTGCTCGTTTAGGTAGTATTCCTTCTGCGTCTTCTCCATCTGCTTCTTGACGCGTGACCGGATCTTCTTCTCCACCTGGAGAATCTCGATCTCGGCCTGCATCAGCTCGTGCAGACGTTCGAGGCGCTTCGCGGAGTCTTCCGTTTCGAGAAGGTTCTGGCGATCGGTGAGCTTGATGGTCGGGAGGTTCGCGACGATCGTGTCCGACAGGCGCGCCGGATCGTCGATCGTCTGCACGCTCATCAGGACTTCGGGCTGAACCTTCTTGTTCAGCTTCACGTACATCTCGAAGGCGGCCTGCACCGAGCGCATGAGCGCCTCGACCTCGACCCCTTTCGCGATCGTCTCCTGCATCTCCTCGACTTCGACGAGGAAGAACTCGTCGGTCTGCGCGAAGCGCTTCGTGCGCGCGCGGCGCTTCCCTTCCACGAGCACTTTCACCGTGCCGTCGGGGAGCCGCAGGAGCTGCATCACGGTGCCGAGCGTGCCGACCTGGAAGATGTCGTCGGGCGTGGGCTCGTTCGTCTTCGCGTTCTTCTGCGCGGCGAGGAAGATGTCCTTGTCGCGAGTCATGGCCGCGTCGAGCGCGTTGATGCTCCGCTCGCGCCCCACGAACAACTGACTCACCATGTGCGGGAACACGATGATGTCCCGTAGAGGCAGCAGCGGAACGACCCGACGCTTCACGCTTGTTCCATTTCCCGCCAACGCTCCCGCCTTTCCGTCGTCGTTCTTCAAGCCGCGCACCCCCCGAGGTTTCTAGCGCATTTTCCCACAAAAGAAACCGCGGGCGCCCGATGCGCCGCGTCGGTGGACCTGCCATCCGTCACGCCGTCATTCCGAGCGAAGCGAGGAATCGGACCTCCCCCGATGCTGTCAGTCCGAGCGAAGCGAGGAATCGGACCTCCCCCCGATGCTGTCAGTCCGAGCGAAGCGAGGAATCTACGCGCGTCGCGTTGGGGATTCTTCGTCGCTTCGCTCCTCTGAATGACAATGAAGAACCGGACGACGTGGGAGCATCGCTGACGAACGGGAGCGCCACGTGGCGAAACGCGACGTCTCCGCCCTACTAAGCCAGCTCAGCTTCCTTCTGGTACACGATGAGCGGCGGCTCGCGCTTCGTGATCACGTCGTCGTTGATCACGACTTCCTTGATGCCGCTCCGCGACGGGATGTCGTACATGATGTCGAGCATCGCGTGCTCGAGGATGGCGCGCAGACCGCGCGCGCCGCTGTTCCGAGCGAGCGCTTCCTTGGCGACGGCCTGGAGCGCCCCCTTGGTGAACTTCAGCTTCACCCCATCCATTTCGAACAGCTTTTGAAACTGCTTCACGAGCGCGTTCTTCGGCTTCGTGAGGATGTCGATGAGCGCTTCCTCGTTCAGCTCGTGGAGCGTCGCCACGATCGGCAGACGACCAATGAACTCCGGAATGAGCCCGAACTTGAGCAGATCTTCCGGCTGTACCTGAGAGAGCAGCTCCCCCAGCTTGAAGTCGCGCTTCGACTTGATGTCGGCCCCAAAGCCCAGAGTCGATTGCCCGATCCGACGCTGCACCACCTGCTCGAGGCCGACGAACGCGCCACCGCAGATGAAGAGGATGTTCGTCGTATCGACCTGCAGGAAGTCCTGCTGCGGGTGCTTGCGTCCCCCCTTCGGCGGAACGTTCGCGATCGTCCCTTCGATGATCTTGAGGAGCGCCTGCTGCACCCCTTCCCCGCTCACGTCGCGCGTGATGCTGGGGTTGTCGCTTTTCCGGCTGATCTTGTCGATCTCGTCGATGTAAACGATCCCGCGCTGCGCCCGCTCGACGTCGTGGTCGGCGTTCTGGAGCAGCTGGACGATGATGTTCTCGACGTCCTCGCCGACGTAGCCGGCCTCGGTGAGCGTCGTCGCGTCGGCGATCGCGAACGGCACGCTCAGGATCTTGGCGAGCGTCTGCGCGAGCAGGGTCTTGCCGCTCCCCGTCGGGCCGAGCAGCAGAATGTTGCTCTTCGCCAGCTCGACGTCGTCCGACGCGACGCGCGAATCGATGCGCTTGTAGTGATTGTGCACAGCGACCGCGAGCGTCTTCTTCGCGCGCTCCTGGCCAATCACGTAGTCGTCGAGAGTCGCCTTGATCTCGGCGGGCTTCGGAATCGGGGCCGAACCGGCATACGGCTCGTCCTTCTCGACCTCCTCCGCAATGATGTCGTTGCAGAGACCTATGCACTCGTCGCAGATGTAGACGGTGGGTCCGGCAATGAGCTTCTTTACCTCCTTCTGCGATTTGCCGCAGAAGGAGCAGTTCAAGTTGCCGCTGTTGTGATCGTCGCGCCTACGCTCCACGGTTCCCTCGAAATTTCGTCGACGATCCGACGCCCAACCTGCCACAAAGCTTAGACCCCCCCCCTTGCAACGGCAAGCTTCCGAGGCCCTTCCAGAGGCCGCGGTTCAGCGCTCTTTGCCGCCCTTAACGTCGGTCGGGCCTTCATATTTCTTCTTCGGCGCGAGCACGTCGTCGATGAGCCCGTACTCCTTGGCCTGCGCACCGCTGAGGTAAAAGTCGCGATCGATGTCTTTGACGATCTGATCCTTCGACTTGCCGGTCGCGTCGACCAAGATTTGCGTGATCACTTCCTTCAAGTGGCGAATCTCGCGCGCCTGGATCTCGATGTCGGTCGCCTGTCCGCGCGCGCCGCCGAGCGGCTGATGAATCATGATGCGCGAGTTCGGGAGCGCGAGCCTTCGCCCCTTGGTGCCTGCCGTGAGGAGCACGGCCGCCATCGACGCCGCCATGCCGAGGCAGGTCGTGGAGACCGGGCAGCGCACGTACTGGAGCGTGTCGAAAATCGCGAGACCGCTCGTCACCACGCCGCCGGGGCTGTTGATGTAGAGCATGATCTCCTTGTCGGGATCCTCGCTCTCCAGAAACAGGAACTGGGCGATGATGATGTTCGCGACGTCGTCGTTGATCTCGGTGCCGAGGAACACGATGCGGTCCTTCAGCAGCCGGCTGAAGATGTCCCAGTTGCGTTCGCCGCGGTGGGTCGTCTCGACGACGGTGGGGTACGGAATGAAGTCGCGCGCTCGTTCGAGCGTAGCGACGGCTTGCGTGCGGGTCTCGGGACGCTTGGTCATCGTGGCCTCAACAATACGCCTCACGCGCGAGCGACGTTAGCGGCTCCGCGTGTTGCAGATCATTTTCTCGTGCCTTCGGCGGGGCGCCCACCTCGGCCCTACTTCTCGTCCTTCTTCTCGTCTTTTTCGGCCGGCTTCGACGACTTCTTCTTCGCCTTGGGCTTCTTCTCGTCGCCTTCCGCCCCTTCGGATGCTCCTTCGGCGCTCTTCGTCTCGGCGACCGCGTCCGTCCCCTCGGTGATCTTCGACTTCCCTTCGAGGAAATCGAGAATCTTGTCCTCGAGGATCATGCCGATGAGGATGTCTCGCTTCTGCTTCTCGCGGTACTCCGCCTTGAGCTTCGCGACGTTCTTGCCGGTCTCGGCTGCGAGCTCCAGGAAGCCCTTCTCGAGGTCTTCCTCGGTGACCTTCATCTCCTGCTTGCGCGCGATCGCCGCCATCAAGAGGCCCGCGCGCACCTTCTTCTCCGCGTCGACGTGAATGCGACCGTGGAGAGCCTGGAACTGTTCGCGCGTGAACGGCTGCCCGGCGCGACGGGCCTGCATCGAGAGCTCGGCCTCCATCATGCGGCACTGCTGCTCGACGAGCGAGGGGGGCACGTCACACGGATTCGCATCGTTCAGCTTCACGACGATCTGCTCGGCGACCGCAGTCTCCGCGCGATCCTTCAGCATCTTCTCGAGGCGCGTGTGGATGTCGGCGCGGAGCTCGACGAGCGTCTGGAACTGCCCCACGTCCTTCGCGAACTCGTCGTCGAGCTCGGGGAGGATCTTCTCCTTCTGATCGGTCACCGCGACGTGGAACTTCCCCTTCTTCCCGCGGAAGTCCGGGCGCTGGTGCTGCTCGGGGAACGTCACGTCGGTGACGAGCTTCTCCCCCACGCTCTTCTCCATGAGGGCGGCATCGAGCTCCGGAATCACTTGACCGGAACCGAGCTCGAGCTGAACCCCCTGGCCCCCGCCGTCCTTGATTTCCTTCCCGTCGACCTCGACCGTGAAGTCGATCGTGAGGACGTCCCCCTTCTGCGCGGGACGTGCGGGCTCGGGCGTCTTCAGCGCCGCGTGGCGCAAGCGGAGCCCTTCGAGCTGCTCTTCCACCATCTTCTCGTCGACCGCGGTCGGCGGGCGGACGAGCTCGAAGCCTTCGTACTTCACGTCCTCGATCTCGGGCTGCACCTCGAAGCGAGCCTTGTACGAGAACGTTTCGGAGGCAGCGACCTTCCCCGCTTCGACCTGCGGCTGGCTGATCGGCGTGACGTTCTTCTCCGTCAGCGCCTTCGGGAGCGTCGTGTTCACGATCGTGTTCGCGACGTCGTTCGCGACCTGGGGACCGTACAGGTGCGTGAGCACGCTGCGCGGCGCCTTCCCCGGGCGGAACCCCTTCACGTGCGCTTTGCGCGCGAGGGTCGAGTACGCCTTGTCGACCTCGTCCCGGACCGTGTCGGCCGGGATCTCGATCTGAAGCTCCATGACGACGGGTGAAACACGCTGGACTGTGATCTGCATGGGGGAGGCGCAACATACTTCCGAGCGCAGCACCGTCAAGCCGCGTTTCGCGTGTCGCCCGCTCGCGGAGCACAAAAAAAGAGCGCCTTCGACCGAGGCGTGGTCGAAGGCGCAAACGCGCCCCGGGAGGAACGCGCAAAGCTCGTTGGCGAGATCGAGAGCTCAGTCCTCGTCTTCGCCCTGGTCAGGGTCGTACTCGTCCTTCGTGTCGTCGAAGAGCATGTCGCTCCCGTCGAAGGCGGTCTCCTGGATGAGATCGTCCAGCGAGAAGCCGACCTTGAACTGCGGGCGAAGCTCTTCGCGCTCGAACTCCTCGATGCTGCGATAGTTCTTGGGCACGGACATGGGTCTCTCGCTCCTCGGTCTCTCGTGAATGGAAACGGGGTGGACGTTCGTCTTGCGGCGCGCTGATCGCGCGCCGCCGGGTTCATCGGTTGCGGTGAGTGGCGTTCAGCGTGCGCGGTTGATTCGCGCGTTACGGATCGCGTCGAGCACGATCGGCGTTGCAGCGTCACGTCGAGGAGGCGAGGTCCAGAAGCTCGAACGGAGCACCCGGTCACACCCGCGGTCGTCGTCCTTCGCCTGAAGGATCGAACCGAAAGCGTTGCGGTTGCTCTGCATGTCTTCCTTCATCCCGTCCGCCGTCGAAACGACTTGCGCCTACATCTGGACACACCATACTACGTGCCTCAGGTCGATCCAAAAACGCGGATCCCTTTTTCGTCGAGGCTCGTTCGCATGCCGCGCGGGTTGCCGCGCGGAGCCCGAGCCGATACACATCGCGCCCCTCGCTCATGACGTCGAACGACAAGCGCCCGCGCATCCTCTCCGTCGTGAACCAGAAAGGCGGCGTCGGTAAGACGACGACGGCGGTGAACCTCGCAGCCAGCATCGCGGCCGCCGAGAAGAAGACGTTGCTGCTCGACATGGACCCGCAAGGGAACGCGAGCTCGGGCGTCGGGGTGCGGCCCCGGAGCGTCGAACGGAGCATCTACGACGCGCTCATCGGGCGCGCCTCCTTACGGGACGTGCTCGTCGCGACCGACGTGCCGAGTCTACGGGTGGCGCCTGCAACCCAGGATCTCGTCGGCCTCGAGATCGAGCTGGTCGATCACCCCGACCGCTACGTTCTCCTCAAGAACGCGCTCGCCGGGCTCCTGCGTGAAGAGCCCGACTTCGAGTACGTCTTCATCGATTGCCCCCCCTCGCTCGGGCTCCTCACCGTGAACGCGCTCAACGCTTCGGATCGCGTTCTCGTGCCGCTGCAGTGCGAGTACTACGCGCTCGAGGGGCTCACCCATCTCATGGCGACGATCGACCGCGTGAAGAACGGCATGAATCCGGGGCTCGAGGTCGAAGGGATCGTGCTCACGATGTTCGACGCCCGAAACAACCTCGCGCACCAGGTCGCCGAGGAAGTGAAGCGTCACTTCCACGTGTTCGACTCGGTGATTCCGCGCAACGTGCGGCTCAGCGAGGCGCCGTCGCACGGCAAGCCCGTCATCCTCTACGACGTGAAATCGAAGGGCGCCGAGGGCTACCTGTCCCTGGCGCGCGAGATCCTCGGAGATCACGCACGATGAGCGGCCCCGTCGTCGACCCGAAGCGCCGCGCGCTCGGACGCGGCCTCGACGCGCTCCTCCCACCGTCGCCGTCGGCGGCCGCCAGCTACGGCGACCGAAACGTCTTCCTGTGCGCGCTCGAGAAGATCGTCCCTCACAAGGGGCAACCTCGGCAGCACTTCGACGCGCAGGCGCTCGAGGAGCTGACGCAATCGATTCGCGAGCACGGGCTGCTCGAACCGATCGTCGTGCGGCGCCTGGCCGCGGGTGCGGACAAGTTCGAGATCATCGCCGGCGAGCGACGCTGGCGCGCGTGCCAGAAAGCGGGGCTGCGCGAGGCGCTCGTGGTCGTGAAGGACGTCTCGACCGCGCAGGCGTTCGAGCTGGCACTGATCGAGAACGTCCAGCGCGAGGACCTGAACCCGGTCGAGCTCGCGGAAGCGCTCGATCGCCTCGTGAAGGAGCACGCCTACACGCAGGAGTCGCTGGCGCAGCGCCTCGGGAAGGACCGCTCGACGATCGCGAACAGCCTCCGCCTCCTGAAGCTGCCGGCGCGCGTGCGTTCGAAGATCGTGACCGGCGAGCTGTCGGAGGGACACGCCCGCGCTCTACTCGGCGCCGCCGACGACTCGAAGATCGAGCACCTCGCGGACAAGGTCATCGCGGGGAAGTTGAGCGTGCGCGCGACCGAGGCGCTCGTACGAGGCGCGAGAGAGAAGAGCGGGAAGAACGGGAAGCCTGGCTCCTCCGGTACGAAGAGCAGCGCGGTGCGCGATCTCGAGCAGCGGCTCACGCGCGCCCTCGGCACCAAGGTCGAGGTGCGCGACGAGGGGAACCGTGGCGAGCTCGCGATCCCGTACGAGGATCTGGACGCACTCGATCGCGTGATCGACAAGCTGCTCCGCTGACAGCGGAGCCGGGCGATCCGAGCGAGCCTGTCCCGAGGCCAACCTCGCCTTGGCGGGGGCCGAGCGAGGGATGAAAAAGGTCGAGCGCCCGTCTCCGGACACCTCGCTCGCCTCGATCGGTCTCGAATTCGGCTCGCAACGAGGCAAGCGAGGCATCGCCGGATGTGAATTCGGATCGGAGCGATGTGAATTCGGATCGGAGCGATGTGAATTCGGATCGGAGCGATCTGAATTCGGATCCGGGCGAGTCGAATTTCACCTCGAACGAGGCACGCTCGCCGCGTCACGACCCGAAACCGGATCCGAACGAGGCGAGCGAGGATCGAGAAAGGTCGATGTCGGCCTTTTTGGGGTCGAATTCGGATCGAATCGAGGCATGCGAGGATCCCTCGGATGCGTTCATCGCATCCCGGGGATCCGAAATCGGATCCGTCGATGCCGAGTTTCACCTCGGGCGAGGCACGCTTGGCGCGCCGCGCACCGACGACCGGATCAGGAACGGCGGAGGACTCGCGCCGTCGCCGCCTTCAACGTGTTCTGAAGCAAGCACGCGATCGTCATCGGCCCTACCCCGCCCGGCACCGGGGTGATCGCGCGCGCGCGAACCTTCGCCTCGTCGAACGCGACGTCCCCCACGAGGCGCGTCTTGCCCTCGCCCACGTCGACGCGATTGATCCCGACATCGATGACGACGGCGCCCGGCTTGATCCAGTCGCCGCGGATCATCTCCGGCTTCCCCACGGCCGCGACGAGCACGTCCGCCTCGCGGCAGACGTCGGCCAGGTCGCGCGTCCGAGAGTGCGCGATCGTGACCGTCGCGTGCTCGGCCAGGAGGAGCTGCGCCACGGGCTTGCCGACGATGTTGCTGCGACCGACGACGACCGCGCGTGCCCCCTTCAGCTCGACCCCGCTCTCGCGAAGGAGCCGCATGCAGCCGACCGGTGTGCACGGCACGAGCGCCGGTCGCCCCGACGCGAGCAGCCCCGCGTTGATGGGGTGGAAGCCGTCGACGTCCTTCTCGGGTGACACGAGGTCGAGCACGCGAGACTCGGTGATTCCGTGCGGCAGCGGCAGCTGGACGAGGATGCCGTCGACCTGGTCATCGGCGTTGAGCTGCGTGAGGAGCGCGACCAGCTCGGCCTCGGTCGTCGATGCAGGCAAACGGTGCAGGCGCCCACGCATCCCGACCTCGTTCGAAGCCTTCTCCTTGTTGCGCGTATAGACCTGGCTGGCGGGATCGTCGCCCACGAGGACCACGTCGAGCCCCGGCACGCGACCATGGCGCGCACGAAATTCCTCGACGCCGGCGCGCACTTCGGCCCGCACCGTCTCAGCGAGCTTCTTTCCGTCGAGCAGTGTCGCCGTCATCGGGCGGACTCTACCTCACGCGGCGCCCGGCGCGGCGCGAAGCGCGCGAGGCGCACGGGCGCGATGGATGACCAGCGCGGCGCCGACGAGCCCAAGGCCGATGAGCTGCGAGGTCGAGAGCCCGAGCAACCCTCCCCGATCGTCGCGCCGCAGGATCTCGAGCAGGAATCGCGCGATCGCATAGAGCGCGAGGAACGCCGCGAAGACCTGTCCGTCGTACCGCTTGCGCGGCTGCACGAGGAGCAAGCAAGCCGCCGCGATCGCGAGCGAAGCGGCCGACTCGTAGATCTGCGTCGGGTGCACCGGGTGGCTCCACATGGTGGAGTTGCCGAGCAGGTGCGCCTTCCACTGCTCTTCACTTGCCGGGCTCTTCGGCGGAAACGAGAGCGCCCATGGCAGGTCGCATTCGGCCCCGAAACAGCAACCGGCGAGCAGGCACCCCATGCGCCCGAAGGCGAGCCCGAGGGGGACGGCGACGCCCGCGAGATCCGCCGCTTTCCAGAACGGGAATCGATCGCGCTTCAGGAGGAACCATGCGCCCACCGAAGCCCCCAGAAAGCCTCCGTAGTACGTGAGCCCACCGGCCCAGAACTTCGCCCAGGCGAAGCAGTCGACGACCTTCGGATGGCAGACGTTCTTCGCCGCGTCCCAGGCACCTTCGTAGCTGGGGGAGAGGCACTCGGTGCGGGTGATCGGCCAGTCGACCAGCGAGGGGTTCGTGCAGAGGTGGACGTAGTCCATGAAGAACCCGTCAGCGAAGACGTGCAGCAGGCGCCCGCCGGCCACGCCACAGAGGAGCATCGCGATTCCGAGGTCCACCATCACATCGGGGTTCTGCCCGAGGCGCCGCGCTCCGACCGCGCAAACGGCGGTGGCGAAGAGAAAGCCGGTCAGGAGCAGGACGAAGTACGACGGGAACCCGACGTCGAACAGCCGGAAGAGCTCCGGACGCATTCGTCAGATCTTCGACTGCGAGGAAGCGAGGTCCACGTCACCGTGGGAGGGCGGCGGCGGCGGAAGCGTCGTCCCCGTCGCCGGGTGCGATCGACCACGCTTGGAGCTGAACATGTCGATCGCCATGAGCGCGACGCCAACGCAGATCGCGACGTCGGCGACGTTGAACGTGGGCCAGTGATCGGTCGGCGTGCCGTGGCCGGGGAACGCGCGTCCGACGACGTCGTTCATCTTGCGCACCCATTCCGCTCGGTAGTCGATGAAGTCGATGACCCAGCCGTACCGGATACGGTCGAACACGTTGCCGAGTGCGCCGCCGAGCACGAGCGGCAGGCCCCACTTGAGCGCGCGCTGGCGCGGCTGCAGGCGCCGATAGAGCGTGACGATGAAGGTGATCGCGGCGACCGAGACCAGAAGGAAGAACGGACGCCGGATGTTCTCGTTCGCCGTCTGAAGAAGCCCCCACGCTCCGCCACGGTTCTTGGCGAGCGTGAACGTGAGGTGTGTGGACCACAGCGGGGGAAATGCAGGCGGCGAGTCGAGCCGGCGCTCTGCCCACAGCTTCGTCCCGATGTCGGACCCGAGCGTGATGATCGCGAGCGCCGCCAGGAACAGATAGGAGGGGTGCGACGCGCTCGGGTCGACGATCCGCTTCGCCGCGCCGCGCGGCGCACGGAGCCGCGGAACGCCGGGCGCCAGCGATTCATGCTCGGGCGCCGCCGGAGCATCCGCGGCAACGTCGGAGGGGGGCGCGGACTCGGGCTGGTTCGGTTCGTCCATGATTGAGGGCGGAGCGAGCCGATCTACGCGATCGACGCGGAAGGGGCCAGCGAACTATCCGCCGCACCTTGTTTTTGGCTCGATTCGAGCAGGCAGTTGCCGGACCACGGTACATCCGTTTAGCTTCTTCCCATGCAGCATGCGGCGGTGCGAAAGGCACCTTGGGCAATCGAGCAGGGTGTGGAGCCGGTGCTCGCACGGTGGCGCGCGAGCGATTGGGTGCGCCCGTGCGTCTGCGCGGACGAGACCCGACCTGCGCGGGACGGTGATCACGTCCCCCTCCCCCCTTCGCTGGCACCGCAGATCGCGCGGGCGCTTCGCGCGCGAGGGGTGGAAACGCTCTACGCGCACCAGGCGAGAGCGTTCTCGATCGCCCAGAACGCCAGCGCGAATCCGAGCGAGGGTACGCGCGGATTCGTGGTGGCGACGCCGACCGCGAGCGGCAAGAGCCTCTGCTTTCACCTCCCCGTCTTGCAGCAGCTCGTCGTCGATCGCGACGCGCGCGCCCTCTACCTCTTTCCGACGAAGGCGCTCGCGCGCGACCAGGAAGCCGGGCTGCGCGAGCTGATGAAGGCGAGCGAAATCGAGTCCTCGGCGGTCGTCTTCGACGGTGACACGCCAGGTGACGCGCGCCGCGCTGCGCGCGAACGCGGCGGCATCATCATGACGAATCCGGACATGCTCCACACGGGGATCCTCCCCCATCATGCGAGCTGGGCGCGCACGCTCCAGAACCTCCGCTACATCGTGGTCGACGAGATGCACACGTACCGTGGCGTCTTCGGCTCGCACGTGGCCAACGTTCTCCGGCGCCTGCTCCGGGTCGCGGCGTTTCACGGCTCGCATCCGCTGCTCATCGGCGCCACGGCCACCATCGGCAATCCTCGCGCGCACGCCGCGCGCCTGTTCGGCGCGCGCGAAGAGGAGCTGGCGCTCCTGGACGAGAGCGGAGCGCCGGAGGGCGAGCGCCGGATGTTCCTCTTCAATCCACCCGTCGTGAACGAGGAGCTGGGGATCCGCGCGAGTTACGTGAAGCAAGCGACGATGCTCGCGGCCGACCTCGTACGCGCGCGCGTGCCGACGATCGTCTTCGGCCAGTCGCGAAACAGCGTCGAGATGATGCTCCGCTACTTGCGGGACCGCGTATCGGGAGACCGGATCGACCCGGCGCAGATCATGGCGTACCGCGGCGGCTATCTCCCCGAGCAGCGGCGCGACATCGAGCGCCGGCTGCGCGCGGGGGAGCTGCTGGCCGTCGTTGCGACGAGCGCGCTCGAGCTCGGGATCGACATCGGCGACCTCGACGCGGTCATCTGCGCTGGATATCCAGGTTCCGTCGCCGCGCTGATGCAGCGATTCGGTCGCGCTGGACGGCGGGCGTCCAAGAGCATCGGCGTCCTCGTCACGTGCAGCGCACCACTCGACCAGTACCTGGCTCGGGAGCCGCGGTATGCGTTCGGTGCGCCGGTCGAGGAAGCGCGGATCGATGCGGACAACGCAGAGATCCTGATCCAGCACCTCAAGTGCGCTGCCTTCGAGATGCCCTTCAAGACGGGCGAGGCCTTCGGATCCCTCCCCGCCGGCGAGACGGACGATGCCCTCCGCTTTCTCGCGACGCACAGAGTGCTCCACGAATCGCACGGGACGTACCACTGGGCGGCCGATGCCTATCCGGCGAACAGCGTCTCGCTACGGAGCGTCGGCTGGGACAACGTCGTCATCGTCGACGTGAGCGGCTCCGAGAAGGTCGACCCTCACCGCGGCGAAGCGCTACGCGGAAAGACCCTCGCCGAGATGGACTGGCGAGGCTCTCACACGATGCTCCACGAGCAGGCCATCTACCAGCACGACGGCGAGACGTACCAGGTCGAGCGCTTCGACATCGAGAACCACAAGGCCTACGTCCGCAAGGTCGAGCCCGACTACTACACGGACGCCATGACCTACACGCAGGTCAGCGTCATCGAGGAGAGCACGACGGGCCCCTTGATCGAGGACCCGACCCGTTCGCACCCCTGGCCGAGCGGATGGGGTGAAGTCGCCATCGTGGAGAAGGTCGTCGGCTACAAGAAGATCAAGTTCTTCACGCACGAGAACGCGGGCTACGGCGACGTGCGGCTGCCGGAGATGCAGATGCACACGACGGCGTTCTGGCTCACGCTGCCCGAGCCCGTCGTGGCCCGCGTCGACGCCGGCAGGAGCGCGGCCATCGATGCACTCCGCGGGATCGGAATCGCACTCGAGACGGTCGCGACCCTCGCCCTGATGTGTGATCCGCACGACATCGGCGCCACGCTCGGCGACGCGGAGATCGCGGCCGAAGGCGAGTCGAGCGGGATTCCTCGAAAGGTCCGAGGTGGGCCGGCGCAGGGATACAACCCGACGCTCTTTCTCTACGAGCACGTGCCGGGCGGCATTGGCCTGTCGGAGCGGATCTTCGAGCAACGGGAGGCGCTCGTGGCGCGCGCGCTTCGCCTGATCGAGACGTGCGCGTGCGAGGACGGGTGCCCGGCGTGCGTCGGGCCGAGCGAGGGGTCCCGGAAGACCGTGGCGCTCGAGTTGCTGCGATCGATCATCACGCGCGCGTAGTCACTACTCGCGCCAGGGAATCGGTACGAGCGGCCAGTCCCGAAGGAGGGAGAGGCGTGCCTTGGGGCCCGCCTGACGCACGACGCGAGCACACTCGTCCACGCTGAGCCGGCGCGGGCCGAAAGGTGAAGCGTCGGAGCCGTCGGAGTCCATGAGCAAGGTGGGCGTGTCGACGCCGTAGTCATCGGGATGCCCAGGGAGGTCCATGAGCACGTGCCCCAGCTCGTGGGCCAAGGTCAGGCTGCTGCGGCGCGCGCGGATTCCTGCGCGATCGAGGATGACGGCGTTGCGCACGCTCGAGAGATCGCTCGCGATGAACGACTCACCGATGCGCCCGCCGCCCGCAAACAGCGGGATGACGACGACATCGATGATGCCCGGGTCGCCATCGGGATGCGCCTTGAGCAGCGTGCGCTCCTCCAGCGTACCGGCGACCGAGTCCATGTCGCCGAAGTGCTGCAGACCGTCGGAGAGATCGACCGACCCGATACGAACGACCAGCGACGCGTCGGTCGAAAGCGGCGCACCGCCGACCGGCTCGACCGCGACCAGCTGGCCGTCGCGGCGGCGCACCGACACGTCGACGCTGCCGGTGGCGCCGGGCGCAATTCGCGCATTCGGAGACACGACGGCAACCAGCCCGACTCGCTCAATCGCGCGCGCGATTTCGTCGGCAGCACCGCTCGGCGTGGTTCCTCGCCCGATCGGCACGTCGAGCTCGTGTTTCTCGACGCGAAAGCGTACTTCGCCGCCCGTCGCTGGAAGTCCGAGGTCGTCCCCGATCGCGATCATGTGGGGCGGCGGTGGATCGACGACGCGAACGTCGGCGTCCGATGCCGCGCCAAACGTGACGCCGCATTGTCCCCAGATGGCCGACGCGAGCGCGAGCTCCCCACGGAGGAGCGCGACGGCACCTGCGTCCGTGCCACCGATCGCCGGGGGCCCACCGGGAACGATGCGAAGCACGGAGGCTCGAATCGTCGCCCGCAGGCGCCCGATGGGCCCGGCAGGGCTCGCCCGCGGGCCGAGAACACGGATTGCCTGAAGCTTCTTTCCGTCACGTAGAACGGCGATCGCACCGCCGATCTCTGCGCGTAGCGAACGGTCGCGAACGAGGGGGTGCTTCTGGTCGACCTCGTCGATGACGAAGCGCAGGGGCGCGCTGGCCGCGCACGCGAAACCAGCCGCAGCGCACGGAATGGGTGAAAGGCCTACCCGAAGTACGTCGATCGGCGCGCCGCTCGCCGAGACGGACTCCACCTGGACCTCGAGGAGCGGGGCGTGAACCGCGGCTTCATCCGGGACCTCGAGCACGACGCGAAGCGCGTCTGGATCGTCGTACCGCACCTCGGCCGAGCCAGCCCCAGTGGGCGCGCGTGAGGGAGGTGTGCGCTCCAGGGACGCGTGATCGTGCGCGAGGTCGACGTCGCGGTTCGCCCCGTCGCGCATGGACACGCCCATGACCTGAGCCACGAGCGCAGTCTGCGAGGCACCCCGCACGGCGACGATCGACGCGATACCGGGAGAGAGTCCCTGAAGCAGAGCCCCCGGAGGCAACGGAGCGGACCACGGGATCGGCATCCCGTTGGCAACGAGGCGCACATGCTGGCCTCCGGCAATCGCATGAAGCGTCGCCCCCGTGAACGCCCGACCGAGCGGCACGAGATCCTTCAGCGCCGCAGGTGGGAGCCAGCTCTGCTCGCCATCGGCGACCCCGTTCATGTCGTCATCGTCACGGTCCGCCGCGAGCACGATCCGCGCGGGCTCCTCGGCGGCAGGCGGTGCTGCCCGCGCGGGAGCGGGGGCGCGCATGGCGAGGCACGCGACGGCAATCGCGGTCCTCCGCGCGCTGCGCGCTATTCGAGCCAGCCCCACTGAATCCAACGGAACGGCGTCTCGGTCAGGACGTCGCCGCCTCCGTCACGCGAAGAGCGGGACGCGGCAGCGCGGACGAGGGTGCCCCACGCAGCATTCCCGAGAACTTTCGACTCGAGCGCCTCGTCGGCCAACGCCCGGGCGCGGTCACGCATCCCCGCATCCCACATCGCCGCGATCGCAAGACCGCGAAGGTCTTCACGCTTCGGCGCAGTCGCAGCCTCCGCGAGCGCATCTTTGAGGTCTTCGCGACCGTGATCGCGAGCAAGATAGAGCGCGGCGCGGATCGCAACTTCGTCGGCGAGCGGCGAGGTCCGCGCGAGCGTCTCGAGCATCGCCTTGGCCGCGGGAGCGCCCGCCCGCGCCATGCGGAACAAGAAGGTCGTGTCGCGGTCCGCGCTCGGTCGGTCCGAAAGACGCGCGACGAGCTCCACGGTCGGCCGTGTCTGCGGATGCGGCACGGGAGACGAGCTCGACACATCGCTCAGTGCCCAAGCCACGAGCGACCACGCGGCCCGCGCACTCTGCGGACCGACGGTCGCGAGGGAGCGAGCCTCCTCGAGCGGTGACCGGTCTCCCGCCCGTACCGCGACGTCGGCCATCGCCAACCAGCGGCCGAGGTGTCGTTCGGCACCGCGCAGCACGCTGAGCGCCGGGCCCACGACCGCGGGAATCGGAGCGCTGCGCGCGAGCGGCACGAACAACTCCACGCACAGGGAGATTCGATGACTCTCCTTGATCATCGGCGCGAGGCCAGCGAGGTGGGCGCCGTTCGACTCGCGACGAGCGACCCGCGCGATCTCGGCCGCGAAGGCGACATGGGACTGGCGGCTCGCGGCCACCTTGGCCAGCGGCGCCGCCAGCGCCGGGTCACGCGAGAAGCACGCAGCCGACAGCGACGCCGTGCCCCCCGCTTCATCCGACGCGAGGGCCAGCTTGAGGAGCGTCGTCGATTGGCGGTCTTCCGCCTCTGCGAGCGAGCGGACGCACGCCGCGTAGATCTCGCGATCGAACGACTTGCGCCGGATCATCACGCTCACGGCCTCGGCCATCGAGGCTCGCAACGCGGGGCTCAACGGCGCGACGGCTCGCAGCGCGCCGGCGAACTTCGCCTCGCTCGCAGGCCGACGCTTGAGGACGGCGTCGAGCTCGGCCTCGAAGCGTGCACGCGTCGCCTTGTCGATGATCTCGGCACGCGCGATCGACGGCGCCTGCTTCCGTGCCGGCGCCGCTACCTTCAGCTTCCCCGCTAGTGTTCCCATGCGCTCGATCGCGTGCTCCCCAACTACAGACCCTACCAGATCGAAGGCGCGCTGGTCCGCGCTATCGGTCACGTTACGAAAGCGAAACGTGTCGCCGCGACCCCCTCACGTCGGGCCAGGATACGCGGCGTGCTGGAAGCGGATACTCCTTGACGCTCGCCGTTTCGCGCGACCTCGACTGAGCTCCTTGCCGCGCTCAAGCTTTGGCAACGGCGATCGTGACCAGCTCGCCCTCGACGTCCATCTCTTTTCGGTCCGCGCCCGCCGGGTGCTCTCGCGAAGAAACGGACACCGCGAGCGTCTCTCGTGCCAGCTCGTCGCCGTGTCGGTCGACGATCCCCTTCACGCGCTCGCTGCCGGTGATCCCGATGCGAATCCGATCCGTGTACTCGAGCTCGAGCTCCTTGCGCGCCGCCTGCACGCGATTGAGCAGCTCGCGGAACAGGCCCAGGTCGCGCAGCTCGTCATCGAGGGTCGTTTCGAGGATCACGACGCCGACGCGGTCACCGGCGGCAGCGAAGCCGGGCTTCGTCTCGAACGCCGCCTCGATATCCTCTCGCACGAGCTCCACACCGTTGAAGGACCCCTTCCCGTCCGCCACGATTGCGTCGAGGGACTTGCGTTCGCTGTCGGACAGCTTCGCCCAGGCCTTCTTCAGCTCCTGCGCCTGCTTGCCGAGCCCACGCTGGCCAAGCGTCCGGAAATTCGGTTTGTACGCGTACATGCCGAAGCGCGACGCTTCCTCCGGCCCGAGGAGCTCCGCTTCGATCACGTTGAGCTCTTCGAGGATCATCCCCTTGTGCGCTCCGAGCGCATGCCGGAGCGACGCTTCGTTCAGCACGATGTGCGCGCGCCGCAGCGGCTGGCGTACCTTGAGCTTGTGATCCGTCCGGACCTTGAGCCCCACGCTGACGACATCGCGGATCGCCGCCATCTCGCGTGAGAGCGACTCGTGGATCGCGCCCGCATCGACCTCCGGGAATCGCTCGAGGTGCACGCTCTCTTTCGCGGTAGCGCGCTTTCCGACGACAAGGTTCTGGTAGATCGATTCCGCCAGGTACGGCACGAACGGCGCGATGAGCTTCGAGGTCGTGACGAGGACCTCGTAGAGCGTCTCATGGGCGGCGACCTTGTCGGGCTCCCAGCCCGCACGCCAGAACCGATCGCGACTCCGGCGCACGTACCAGTTCGAAAGAGCGTCGACGAAATCGGTCAGGCGCTGCGTCGCCTTGTAAACGTCGTAGGCGTCGAGGTCGTCACGCACTCCACGGGTGGTGAGGGCGAGCTCACTCAGGATCCAGCGGTCGAGCTCCGACGGCGCGCTCTTCGCACCGGGGGGGGCGCCATCGATGTTCGCGTAGATGACGAAGAACGAATAGACGTTCCGGAGCTTGATGAGGAACTCCTTCTGGAGCGCCCGGACGTTCGCCAGCGAGTGCCGCGTGTTCGACCACGGCGGGTTCGACGCGTAGAAGAACCAGCGGAAGGCATCGGCGCCTGGAGCCGACGACGACGGATCCTCGATGGTCACGCGCTCGTTCGCAGGAAGACGGGGGACCTCGACCGGCTTCACGTCCTTCGTGGCCGTGAGCGTCGCGCCAAGGCGCGCCAGGTCGTCGGGGTGGAGCACCACGACTCGCCGTCGCATCCCCTTGCCGGCGACGACCTTGAACGACGCGGCCTCCCCAGTGGCCCGATCCGGACGGAAGACGCGGACCGAAGCGCCCTCCTGGAGGTCCAGCCCCTCGAGATCCTCGCGGCAGATCGTGGCCTGGCCGACGACGGGAGCCCCCTTCCAACCGGCGCTGGCGGCGTCACTCACCGCGAAGTCCATTCGCACGGCGTCGAGAATGACCTCCGGCGGCGTGTAGTTCCCCTTCGACTTCGACTCCTTCTTCCCCTCCTTGTCGCCGACGTGACCGAGAACGATGCACGTCTTGAACGGGTGCGGGTATTCGCGAACCGGTGAGAGGCCGATCTTCTTCTGCGTCTCCGGATCGAAGACGAGCGTCGAGATCATCAGGAGCGAATAGAACCAGCCACGCGTCTGATCGATCGCCTCGCTGATGAAGTCCGCGGGGAAGCTCTCCTTGAACTTCTCGACCCCCTGGTGCGGGAACCCCCACTGCGCGAACGGCATGCACCCCGAGTCGAACCAGCAGTCGATGACCTCGCTGACGCGCTTCATCGTCCCGCCGCACGCCGGGTGAGAGCACGGGAACGTGACGGCATCGATCCACGGCTTATGGACGATGAGGTGCTCGCTGAGCGTGGGATCGGCCGCGCGCGCCTTGGCGAAGTGATCGAATGCGTGGGGGTTCTTCGCCTCGATGGCCGCGACGCTGCTCGGTGCCTCGAGGTGGGAGTTGTCGCGGTCGCAGATCCAGACGTTGAGCGGCGTCCCCCAGAAGCGCTCGCGAGAGAGGGCCCAGTCGACGTTGTTCGCGAGGAAGTCTCCGAAGCGCCCCTCCTTGATGTGGTCGGGGAGCCAGTGGATCTTCTTGTTGTTCTCGATCGCCTTGTCGATCAGCACGGTCGTCCGGATGTACCAGGCGGGGCGCGCGTACTGGATGAGCGCGTCGTCGTCGGCACGCCAGCAGAAGGGGTAGTCGTGGCGGTACTGCTCCTGATGGACGAGGAGCTGGCGCTCCTTGAGCTCGTGCAGAATTTCCTTGTCGCAGTCCTTCACCCAGCGTCCCGCGTAGGGGGAGAGGCCGGGCCCGTCGATGAACGTGCCGTCGGTCTTCACCGCGCAGAAGAGGGGTATCTCGGCGTCGGCCTCGATCATCTTTCGCTGCACGCCGTAGTCGTCCTCGCCGAACGCGGGGGCGATGTGGACGATGCCGGTGCCCGCGTCGAGCGTCACGAACTCCGCGGCTACGACTCGCCATATGGCGTCGTGACCGCCGCGCTGAGCACGGAAGGTCTCGAACGGGGGACGATACTCGAGACCGACGAGTGCGGCTCCCGGGATCTCCTTCTCGATCGTGAGATCGCAGCCGAGCTTCTTCGACAGCGACTCGAGGAGGCGCTTGGCGACGACGAAGCGTCTGTCGTCCTTCGTCTTCACCACGACGTATTCGAACTGTGGGTGGACCGCTGCGTACATGTTCGACGACAGCGTCCACGGGGTCGTCGTCCACACGAGCAACGAGGCGTCGCCGCCACCGATCTGCTCGACGAGCGGGAAGGCCACGTACGCGCTCGGGTCGTCGACCGCCTTGTACCCGAGCCCGACCTCGGCGCTGGAAAGCGCCGTCCCCCCCTGCGCCCACCACCAGACGACCTTGTGTCCCTGGTACAGCAGCCCTTTTTCGAACAGCTGCGAGAGAGCCCACCAGACGCTCTCGACGTAGCTGCGGTGGTAGGTGACGTACGCGTCCTTGAGGTCGACCCAGAAGGCTACGCGCTCGGTCAACGACTCCCACTCGTTCGTGTAGCGAAAGACGCTCTCGATGCAGCGCTTCACGAACGGCTCGACGCCGTACTGCTCGATGGCGGCCTTGCCGTGGATGCGGAGCTCCTTCTCGACCTCGACCTCGACCGGCAATCCGTGTGTGTCCCAGCCCGCCTTGCGCGGGACCTTGTAGCCGCGCATCGTCTTGTAGCGGGGGAACAAATCCTTGATGACGCGCGTGAGCACGTGGCCGTTGTGCGGTAGCCCGTTCGCGGTGGGCGGTCCCTCGTAGAACACGAACGTGGGCGCACCCGCCGTGCCTTCGAGCGACTTTTCGAAGATGCGCTTCTCCTTCCAAAGCGCGAGGATCTCGCGTTCGTCCTTGGGGAAGTCGAGGGTGGGGTCGACCTTCGTGAAGCGCGGTTCGGCAGGCATCGGCGCGTGGTTTACCACAGCAGCGCGGTCAGATGCCGTGTCCGGGCTCCAGGCAGGCGTCGAGGAGCTCGTCGGGAATCTTGCGGATGGTCCCCTCGGAGAACGACGCGCATGCGAGCCGAATGCTCGACTCGTTGAGGACGTCGCTTCCTCGCCGGATCACCCCTTCGAACCAGACGCTGGCGCGCGATGCGCGCGAGACCCACGTCTCCACGAGCAGCTCGTCGTCGAACCGAGCCGCGACGCGGTAGCGGAGGCGAGCTTCCACGACGGGCAAGCCGAGCCCCGTTCGCCGTTCGAAGGCGGCGTAGTCGAAACGGTTCGCGCGCCAGAATTCCATCCGCGCGGCCTCGAGGTACCGAAGGTACGACGCGTGGTGTGCGACCTGCGCGCGGTCCGTGTCCGCGTAGGCGACCCGAACGCGATGAATCCCGCGTCGCGCCCGCAGTACGCCGGCGCTCACGCGCTCACGCCACCGCCGCGCGCTTCTCTTGCGGAAGCTTCGCAAGCACGAGGTCGTAGCTCTTGTTGAGCGTGGAGATCTCGGCGAGCTCGGAGTCGGGGATCTTGATCTGGTACTGGCGCTCGATGGCCGCAACGATCTCGACGCCCATCATGGAGTCGATGCCGAGATCCTTGAAGTGAGTGTCGTCCGGAACGGTATCGACTTCGGCGATTTCCGAGATGAGCGCGCGAAGTTCTTCCTTGAGCTGCGACATGACGTTCCTCCGCCCCCCGACTGCTACTCCGCGGCCGTGGGCTGCTTGCTCCACGCCGCCTCTTGAAGCTCCTGCCGTGTGATCTCGAGGTACTTGAGAACCGGGAAGAACACCTTCTGCAGGAAGACGCCGCGATCCACCCGGCCATCGTCGCGCATCACCTTGATGCGCTCTTCGTAGTCGGGAACGATGCCGACGCCCGGCATCTGGAAGTGCTTCGCGACGTGCGCGATGTCACGCAGGGTGCCCACGCGATCCTCCTCCATGAGGACCTTCGTCACGTCCTGGTAGAAGCGCGTGTGAGCGATCTCATCGCGGGCGTTCAGCCGGAAGATCGTCGCGAGACACTCGTCGCCGAGCTCCTTCGCGCGCTGCTCCTGCTTCACGTAGATGACGAACGTCGCCATCTCCTGGAAGCACCCGTAGATCGTCATCCGCCGCGCGGTATCGAACGGCAGCTGCCACTCGTTCTCCATCAGGCGGTTCTGCAGATCGAACATCTGCTCGGGCGTACGCGCGCCGGAACGGAGCAGGTACTCGAGGAGCGCGATCGAGTGCTTCGACTCCTCGTACCCCCAGTTGGCCGCGAACCAAGTCTGACCGAAGTACGGGCGGACGAGGTTGATCCCCTTGGCGACGTAGTCGGGGAGATAGCTCTCCACGCAGCAAAACGTCTCCGCGACCGTCGTCAGGATCGGGTGCGCGCCTTCGCGCGGGATCTTGTCCCAGGGGACGTCGCGGAAGGGATTCCAGCGACGCTCCTGCTCCGCCTTGTCGAAGAACGTGGCGTACAGGCGATAGACGCGCTCTTGCTGGGCCGAGTCCTTCATCTTCATGGCGTTACCGTCCCGGTCGCGAGGTCGCGGTCGTGCTCACTCCGGCTGACGCTTTTCGACGGCGTCGACGAGGTCCTTCACCGTCTGGATGCCTGCGAGCATCTCGTCCGGGATCTGGATCTTCAACTGGCGCTCCATCGAACCGACGATCTCCAGCATGCCGAGCGAGTCGATGCCCAGCTCGCTGATGACCGTGGACTCGGTGATGCTCTTGAACTCCTTCTCGACGATCTCCGTAGCCGTGGTCTGGAAGAGCGCGAGGAGGTCTTGACGACTGCGTGCCATGTCAGTGCTCGTCTCCAAAAAATCCGAAATCGTGGGCGCGCGATCATCGCGCGGGTAGCTGCGGTCGGTCCCTACCGGGAACGCCTTAATCGATCCTGCGAAGCTGGTACATCGCGAGCGACTGGTAGTGCTTGTCGAACGCGTAGACGCACGTCGAGAGGTAGCGGTCGTAGTCGTCGAACACCTGCTGGCCCCACTTGCTGACGATGAGGGACTTGTGATCCTTCATGCGGTCGAGCCAGTGCTGGCAGGTCTTCTGGTAGTCGGTGCGGCGCGTCTTCACTTCCATGATTTCCCAGTACGGGTTCACGGCCATGACGACGTCCTCCAGGCGCAGGCTGATGCCGCCCGGGAAGATCTTGTAGGTGCAGAAGCCGATGTCCTGGATCTCCTTGCGCGTCCGCGGGAAGCGGTTGCGAAGGATGGTCTGGAGCGAGAAATACGAGCCGGGGTTCGTCCACTCGTGGGCGAGCTGGAAGTACCGGCGATAGAGCTCGATGTGTTTGCCGCTGCGCGCGTCTTCCGGGCGGGCGATGTGCTCCATCATGCAGATGGAGATGACCGCGTCGAACTTCTGCGCCGGCTTGTAGTCCACGTACGAGCAGACGCTCGCCGTCACTCCCGGGATCTTCCGGGCCATGATTTCGGCGTGCTGCGCGCGCGACAACGTGATGCCGTGGCACTCTTTGACGCCCTTGTTGACGGCCTGGTACTCGAGGTCGGCGCCCCAGCCGCAGCCGATGTCGAGCAGGCGCTTCTCGGGCGAAAGACGCGCCGACTTGTGGTGCCAATCGAGCTTGCGGACCTGGGCCTCTTCGAGGTTGTCGGTGTGCCAGTTCTCGCTCGGCTCGTCGAAGATCCCGCACGTGTAGTTCATCCGCTCGTCCAACCAGAGACGGAAAAACTCGTTCGAGACGTCGTAAGAGACCTCGACTTCGGCTTGCGTGGACCCCATGCGTAGTTCCTTCTTCCCTGCCCCTTTATGACGTCTCGTGGCGCGATTGCCAATTAAAGCAGCGTCGCGTAAGAGGTGACGCAGCTGCGTACAAATCCACGCAGAGTGCGCTCGCCCGACGCGCCGCTACGCCCCGTCGCTAGCCTGTGACCCGTCGTTGCTTCCGGCGCGCGGCTTGGGAAGCGTCCCGTCGAGGAACATCTGCTTGGTCTTGCGGCGCTGCGGCTTGCCGCTCGAGGTCCGCGGGAGGCTTCCCTGCGGAACGATCTCGACCTTGTGGACGGAGAGGCCGACCTGGGCCGCAATGGCTTGCGTGATCGAATCGGTGAGGCCAGCCGCGTCGCTCTGGAACGCTTCTGCGCAGATGACGAGCTGCTCCTCACCCTCCACATCGACCCCGAAGGCGACGACGTTGCCGCGCCGCACGCCGGGGAGCTCGCTCACCACCCACTCGATGTCCTGCGGATAGAAGTTCCGTCCGCGAATGATGATGATGTCCTTGATACGACCGCAGATGTAGAGGTCCCCGTCGGCCAGATACCCGAGGTCGCCCGTGTGGAGCCAGATCTCGCCGTCGAAGCCTTTCTTCCAGGCCGCGGCGGTCAGCTCGGGCTCCTGGAAGTAGCCGCTCGTGACCGACGGGCCGCGCGTGATGATGTGACCGACCTGGCGATCGCCGAGCGGTGCGCCCGTCTCGTCGTCGACGATGGCGACGTGGTGCTCGGGGAACGGCCGGCCACAGTCGACGATCTCCATCGCCCCCGGGGCGTCTGCGGACACACGTGTGGCCTTGTGCTCCTGGATCGCCTTGGGATCGATGACGTCCGACTTCATCCCGGTCGAGTGCGGGACGAAGGTGACCGCGAGCGTCGCCTCGGCCATGCCGTACGAGGGGAGATACGCCTTCGGATCGAACTTCGCGGCCTTGGTCTTCTCGGCGAAGTCTCGCAGGGTCTTCGACTGAATGGGCTCTGCGCCGCAGCCGGCGATCTTCACGCACGACAGATCGAGCCCGGCGATGTCCTTGTCCTTGAGACGCTTGGCGACGAGCGCGTAGGCGAAGTTCGGCGCGTACGTAATGGTCCCGCGGTGGCGGTGGATCGTGTCGAGCCAAATGCGCGGCGCGCGGACGAAGCTCGCAGTGGGGAGGAAGACGACCGGAATGTCGGTGAACAGCGGGCCGATGACGAACCCGATGAGGCCCATGTCGTGGAACAGGGGGAGCCAGGAGACCCCTTTGTCCACCTTCGAGTCCTTCGCCAGACCGTGGATCATGAACGACTCGCTGTTCCAGGCGAGGTTCCGGTGCGTGACGACGACCCCCTTCGGGCGCGACGTCGAGCCGCTGGTGAACTGCAGGAAGGCGACGTCGTCGGGGGTGACGTTCACGTCGAGCACGCCGGGCGCCGGGGGGGCGAGATCTTCGACGGTCGCGATCGACGCGAGCGTCTCGACGCGCGCGAGGACCGGGTCGACATACTGCTTGGTGGCCGTCGTCGTGAGCAGCATCTTGGCGCCCGAGGCGCGCGCGATGTGCGCGACCGTGTCGTGGTAGCTCTCGACGTTTTTGAACGAGAGCTGCGGGTAGATCGGCACCGGGACCGCGCCGGCGAAGATGGTTCCCAGGAACGAGAGGACGAACTCGTCGCCGTCAGGGATGACCATCGCGACCCGGTCGCCCTTCCCGACGCCGCGTGCGGCGAGGTGGGCTCCACGGCGCGCAGCCTCTGCGTGGACGGTCTGAAACGAACAGAAGCGTTCCTGTCCGTCGGGCTTCACGAAGACGAACCCTCGCGTCGCGTCCCCGGAGAGCTGCTTCACCGCTTCGACGAGCGTCGGGGCGACGAGCTTCGGATCCTTCATGGCGCCGCATCTACTGCGACACCTGGGCCCGTGCAAGGCGCGCGCGTGCGCTTTCCGGCAACGCCGTCGCGCGCACTCGAAGGGTCGAGTCCGCACGGAGCGCGAGACCGCGAAGGGAGCGGCGCACGCGAATGCGTTTTCGCGGCAATTTTTCGGGTTCGTGACGTTGCCGCCCCTCACTGTGCAGCGCTATACAGCGCGTGTGGGATCCGCTTCTGACTCGACGAAAGTGACGCGCGTGTTCATCACGGGTGTCGGCGTCGTCAGCTCCATCGGGCTCGGGCGCGAGGAGTTCTTCCGCGCGCTCGCCGAGGGGAAGAGCGGGATCTCGACGGTAGAGGCCTTCGACACGGCGAACCTCGGGCGCCAATACGCGGGAGAAGTGAAGAACTTCCGACCGCGCGATCACCTGACGGCGGCCGAAGCGCGACGGACCGGGCGCTGCTCGGCGATGACGCTGGCCGCCGCACGGATGGCCGTCGAGGACGCTGGGCTCGGCATCGAGCAGACCCGCGGGCCGCGCACCGCCGTCGTTCTGGGGACGACGATGGGCGAGGCGGACGTGCTCGAGGATCTGGACCACGCCTGGATCAAGAACGGCGCGCGCGGCGTGAAGCGGGCGCTCATCCCGAAGTACGGCTCGACGCTGCTTCCGATTCACGTCGCCCGCGCGGTCGGCGCGGAGGGGATGGTCCTCACGCTCCCGGCCGCTTGCGCCGCCGGGAACTACGCGATCGGCTTCGGCGCCGACCTCATCCGCGCGGGACGCGCCGATGTCGTCATCGTGGGAGCCAGCGAGATCATCCAGGAGCTGCAGTTCAGCGGCTTCGTTCGACTCGCGGCGATGGCGCCCGATCGATGCCAGCCGTTCGACCTCAATCGCAAGGGGATGCTCGTCGGCGAAGGCGCGGGCCTGCTCGTGCTCGAGAGCGAGGAGCACGCGGTCCGCCGCGGTACACGCCCCCAGGCCGAGGTCGGCGGCTACGGTCTCTCGTGCGACGCGTACCACATCACTCGGCCGCACCCGGACGCGGTGGGGAGCATCGCGGCGACGCGCGACGCCATCGCCTACTCGGGGCTCACGCCCGACCAGGTCGACTTCGTGAACGCACACGGCACCGGAACGCACGCCAACGATCTCGCCGAGTCGAAGGTCATGCGCGACGTATTCGGCGACCGCCGGGTCCCCATCTCCAGCGTGAAGAGCTCGATCGGGCACTGCATGGGCGCCTCCAGCGCGATGGAAGCCATCTCGTGCGTGATGACGATCGAGACCGGCATCTACCCGCCCACCATCGGCTACGAGACGCCCGACCCCGAGTGCGATCTCGACGTCGTAGCGAACGTGCCGCGCCGCGGGAAGGCCGACGTCGTGCTCAACAACTCGCTCGCCTTCGGCGGGTACAACGCCGTCATGTGCTTCGCGCGTCCGGGCGTGCTGCCCGAGCCACGCAGGGTCCCGCTACAGCGCGCGGCGTCGTAGTCGTGAAGCCTCGCGCGATCACAGGTCTGGGGATCGTGTCGACGCTCGGCATCGGGCGCGAGGCCTTCTTCCGCGGAATGCAGGCGCCCGTTCTGCTCCACGACGCGCCGCGCGAGAAGATGGAGACGTTCGACGCTTCGAAGTACACGAACCCCGCGGTCGCCGAGGTGCGCGGGTTCGATCCCGCGAAACACCTGGGCGACAAGGGGCTCCGTTCGCTCGACAGGTTGACCAAGCTGCTCGTCGTCGCCGCGCGGCTCGGGATGCACGACGCGGGGTTCAAGAAGGACGGCGTGTACGTCCAGGGCTCGCCGGAGCGCGTCGGGATCTGTTGCTCGAATGCGTATGGTTCACTCGAAGCGATCACGGAGCTGGACCGCGTCGCGATGCTCGAGGACGCGCGGTACATCAACCCGTCCAAGTTCCCCAACACGGTGGCCAACAGCGCCAGCGGGTACGTCTCGATCTGGGAGGACATCCGCGCGCTCAACGTCGCGGTCAGCGACGGGAACTGCGGTGCGCTCGATGCCTTCGCCTGCGCCGACATCTACCTCGACACGGGGCGCGCCGACGCGCTGCTCGTGGGGGGCGCCGAGGCGATGAGCGAAGCGCTCTACCTCGCGTTCCTGAAGCTGGGGGCCCTGGAGGCGGAGAAGCCTTCGGTCGTGCGTGGCGTGCTCCTCGGAGAAGGGGCTGCGCTGATGACGATGGAGGCCGTGGAGCACGCACGGGACCGCGGAGCTCGCGTCTCGGCCGAGCTCACGGGTTACGGGACGGCGTTCGTGCCGCCTGAGAGCGAAGCGTCCTTGATCCATCCATCGCGCGAGGCGGTGGAGCGGGCGGTGACGAGCGCCCTCCGGGACGCGGGCATCGAGCCCAAGGACGTCGATGTCGTCGCATCCAGCGTGTGCGGGCTGCGCATGTTCGACGAGGCGGAGCTCGATGCCCTGGCCCGGGTCTTCCCGGAGAGCGCGTGCGTCGCTGCGCCCAAATCGGTGCTGGGCGAGACGCTGGGCGCGGGGGGCGGAATGGGGATGGCTGCGGCTCTCGCGTGGTTCGACGGCGCACCCCCGTCGGCGATCGTGCGCGGCGACGCGCCCGCCCGGGTGAACACGGTTCTGGTAACGGCGATCGGGTTCTACGGGAACGCGTCGGCGGTCGTCCTCCGCAAGCCGTCCGCGTCTCCCGCATCTCACGCTTCGTCCTGATTCAGGACTCGTCCATCGAGGAGCACAGTCATGGCCGCGACGACCCCCGTAAAGCCAGCCACGAGCTGGATCGAACAGAAGGCGCACGCCGAGCTCGCGCGCATCCGCGAGGCCCGCGAGAAGCAGGTCTACCCGTACTTCCGGAAGTTCGAGACCGGCGGCCTGCACACGACCATCGACGGCAAGCCCATCATCAACTTCAGCTCGAACGACTACCTGGGCCTCACGAATCACCCGAAGGTGAAGGCCGCATCGATCAAGGCGTTCGAGAAATACGCCTGTGGCCTGTCCAGCTCGCGCGTCCAGGCGACCACGGTCGAGCACGTCGAGCTCGAGGAGCGCCTCGCGAAGTTCTTCGGCTACGAGACCTGCCTCACGTTCACGACCGGCTATCAGGCGATGCTCGGGCTCATCGCGGCGAGCGCGGACAAGGACACGACGCTCGTCCTCGATGCCTACAGCCACGCCTGCATCCTCGACGGCAGCTTCCTCGCCGCCGGCATCCCGGGGCGCGCGCCGGAGATTCGCTTCTTCAACCACAACTCGTCCAAGAGCCTCGAGCGCATCCTGAAGACGCGCGAGCGGAAGAACGCGCTCGTGCTCTGCGAAGGGGTCTATTCGCTCGACGGCGACGTCGCGCACCTCCCCGAGTTCGTGGAGATCTGCGAACGACACGACGCGGTCCTCGCGGTCGACGACGCGCACGGAAGCGGGACGCTGGGCGCCCATGGACGCGGGCTCGCCGAGGAGCAGGGGGTCGAGGGGCGCGTACCGATCCTGATGACGGCGTTCTCGAAGGTCTTCGGCGGAATCGGCGGCGCGCTCCTCGGAAACACCGAGGTGATCGAGATGGTCAAGCACTCGGCCCGCTCGTTCCTCTTCAGCGCGAGCCTCCCGGTGCCGATCGTGGCGGCCATCTCGACGATCCTCCAGATGCTGGAGGACGAGGGACCGGCGCTGGTCAAAGAGCTCCACCAGAAGCGCGACTACTTCCGCGGCAAGCTGCTCGAAGCGGGCTTCGAGCTCGGCGCCAGCACGACGCACATCATGCCCGTCATGTGCCGCGACGAGCGCAAGACGCTCTTCATGCACGTGGCGATGCTCGAGTGCGGCGTCCTCATGGTCCCCATCACGTACCCGGGCGTGAAGCAGGGCGAAGAGCGGCTGCGCGTCAACGTGACGCGCGGTCACACGCAGGAAGACATGGACACCGCGCTCGAGCTGCTGAAGACGTACGGCGAGGCGTTCTTCGTCCTCAGCGGCGAGGACCTCGGGCCGATCGAGGATTGAGCTCTCGCCCCAACGCAGCTCAAGGGCCGTCGTCATTCCGAGCTCCCGTCGTCATTCGAGCCCCCGTCGTCATTCCGAGCCGCCGTCGTCATTCCGAGCGACGCGAGGAATCTACGTTTGGATCCTTCGTCGCTTCGCTCCTCTGGATGACGAGGAAGAGCTACGGATGACGAGGAAGGGCTACGGATGACGAGGAAGGGCTACGGATGACGAGGGAGAGCTACGCCTGAAGCTTGATCAGCGCCTTCGCTACGTCCTCGACGGTGCTGATGTTCGACAGCATCTCGGTCGGGATCGTCACGTTGAAGCGGTCTTCGATGTCGGCCACGACTTCCATCACGCCGAGGCTGTCGAGCCCGAGATCGTTCTGGATGTGATCGTTCGGGCGAATCGGCCGGTCGAGGTCGACGTGCATCTTCAGGATGTCGGTCGTGATCGCCAAGGTCTCGATGTACGTCGTCATGGTTGGCTCAATCGCCGATGAGGCTGTCGTGGATGGCGAGCGCCTGCGCCGCAGGGTCCGACGCGAGGAGTAGCGCACGAATCATCGCCACGCCATCTGCGCCCGCGAGGTAGCACTCCTGCGCGTTCGTGCGGTCGACCCCGCCAAGCGCATAGACGCGGAAGCCCTTCGGCGCCGAGACGCGCGCCGTGCGGAGCGCATCCACGCCGCGCCCGACGGCCTTGCCCGGCGAGGCGAAGATCGCGCTGACGAGCGCGCCGTCCGCGCCATCCTTCGCGCCGAGCTTCACGGCCTGATCGGAGTGGGCCGCGATCGTGACGAAGAGCGCCTGCCCCGCCTCACCGAAGACCGCGCGAGCCTGCTGCACCCGCACGTCGCTCCCGCCGAGGTGGATCCCGTCGGCGCCGACGTCACGGGCGAGCGGCACGTGGCCGTTCACCATGAAGATCTGCCCGTGCTCTTTCGTGACCGTGCGCAGACGCTCGGCGAAGGCACGGAGCGCGGGCTCTTCCTTTTTCTTGTCGCGCAGCTGAACGGCGAAGGCGCCCCTCGGCAGCGCGCTCGCGCATGCCTCCACGACCTCGATGACACGGTCGTCCGGGTACGACGAGTCCGTTACGAGGATGAGCTTGGGCCGGAGAGTGCTGGTGCCTCGCAGGCTCGGCTGAGGGGGAAGACTCGACTCATCGTCCAGTGACTCGTCGTTCATCGGGGAGGCGCGATTATCACACGCCTTCGCGCGCTCACTCGATGAGATTCGTCGTCGGGCTCGAGGCGTTCGCGTAGCGCGATTTCGGCATCCTCCCGGCCAGATACGCCTTGCGCCCGGCGCCGACGCCCTCGCGCATGGCCTCGGCCATCAGAACCGGATCGCGAGCGAGGGCGATCGCGCTGTTCACGAGCAGCCCGTGGCAACCGAGCTCCATGGCGACCGCCACGTCGCTGGCCGTGCCGACGCCGGCGTCGACGAGCACGGGCACCTTCGCGTGCTCGAGGATGATCGAGAGGTTGTGCGTGCTCTGGATGCCAAGGCCACTGCCGATGGGGGCCGCGAGCGGCATCACGGCCGCGCATCCGGCGTCCTCGAGCTTGCGGCACAGGATGGGATCGTCGATGCAGTACGGCAGCACGACGAACCCTTCCTTCACCAGGATCCGGGCTGCTTCGAGCGTTTGCTCGTTGTCGGGGTAGAGCGTCTTCGGGTCGCCGATGACCTCGAGCTTGACCATCGGGCCGTGGCCGTCCCCTTCCCCGCCGAGACCCAGCTCGCGCGCGAGGCGCAGGGTGCGGACCGCGTCGTCGGAAGTGAAGCAGCCCGCCGTGTTCGGGAGGACGATCCACCTTCGCCCGGCCGCAGGCGGTGGTGCGGCGAGCTGCGAGAGCCCTTCCGCGCGGCGCAGGAGGAGCGACATCAGCGAGCCCACCGACCGGTCTCCGAGATCGACGCGCCGAACCGCGACGGTGACGATCTCCGCCCCCGAAGCGTCGATCGCGCGCTCGGTCTCCTCGACGCTCTTGTACTTGCCGGTACCGACGATGAGGCGGCTCTGGAAGCTTCTGCCCCCAAGGATCAGCGGGTCGTGCATGGGACACGTCCTACTTCAGAGGGAGCCCGGCGAACAAGGCGCGAGGCGCCGCGCCGAGAGCGTGAGTCAG
>Ga0302320_10002685_pt1 | contig 41622 bp, 28 predicted proteins | sample Bog_T0_3_FD_202130 | JGI IMG/M metagenome (GOLD analysis project Ga0302320, IMG submission 202130) | Peat permafrost microbial communities from Stordalen Mire near Abisko, Sweden - Bog_T0_3 | ecosystem: Environmental > Terrestrial > Soil > Wetlands > Peat | place: Sweden: Abisko, Stordalen Mire... | reverse complement strand
CCTGTGGCGTCATCAAAAACCGTGATGGCCTTGATCCAGGCCGCCTGCTGGGCGTCACCCAGTTCGCCCAGGTAGAGGAGGGCTTTCTGGAACGGAGTGCGCCGGCCCGGTTGGCGGACGTTCTCCACGACGCTGTAGTAGCGATGCTCTTTGCCATCTTTCTGGCGGGTATTGAAGCGCAAAAACATAATCTGGCCAGAGTATGCCAGAGCCACCAGGGGTTGGCGCAAGGGGGTGGGTCTCCACTACAGCACTTTTCGGGATTTTGGGAGCTGAAAAACGCGGTTTTGCTGGGGAATTCGAGCATCGGTCTCGCGAAAATAGTCAAAACCTCCCTCCAGTATCGAAAGGCGGGTTAGTGGCGGCGAATGACTTTGAGCGGGCGGCCGTCACCGTGGCGATGACGCCGAAGGGATGACCGCCCCAGGGCGGAAATTTCAAAATACAATATTCAAAAATCGAAGGAAACTTCAAACCCAAAACTTCAAACTGGCTGGCTCGCTTTTTGACTGTTGGGAGGTCTGATCTTCCAGCCGAATGGGCAGAAACTCTTGAAGCGGAGCGGAGGTGAATCATTTCTTCATCTTTTTTCGGTAAAGAAATACGACGCCCAATGTTGGAATAATCGAAATTGCCAGACTAAAGATCAGGTATATCAGAAAACCTTGCGTGGGGCTGCCCATGGAGTTTTCGTGCCAAGATCTTCCCGTAAATAGAGCATCACGTTCGCTGGCCAATATCAGCATGATCGCCGCGGCAAAACAGGCGAAAATGGCGGTCCAAAACGAAGATTGACGGTAACGAGAGAGATTGGAGCGACAAATCAGGCTCGTCAAATAGACGGCTATTACAACCAGCGTCACACTTGTGGTGATAATAAGTTCCATAAGCGTTAATCAAACTCTGATTTGTGCATAGCCAAGGGCGGCGTTGCCGCAGCCCCAATTTGTCACTTGTCTATCTGCGGTGAAACCGGCCGGCCGGCAAAGCTGCGTTTTGCCACCACGAAGTCACGGGTCGGTCACCGTCACCGGGCCGGAAGGCTGTTGACGGCGGCGATCACGGAACAATAGGCCGCCACCAGCAAGGGCAGGGTCACCAGAACCAGCAGACTGATGGTGCCCGCGAAAAAGTCAACCCACGAGGGCGGTTTGTCGGCTTTGCGAGATAATATCCAAACACAGTAAATCGCGGCCAGGACCGGCAGGATGAACAACACCGGCCGCAACGAGACGCAAATCTGGGTGAACCCCGGCAGAGTTCTGGGGCCTCCAATTCCTCCGGCCGACAACGTCAGCAAGCCCCAGACACAGGTGCAGGCGATGCTGAAGACGCCCCAGATGAGCAGGTGGATGAATTTATTCATGGTGTTCCTTTCATTGTTAAGTAGTTGATGATTTGTCCTATTTGACCAGACCATCGGGCAAACGTCACGGACTTTCAGGCTGTGGAACGGGCTTGGGGTGCTGTCGGCACAGCGACACTGCCCGGCCATCGGCGGCGCGCGGCCCAGGGTGGTTTCAAAAACGGGGTGGGGCTCGTCCCCATAGTGTGTTTGATAATATTGAAAACGCGGGGACAAGCCGTCACCGCCCCGGTTTTCGCGCGCTCGTGAATCGGCCCTGCACTCTGGCCGTGCCCGTCCCGGGCACATGCACATCCGTTGCCGGATGAGAAGAGCTAAATCCTCCCGCAAAAGTCTGAGACGCAGATGAGGAGAACTGGCAAAGCCCGACAACCGGGGCACCCACCGGTTCTCGGTCAGCTCTGGACCGGATCCACGGCTCCCATCGGTTCATTTGGTTGAAATGTATTGTTCCGCCTAAACATTTTTTGTCATGCATGCATCCAAACACGGTTGGGGTTTCGTTGTAGTGTCGTGAGAAAGATGCAAACAAACAAAACCAAACCGCCACGCACACCATGAAACCATTTAAAACTTTGCTGATTGTCGGCGCCGCCCTGATGGCCGCCGGCCCCGCCTTCGCCTCCAGCCATCGGGAGGCCCCGCTCATCACCGGCACCCCCAAGCTGGATGGGACGGATTTCTACATGTTCAACAGCTACGAACCCGGGCGCACCAACTTCGTGACCTTCGTGGCGGATTACATTCCATTTGAAGATCCCTTCGCCGGCCCCAATTATTTCCTGCTGGAAACCAACGGGGTTTACGAGATTTCGATTGATAACAACGGGGACGCCCGGGAGGACATCACGTTTCAATTTCAGTTTTGGCAGACCCCCCAGCATATCTCTCTGGCGATCGGGCCCGCGGGCAACCAGGTGACCAATGAGATTCCCCTGATTGTCGGCGGGCAGATTCTGACCAACAACAATTCAGCGCTAAATGTCGTGGAAAATTACTCGGTGAAGATGATCTTCGGCCCCCGCCGCACCGGGGTGGGCCTGTATCTCACCAACGCGGCGAACGGATCCACGGTGTTCACCAAACCCGTGGATAACATCGGGAACAAGACGATTCCAGACTACTACGCCTACGCCAACCAGTATGTTTACAACGTCAATATCCCCGGCTGTCCGACCCCCGGCCGTCTCTTTGTGGGCCAGCGCAAGGATCCGTTTGTGGTCAATCTGGGCGAGACCTTCGACCTGATCAACCTTAGCAATCCGCTCGGCCCGGTGAACGGGGAAAAGGACAGCCTGGCGTTGAAGAACGTCACCTCCATGATCTTGGAAGTCCCGAAATCCTGTCTGACGAATGGCGTGAGTCCGGTGATCGGCGCTTGGACGACGGCCAACCAGTGGCAGGGGACCAACTTGATGCAAGTCTCCCGCCTCGGCCAACCCCTCGTCAATGAAGTCGTCATCGGCTTGAAGGACAAGGATGGCTTCAACGCCAGTCAGCCGGTCAATGACGCCCAGTATGCCAATTATGTGACTAATCCCACACTGCCCGCCCTGATCCAGCTTTTGTTTGGGGCCGACGGAGTGGTGGCACCGACCAATTTTCCGCGCTCGGACCTGGTGGAGGTGTTTCTGACGGGCGTGCCCGGGCTGAATTACACCACCGCCGTGGCGGAATTGTTGCGGCTGAACACCAGCACCCCCGCCGTTCCCGCCGGGCTGCAGAACCCTCTCGGGGTCATCGGCGGTGACGTGGCCGGTTTCCCCAATGGCCGTCGCCCTGGTGATGACGTGGTGGACATCGCCCTGCGGGTCATGATGGGCGCGCTGCTGTCCACCAATGTGGCGCCTTCTGGCCAGTTGCCCTTCACGGATGGAGCTTACGTGGACTCCACCTACTTTACGTCCGCCTTCCCCTATATCATGCCCCCGCTGGCCGGCTCACCGAATTCCCCCTCGGTCACCGTGACAGTGCAAAGCAGTCCCACAGTGGCCGGCCCCTATGCGGCGGTGGCCTCCACCTACAATTCCAACAACGCCACGCTGACGACGGTCACCACCGGGACCAACACCGGATTTTACCGGGTGCAGGCGGACCGTTATGGGGTGATTTTGGGCAGCCCGACGGTGAGCGGCACCAATGTGACCATGGGCATTCAAACCCCGCAGTAGCACCGGCCCGCTGTCAGCCAGCGAAGCCGGGGGCGGGTTTTGTCGGAATTCCACCATCCCGGCGGAGCCCGCCTTAAATATACGGAAGAAGTTATGAGGTTCATGAATCGTCAAATCATTCAGCCGGCGTGGCTGGCGGTGTGCGTGGCCTTGGGCGCTGACCCGGCGTCCGCCGAACCGTTTTTGCCGGCCGACGGCAACCTGGTTTTGGAACGGTTGCGCGCCAAACCGCTGGACCCGGCCGCACACCGGTTGCACGAATTGCGTGCCCGGCTGGCGGCCGACCCGGGAAATCCCGCGGCGGCCTGCGAGTTTGCCCGTCAGTGCGTTGAATTGGGCCGGAGCGAAGCCAATCCCCGGTATCTGGGGCGCGCGCAGGGGGCGCTGGCGCGGTGGTGGGAGGAAACGAACCCGCCTCTGGACGTGCTGGTGCTGCGAGCCACCCTCAAACAAAGCCAGCATGATTTCACCAACGCCTTGACCGACCTCGACCTGGCCTTGCGCCGGGATCCGCGCAACGCCCAGGCCTGGCTGACCAAGGCCACGGTGTTGACCGTGCTGGGGGATTACGCCGGAGCGCGGCGGGCCTGTCTGCCCTTGATTCAATTGACCCCGGGCTTGATCGGTCTTACGGCGGCGGCCAGCGTGGGCAGCTTGAACGGGGAGGCCGCCAGCAGCAGCCTTTTGTTGAGCCGCGCGCTTCAAGGCGAGCCGAACGCCGGCGTCGGGGACAAATTGTGGGCGTTGACGGTGCTCGCGGAAAGCTCGGCCCGGCTGGGGCGGTTTTCCGAAGCCGAAAGCTGTTTTAAAAGTGCCCTGGCCTTGGGCGAACACGATCCCTACCTGCTGGGGGCTTACGCCGACCTGTTGCTGGACCAGGGCCGCAACCGCGAGGTGATTGAGCTTCTGGCTGGCGAAGCCAATGCGGATGCCCTGCTGCTGCGGTTGACGCTGGCCGAGGCTGCGCTGACGCCGCCGCCGGACGGTTACCCCGCGCATCTGGCCTCCCTCCAGGCCCGGTTTGAGGCGGGTCATTTGCGCGGCGATTTTGTCCACCAGCGGGAGGAGGCGCGTTATACGTTGTCCCTGCTGCATCAGCCAGCGGCGGCCCTGCGCCTGGCCGAAGCGAACTGGCGGGTGCAGCGGGAACCGGCCGATGTGCTGATTCTGCTGGAAACCGCCCGGGCCGCCGGCGATGCCGCCGCCACGCAAACCGCGCTGGATTTCATCCGGGAAAAACATCTCGAGGACGTCCAACTGGACAAACTCGCCCGGCAAATCACCCTGGCCGGCTCCCAATAATCATCCCTGCCATGCAGCCCAAAACCCCAATCCCATGTCTATCCTTGTTCAGTTTCACCCGGAACCTCCCCGGCCGGTCGGCATCCGGCATTTTTCTGACCCTGGTCATGCTCCTGTGCGGGCGTCCCGGAACGGCCGGGGCGCACACTCAAAGCAATGCCTACCTGATGCTGCGCACCACATCCTCCGGGCTGGCCGGCGAATGGCATCTGGCCCTGCGCGATCTCGAGGACGCCGTCGGCTTGGATGCCAATGACGACGGCGTGATCACCTGGGGGGAACTGAGTTCCCGTAAAGACGCGGTCTGCGCCTACGCCCTCGCCCGTCTGCACCTCCAGGTGGAGGGCCGGCCAGTCTCGCCGGTCATTCGGGACTTGCTGGTGGACAATCATTCCGACGGCGCCTACGCGGTGGTGCGGTTTGACGTCGCCGGCCCGGGCCGGCCGGCCGCAGTGGACCTCCAATACCAGGCGTTTTTCGACATTGACCCGCGGCATCGCGGGCTGTTGCGGTTGGAGCACGCGGGGCAAACGCGGGTGGCGGTGTTCAGCCCGGAAACTCCAAACCAGCATTTTGACCTTGGAACCCCGCTGCGCACGCCGTTCTTCACGTTTGTAGGGGAGGGGGTGTGGCATATCTGGTCCGGCTATGACCACATCCTGTTTCTGCTCGCCCTGCTGTTGCCGGGGGTGTTAAAACGGCGGGACGGCGGATGGGAGCCGGTGCCGGCGGCCCGGCCGGCATTCCTGAATATCTTGAAAATCGTCACGGCGTTCACGGTGGCGCATTCCATCACCCTCAGCCTGGCCACCCTGGGTGTGGTCCATTTGCCGGTGCGGTTGGTGGAATCCGGCATTGCCGCCTCGGTGGTGCTGGCGGCCTTCAACAATGTCGTCCCGTTCTTTGCCGAACGCGGCTGGCTGGTGGCGTTCGGGTTTGGGTTGTTGCACGGCTTTGGTTTTGCCAACGCTCTGGCGGACCTCGGCCTGCAGACCGGCCAAATGGCGGCCACGCTGCTGGGCTTCAACCTGGGGGTGGAACTGGGCCAGTTGACGATCGTGGCGGTGTTCATGCCGCTGGCGTTGAGCGTGCGCCATCTGCTGTTCTACCGGCGGTTCGTCCTGCAGGCGGGGTCCGTGGCGATCATGCTCGTCGCCGGCACCTGGCTGGCCGAGCGGGTGCTGGATGTCAAATGGCTGCCGTTTTGAAGGGCCGGCGGAAAGGTGTTTTCAGCTTGGATGGATGGGTAATGGATGGTATTATTTAAAGTAAAGATGTTTGGAGATGAAAACCAAACGGTCGTCGACCAGGATGTGGCCTTGCTCCGCAGCATCAGCGAGGGCGACCGCGGCGCTTTCTCCCGTTTTTATGAACAGCACTGCAAGCTGCTCTTTTCCATCGCGTTCCGCATTTTGAACGACCAGAAGGAGGCGGAGGACGTGTTGCAGGAGGTGTTTCTGCAGATTTGGGACAAGGCCGGCAGTTACAACCCCGCACTGGGGCGGCCCGGCAGTTGGGCGGTGACGCTCACGCGTAACAAAGCCATTGATCACATCCGAGCCCACGAGCGGCGATCACGATTGCTGGAAAGCGCGTCCACCGAAATACTGGCGCGCGCGCCGGGCGCGGCCACGGCCAATGAAGCAGTGCATGGCCGGGCGGACCCGGAACTGGTCAGTTCCGCCGTGGCGGAACTGCCGGCCGACCAGCGGAAAGCGATTGAAATGGCCTTTTTCAGCGGACTGACGCAACATGAGATTTCAGAAAGCTTGAACGAACCGCTCGGCACCATTAAAGCACGCATTCGGCGCGGCATGTTGAAATTACGTGAACGACTGGAGGGCGTCTTATGATGGACGAGCGTAGAGAAGAGCTGGCCGGTCTGTATGTACTGGGGGCGCTCGCCCCCGCGGAGCAGGCGGAGTTTGAAGCCGTCCTGGGTCGGGACCCGGAACTCCAGCGGTTGGTGGCCGGACTGTACGCAGCGCGCGACGCCTTGGCCGGGGCCGTGCTGGCGGCCGCCCCTTCCCCCGGACTCAAACAGCGGATCCTGGCCGAACTGGCGGCCCGCGATCAAAAGGTCGTTCCGCTGCCCGCGCGGGAAACCGGCCGGGATTTCCCGGCGATCTGGCTGCCTTGGGCGCTGGCGGCCGCTGCTCTGGTGTTGTGCGTGGTTTTATACCAGGCCGAAAGCGGCCTGAAGGCAAAGGTGCGGGAACAGGCGGCCCGCATTGAAGCGCTCAACCAGATGGCCGACGCCCTGCGCAGCGAGACCAACATGTTGCAACAGGCCGTGGCGGTGTTGCGCCAAACCACCAAGCTGGCGGATGTCCGCATCGCCTTGCTGAATTCGCTCCTGGAGGATTCGCCCAAGGCGGTCGCGGTGAGCCTGTGGGACAACCAGCAGCAGTCCGGGGTGTTTGTGGTGCAAAATCTCAAACCGCTGCCCACGGACCGGGATTATCAACTGTGGGTGCTGGATCCCCAAAACCCGGCCCCGGTCAGCGCCGGTGTGTTCCAAGTGGACCCGCAGGGCAACGTCCGCCTCCAGTTCAAGCCGGACAAGCGGATCAACACCGCCGGCAAGTTCGCCGTGACCTTGGAGCCCAAGGGCGGTCTGCCCGCGCCCACGCTTAAAAACCTGGTGTTGATGGGGGGGTGACCTTTCCCGTCAAGGCCTCGAAATCATCAGACAGGCTTTTAAGACGCTCGCGCCCACGCCACGGACTTTCAGCCTGCGGAACGGCGTTGGGGACGCACTTGACCCTGGGTGGGGATGGCGCGCTGCGTCGTCCCCGTCGCCGGGCGAAGCGTCCGGGGATGGAACCAAATCCGCCAGCCGCCCGATCCATGCCTTAAACTGTTATAATCAAATATGTTACAGCTAAAACCAGGGGTGGAATCAGCAATAAACACGCAAATTATAAGTGCAAACTGTTTTAAGCCAATGTGTTACAACGAATATTCTGGGTGAAATTAACCAAAAACAACCAAAAACAACCAAATTCGCAGTTTCGTTTTCCGGGGTGTTAGGGAGTGCCGCCCAGCCGCCCCACCTGATGCACACCTTGTTCGGCGGCACCATGAGGCTTCCCCGTTCTTTTACTCCGCCGTTTGCACCCGGCGGGACGAGGCTCTGGGCCGGCCTTTTCGACCGTCCGGGCCGGCGGCCTAATAAATTGATGCAGCAAAAATCAAACTCTAATGAATGATTTCAGCGTTTTTTTGAAAACATTTATTGCGCCCCCGTGAATTTTAAGTAAAAAGTAATGGAACGTTAGGCGATTATCGCCGTGACATGAGCAGCCGCAACCAACAACCAGCAAATAATTCCGGGCCGACGCACCAAACTGCGCCGGTGAAACAGGGTCTTTACGACCCGCAGTTCGAGCACGACTCCTGCGGGGTAGGCTTCATCGTGCAGATGAAGGGGCGCCCGTCGCACCAGTTGGTGGCGGATGCTTTGCAGATATTGGTGAATCTGGATCATCGGGGCGCGTGCGGCTGCGAGGCCAACACGGGCGACGGCGCGGGGATCTTGTTGCAGACACCGCATGAGTTTTTCCAGCAGGTCACGGCTGGGTTGGGGTTCCAACTGGCGGGCCCGGGCGGCTATGCCGCCGGGATGGTGTTCCTGCCGAAAGAACCGGCCCAGCGTCAGGCGGTCAAAGCGGAACTGGCGCGGATCGTTGCCGAGGAAGGGCAGACGTTGCTGGGCTGGCGCGACATCCCCACGGACAACGCGTCGCTGGGCAAAACCGCCCAGGCGGCCGAGCCATTCATGGCGCAGGTGTTTGTGGGCAGAAGCCCGGCGTTGCCGGACGAGGCGGCCTTTGAGCGCAAGCTGTATGTGATCCGCAAAGTGGCGGAACAAACCATCCGGTACGGTGGGAGCATTCCGGGCGGGAATTCCTTCTACGTGGCCAGTTTTTCGGCCCGGACGGTCATTTACAAGGGCATGCTCATGCCGGAACAGTTGGGCCGGTATTATCCCGACCTGCGCGACGAGCGCATGGTGTCCGCACTGGCGCTGGTGCATTCACGCTTTTCCACGAACACCTTCCCGAGCTGGGATCGGGCGCATCCGAACCGGTGCATTGCGCACAACGGGGAAATAAACACGTTGCGGGGAAATGTGAACTGGATGAAGGCGCGGCAGGCGCTGTTCACCTGTGGATTGTTCGGGGACGACCTCCGCAAGCTGATTCCGGTGATCAACACGGACGGGAGTGATTCCGCGCAATTTGACAATTGCGTGGAGCTGCTGATGATGGCGGGCCGCGAGCTGCCGCACGCCATGATGATGATGATCCCCGAGCCGTGGGAGAATCACGAGAGCATGGACCCGGCCCGGCGGGCGTTCTATGAATTTCATTCCTGCTTGATGGAGCCATGGGACGGACCGGCCTCGATGGCGTTCACGGACGGCAAGATGATTGGCGCGTGCCTCGACCGCAATGGACTGCGGCCGTCGCGTTATTACGTGACCAAGGACGACGTGGTCATCATGGCATCGGAAGCGGGGGTGCTGCCGATCGCGCCGGAACGCGTGGCGCACAAAGGGCGGTTGCGGCCCGGGCGGATGTTCTTGGTGGACCTGGCGCAAGGGCGGATCATCGCGGATGAGGAGTTGAAGACCCGCTACGCCGCCGCGCAGCCATATCAAAAATGGCTGGAGGAAAACCACGTGCTGCTCGAACAGCTTCCCGAGCCGGCGCACGTGCATGGTCCGGCGCACGACACGATCCTGCAACGGCAGCAGGCGTTTGGGTACACATTTGAAGATTTGCGGTTCATCGTTGGGCCGATGGCGCGCGACGGGGTGCAACCGCTGGGCTCAATGGGCACGGACACGCCGCTGGCGGTGTTGTCCAACAAGCCCCAGTTGTTGTATAACTATTTCAAGCAATTGTTCGCGCAAGTGACCAACCCGCCGATCGATCCGATCCGCGAGGAGATCATCACGTCCACCGAAATCATGGTGGGCGGCGAGGGCAACTTGCTGGAACCGTCGGCGCAAAGCTGCCGGCTCATCAAGATGCACTATCCAATCCTCACCAACGAGGAGATGGAGAAGCTGCGCCACATCAAGCGGCCCGGCTTCAAGTCGGTAACGTTGCCCATTCTGTTCCCGGTGGCGGACGGTGCCTCCGGGCTGGGGTTGGCGATGGACATCTTGTTTGCCGCCGCCGACAAGGCGATTGCGGCGGGCGCGAACATCTTGGTGCTGTCCGACCGCGGGCTGAGCGCGGCGCTGGCGCCCATTCCGGCGCTGCTGGCGGTGGCGGGGCTGCATCATCATCTGATCCGTAGCGGCACCCGCACTCAAGTGGGGCTGATCTTGGAATCTGGCGAGCCGCGGGAGGTGCATCATTTCTCGCTGCTGATCGGCTACGGTTGCACGGCCATCAACCCATATCTGGCCTTCGACACGCTGGCCGACCTGATCCAACAGGGACTGCTGACCAATCTGGATCATCCGACGGCGGTCAAAAAGTACATCAAGGCGGCCGTCAAGGGCGTGGTCAAGACCATGGCGAAGATGGGGATTTCCACAATCCAGAGCTATCACGGCGCGCAGATTTTTGAAGCGGTCGGGTTGGCGACGGAGGTGGTGGAGAAGTATTTCTGCTGGACGCCCTCGCGCATCCAGGGCGTCAGCTTGGAAGTGATCGCCGAAGAAGCACTGGCGCGGCACCGGCACGCGTTTCCGGACCGCCAGGTCAACGGTGAACTGGAGCCCGGCGGCCAATATCAGTGGCGCGACAGCGGGGAATTTCACCTGTTTAATCCGCAATCCATCCACAAATTGCAGCTTGCCTGCCGCACGGGCAGTTATGCCAAGTTCAAGGAATACGCGGAACTGATTAACCACCAGGCGCAGAATCTGTGTACGTTGCGCGGGTTGCTGGAGTTCAGTCCGGCCGCGCAGCCGGTGCCGATAGAGGAAGTGGAGCCGGTGGAGACCATCCTCAAGCGGTTCAAGAGCGGGGCGATGAGCTACGGCTCCATCAGCAAGGAGGCGCATGAGACGCTGGCCATTGCGATGAACCGGATCGGTGGACGTTCAAACACCGGGGAGGGGGGCGAAGACGCCGCCCGCTACACCTGGACCAACGAGCGGGGTGACTCGAAGAATTCGGCGATCAAGCAGGTGGCGTCCGGACGCTTTGGCGTGACTAGTCAGTTTTTGGTGAACGCGCGGGAATTGCAGATCAAGATGGCTCAGGGGGCCAAGCCTGGCGAGGGCGGTGAACTGCCCGGCAAAAAAGTGTTCCCGGAAATCGCGCGCACGCGCGGCACGACCGCCGGGGTGGGCCTGATTTCCCCGCCGCCGCACCATGACATTTATTCCATCGAGGATCTGGCGGAGCTGATCCATGACCTGAAGAATTCCAACCGGCAGGCCCGCATCAGCGTGAAACTGGTGGCGGAAGTCGGCGTGGGGACCATCGCGGCCGGGGTGGCCAAGGCGCATGCGGATGTGGTGCTAATCAGCGGTCATGACGGCGGCACGGGGGCGTCCCCGCTGTCGTCCATCAAGCACGCGGGCGGCCCGTGGGAGCTGGGCGTGGCGGAAACGCACCAGACACTGGTGCTGAATAATTTGCGCAGCCGCATTTATGTGGAGGCGGACGGGCAGATGAAGACGGGCCGGGACGTGGCGATTGCTGCGCTGCTGGGGGCCGAGGAATTTGGCTTTGCGTCCGCGCCGCTGGTGGCGATGGGCTGCCTGATGATGCGGGTCTGTCATTTGAACACCTGCCCGGTGGGCGTGGCCACGCAGAATCCAGAGCTCCGTGCCCGGTTCGCCGGTGCGGCGGACCATGTCGTCAATTTCATGACCTTCGTCGCGCAGGAGCTGCGCGAAATCATGGCACAACTTGGGTTCCGGACGCTGAATGAAATGGTCGGGCGCACCGACCGGCTGAGCCCGTGGAAGGCGATCAACCATTGGAAGGCCAAAGGGGTGGATCTGACGCCCATTTTGCATCAGCCGGACATGGGGCCGGAAGTGGGGCGTTACCGGCAGCAGGACCAGGATCACGGGCTGGAGAAATCGCTCGATTTGACCAGACTGTTGGACCTGTGCCAGCCGGCGATTCAGCGCGGCGAGAAGGTCCGGGCCGAACTGCCGATCATCAACGTCAACCGCGTGGTGGGCACCATCACCGGGAGCGAGGTGACCAAGAAATACGGGCCGGCCGGTTTGCCGGACGACACGATTCATCTGAAGTTCAACGGCAGTGCCGGTCAGAGCTTGGGGGCGTTCATGCCCAAGGGCATGACCATCGAACTGGAGGGCGACTCCAACGATTACTTTGCGAAGGGGTTGAGCGGTGGGCGGGTGATTGTGTATCCGCCCAAGGGTTCCACCTTTGTGGCGCAGGACAACATCATCATCGGCAACGTGGCGCTATATGGCGCAACGGGCGGCGAAGCGTTCGTGTGCGGGATGGCGGGGGAACGGTTCGGGGTTCGTAATTCCGGGGTGAGCGCGGTGGTGGAGGCCGTGGGCGACCACGGGTGCGAATACATGACCGGCGGGCGGGTGGTGGTGCTGGGCAAGACCGGGCGCAATTTTGCGGCGGGCATGTCCGGCGGCGTCGCCTATGTGCTGGATGAAGCCGGGGATTTTGCGACCCGTTGCAATAAGGAACTGGTGGGGCTGGAGAAATTGACGGAGCCGGACGAGTTGGAGGAGGTCTGGAAACTGATCCAGCGGCATCAGGCCTGCACCGGCAGCGTCCGGGCCGCCGCCGTACTGGCGGACTGGGAGAAGCTGGCGCCGAAATTTGTGAAGGTGATGCCGCAGGATTACAAGCGGGTGCTGCTCTCGCTGAAAAAGGTGCAGTCCCAAGGGCTGACCGGGGATGAGGCCATCATGGCGGCGTTTGAAGAAAACGTCAAAGGGGGGCATTGAAACGCGGTCGGTCAATCACAACCACTATTAAATCAAATGGGACAACCTGACGGATTTTTAAAGTTTAAACGCGAGCTGCCGGCGGACCGCTCGGCCGCCAGTCGTATTGCGGACTGGAAGGAGTTTCATCTGCACCTGCCGGTGGCGGATTTGCGCCAGCAGGGTGCGCGCTGCATGGATTGCGGGATTCCGTTCTGCCACACGGGACGGCTCGTGAGCGGCCTGGCGAGCGGCTGTCCGATCCACAATCTCATTCCCGAATGGAACGACTTGGTCTATCGCGGGCTCTGGCGGGAGGCGCTGGACCGGTTGCACAAGACGAACAATTTTCCCGAGTTCACCGGCCGGGTTTGTCCCGCCCCGTGCGAAGGTTCGTGCGTGCTGGGGATGAACAACCCCGCCGTCACCATCAAGAACATCGAGTGCGAGATCATTGACCACGGCTGGGAAGCGGGCTGGGTGACCGCCGAGCCGCCGGAGCAGCGCACGGGCAAAACCGTGGCGGTGATCGGTTCCGGCCCGGCGGGTCTGAGCGCCGCCGCGCAGTTGAACAGGGCTGGCCATCAGGTCACGGTTTTTGAACGCGCGGACCGGCCCGGCGGCCTGCTCATGTACGGCATCCCCAACATGAAGCTGGACAAGCAGGAGGTGCTGCGGCGCCGGATCCGCCTGCTGGAACAAGAGGGTGTGGAATTTGTCTGCAACACCGAGGTGGGGAAGAATTATCCGGCGGACCGGCTGCGGAAGGAGTTTGACGCTGTGATTTTGGCCACCGGGGCCACGAAGCCGCGCGACCTGCCCATTGAAGGCCGGGGATTGCAAGGCATTCACTTTGCCATGGACTTTCTGACCGCCAACACCAAGCGCCTGCTGGACAGTCGGAACAATGGCGATTTTATCACGGCGGACGGCAGGGACGTGGTGGTCATCGGCGGCGGGGACACGGGCACCGATTGCGTGGGCACGTCCATCCGGCACGGCTGCAAGAGTTTGGTGCAGGTGGAGATCCTGCCCCGGCCGCCGCTGGAGCGCGCCGCGGACAATCCTTGGCCGGAATGGCCGAAGGTGTATAAGATGGATTATGGCCAGGAGGAGGCCGCCGCGAAATTTGGCGCCGATCCCCGGATTTATCTGACCACCGCCACGAAGTTTGAAGGCGATGCCGCCGGCCGGGTGCAGGCCGTCCACACCGTCGAGGTGGAATGGACAAAGAACGACAAGGGCCAGTTCATCCCCAGGAACAAGCCCGGTACGGAGATGGTGCTGCCCGCGCAATTGGTGCTGCTGGCGATGGGTTTTCTCGGGCCGGAACAGCCGCTGCTGGAGGCGCTGGGCGTGGTCCGCGATCCGCGCGGCAACGCGCAGGCCGAGTTTGAGAAGTACCAGACGAACCTGCCGGGCGTGTTCGCCGCCGGGGACTGCCGGCGCGGCCAAAGCTTGGTGGTCTGGGCGTTCAACGAAGGCCGGGGCGTGGCCCGCGAATGCGACCGTTATCTCATGGGCGCCACCGCGCTGCCCTGAGCCCGCGCCATGCAGCCGCTCGCCTTGGTGTTTTACGAGAAACTGCTGCCCGGCAGCCAGTTGGTCAACCGTTTGCAGGACCTTCAGTACCGCGTCCAGAGCGTGCATGATCCCGGCCAGTTGTTGGCCGCGGTGCGCCGGGACATGCCCATGCTGCTGCTGGCGGACCTGGCGGCCCGTGCGGACATCGCGCCGCTGATTGCGGCGCTGAAGGTGGACGCGGCCACGTCGCACATTCCGGTGATTGCCTTTGCGGAGGAGAAGGCGGTGGCGCAACTGGCGGCGGCGGAGCAGGCCGGGGCGGCGCTGGCGGTCAGCGAGTCGGCCCTGGCGAGCTACCTGCCGCAACTCCTGAACCAGGCGCTGCATATTGAGTGACTTCCACAGGCGGTTCCCCACCGTGAGCGCGCAATTTGGGCTTAAATTGGGTTGCCCTGCCGGCAGTTCCGAATACCCTGTTTGCCCGAATCAAATTTACGATGACTCAACCAATTGCCAATGGCGACATTCCCGCCCTGCCCCCCGGGGTCAGGTTCTCCACCCTCGAGAACGGGCTGACCGTCTTTGTCCGCGAGGATCACAGCGCGCCGGTGGTCTCGGTCCAAGCCTGGTGCCAGGCCGGCAGCATCCATGAAGGCCGCTGGCTGGGGGCGGGCCTCTCCCATGTGCTCGAGCACATGCTCTTCAAGGGCACCACCACCCGGCCCGGCAGCCGCATTGACCAGGAGGTGCAGGAGGCGGGCGGTTACATGAACGCCTACACCAGCTTTGACCGCACGGTTTACCACATTGACGTGCCCAACACCGGCGCCCGCACCGCCATTGACATTCTCTGCGACATCATGCAGCACGCCACCCTGCCGCCCGATGAACTGGCCAAGGAAATGGACGTCATCCGCCGTGAAATGGACATGGGACAGGATGATCCCGGCCGTCGCGCCAGCCGCCGGCTCTTTGAAGTGGCCTACACCAAAAGCCCGTACCGCTTCACCATCATTGGTTATCCCGACATTTTCAACGAAATCAAACCGGACGACATCCGGGGTTATTACACTGAAAAATACGCGCCCAACAATGTCTTCTTCGTGGTCGCGGGCGACGTGCAGACGGACGAGGTGGTGGCCCAGATCCGGGCCGCCTACGCGCAGGCCAAGGCCCGGTCGCTGCCCGCGGTCGTCCTGCCGGACGAACCCCGGCAGACCGTCGCCCGCGCGGTGATTGAAGAGGCGGCCATTGAACTGGGCCATGTGCATTATGCCTGGCACATCCCGGAGGTGCGCCATCCGGACGTGCCGCTGCTGGATGTCCTGAGCGTGTTGCTGGGCAACGGCCGCAGCTCGCGGCTGTTCCAGCAGGTCCGGGAAATCAAGGCCGTGGTCCATCAGGTGGATGCGTGGACCTACAATCCGGGGCTGACCGGCTTGTTTGGCATCAGCGCCATCTTGGACGGGGACAAATTCACTGTGGCCGGCGACGCCATCTTGGCGGAAATTGAACGGGTTAAATCTACCGTGTCCAAGGACGAGGTCAACAAAGCGGTGAAACAGTTTGTGTCCGCCACGCTGGCCTCGCGCAAGACGATGGAAGGGCAGGCACAAAACCTGGGCGGCAACTGGCTGGCGGCCGGCGACCTGAATTTTTCCGAACGCTACCTGGCGGCGGTGAAAAACGCCACCCCGGTGGAGGTCCAGCGGGTGGCGCGCGCGTATTTGACGGCGGAAAACCGCACGCTCTATGCGCTGCTGCCGACGGGGGCCGCGCCGAAGTCCGCCGCCACGGCGGAAACCAACCACGACCACGCGATTCAAAAAACGGTGCTGCCCAATGGCTTGACGCTGCTGCTCAAGGAGGATCACCGGCTGCCCTTCGTGGAATTCCGCGCGCTCTTTCAGGGCGGCGTGCTGGCCGAGACCACCGCCAACAACGGCATCACCCAGTTGCTGGCCCGCCTGCTGCTCAAGGGCACCCGCCGCCGCACGGCCGAGGGCATCGCCACTGAGATTGAATCCATCGGCGGCAGCATTGACAGCTACGGTGGCAACCAGAGTTTCGGCGTGAATGTGGAGGTGTTGAGCAGCGACTTTGCCACCGGGTTGGACCTGCTGGCGGATGTTTTGCTCAACCCCATTTTCCCCCCGGATGCCCTCGAACGCGAGGCTGAAGTGCAGATCGCCGGCATCCACGCACTCAAGGACGACCTGCTCAAGAGCGCCAGCCTCGCGATGCGGCGCGCGATGTTTGGCGAACAGAACTTCGGCCTGGACGCCCTCGGCGCCGAGGCGGTGGTCGAGAACATCACCGTGGCCGACCTGCAGGCCTTCCATCAGGCGCTCACCACGCCGAACAACTGCGTGCTCGCCATTTTTGGTGATATAGATATAGCCGGGGTCGCGGCGGCGGTGGAGAAGCATTTCGCGGATTGGCGGCCATCGCCCGCGCGTCCGGTGCTGGAAGCCCGGGGGCCGGCCTTCACGGGCTGCCAGCGGGTCCGGGAAATCCGCGACAAAAAACAGGCCGTGCTGGTCGTCGGTTTTCCGGGTGCGACCCTGGCGGGCGACGACCGGTTTGCGCTGGAGTTGATCCAGGAATCGTGCAGCGACCTGGGGTCGCGGCTCTTCCTGCGCATCCGCGAGGAGCTGGGGCTGGCCTATTATGTGGGCGCGCAGAATTTCGCCGGGGTGGTGCCCGGTTACTTCGCGTTTTACACCGGCACGGAGCCGTCCAAGGCGGAGCAGGTGGAGAAAGAACTCCTGCGGGAGGCGGAATTGTTGCGCACCGAAGGATTGACGGCCGTGGAACTCAAACGCGCCCAGGCCAAAATCATCGGGCAAAAAAAGATTGCCCGGCAGGAACTGGGCCATCTGGCCTCCGCCACCGCGCTGGACGAGCTTTATGGCCTGGGCTACCGGCGCGCGGAACTGGATGACGCCCGCTATGAAGCCGTGACGTTGGAGCAGATCAAGACCGTCGCGCAGAAATATCTCCGGCCGGACGCCCTCGTGGTGGCGCTGGTCGCGCCGGCGAAATAACTTTATTCCGAAAACCGCCGGAGAAACGCGTTAACGAACCCAAACCGCGAGATGGTCACGTCGCGGTCCAGTTCGTTTTGTTCCTCGGTGTTGATTTTTTTGAGGACGGTGCCGTACTTGGCCGTGTCTTTGTTCAGGCAGGCCTTCCAGCCGTCAACCAATTCCTCGATTTTCTCCAGTTGATCCTTGTCGGCCCAAATTCCCCCGCATTCCAAGCACTTGTGGAGCATCACGCCGCTGGTGTCCGCGTAATTGAACCGCTCCATCTCAATGGTCTCGCAATATGGGCAGTTCAAGACGTCCCGGGCTTGATCTTCCACCGTCAGAACCGGTGCGTTGACAGCCTCCAACGCCGCGATTTCTTTTGGGTTGAACACGTGGTCATGGTGCTCCACCACCTTCTGCAACTCCTCCGCGTGCAGCCATTCCCCCCGGCAATCTGAACAGACCAGCACCTCGACGCCTTCATATTCAACCTCGGCGAGGAGGGAGTTACATCGGGGACATTTCATAAGGTTGGCTCAATTTCTGGTTGCGGGAGTCATGGGCTGCGGCCGGCATCAACATCCGGCGTCCGGGTTTTGGTTTGTTCAGGCGCCCGCCACCAACTGCCGCAACACATATGGCAGAATGCCGCCATGCCGGTAGTAGTCAATTTCAATGGGCGTGTCAATCCGACACCGGACCGGCACGTATTCCACCGTCGCGTCGCGTCGCGTGATTTGGAGCGTCAGGTCTTGTTGCGGTCGGAGCCCGTCGTCCAAGCCCGCGATGTCGTACACCTCGGTCCCGTCCAGCTTCAGGCTCTGCGCCGTGGTGCCCTCCTTGAATTGCAGCGGCAGCACCCCCATCCCCACCAAGTTGGAACGGTGGATGCGTTCAAAGCTTTGCGCCACCACAGCCTTCACTCCCAGCAGATTCGTCCCTTTCGCCGCCCAATCCCGGCTGGAACCCGTCCCGTATTCCTGGCCCGCTATTACCACCAGCGGCACGCCCTGTTGTTGATAAGCCATGGAGGCGTCGTAAATCGAGGTCTTCGCCCCGTCTGGCCCCAGTGTGTGGCCCCCTTCCTCGCCTGCGAGCATCAGGTTCTTGATCCGCACGTTGGCAAAGGTCCCGCGCGTCATGATCTGGTCGTTGCCCCGCCGCGAACCGTAGCTGTTGAAATCTTCCGCCGCCACCCCGTGTTCCAGCAGGAACTTCCCCGCCGGGGAGGATTTCTTGATCGCCCCGGCCGGCGAAATGTGGTCGGTCGTCACGCTGTCGCCAAAGATGCCCAGCGCCCGCGCCCCGTGGATCGGCGCGATCCGGCCGGGTTGCAGCGAGAAATTCCGGAAGAACGGCGGCTCCTGAATGTAGGTGCTTTGGGCATCCCATTCGTAAACATTGCCCACCGACGAGGGGATTTCATTCCACTTCGGGTTCTGGGCGGCGAAGTTTTTGTATAACTTGCGGAACACTTCCGGTTTGAGGGCGGACTGCATGGCCTCGCGCACTTCCTGCAGGGTCGGCCAGAGGTCGGCCAAATAGACGTTCCCGCCATCCTTGCCCTTCCCGAGGGGTTCGCAACTCAAGTCAATATCCACCCGGCCAGCCAGCGCAAAGGCGACCACCAGCGGCGGCGACATCAAAAAATTGGACTTCACGTTTTGATGCACCCGCGCCTCAAAATTGCGGTTGCCCGACAGCACCGAGGCCGTCACCAAATCATACTTCACCACCGCCTCCTCAATGGCCGGGTCCAGCGGCCCGGAATTGCCGATGCAGGTGGTGCAGCCGTAGCCGACCGTATTGAACCGCAACTTGTTGAGATAAGGTTGCAGGCCGGTTTTTTTCAGATAATCCGTCACCACCCGCGAGCCCGGGGCCAGCGAGGCCTTTACCGCCGGATTCACGCGCAAGCCGCGCTCAACGGCCTTCTTGGCCAGCAGGCCGGCCGCCAGCATGACGCTGGGATTGGACGTGTTCGTGCAGGAGGTGATCGCGGCGATCACCACCGAACCCGTGCCCAACGCGGCGCTTTTACCGGACTGGGTCCGCACCTTGACCGGCCGGCCGAACGCCTGGCGCGTTTTGCCAAAACCGTTGTCGGTCACCGGCCGTTGAATCGCGTTGAAGAATTCCCGCCGGAGATTACCCAGCTCGATGCGGTCCTGAGGCCGTTTAGGGCCCGCCACGCTGGGTCTGACGGTGCCCAGATCCAGTTCCACCACCTGGGAATATTGAATCTGCCCCGCCTGCGGAATGCCCCAGAGCCCCTGGGCCTTGTAATAATTCTCGTAGGCCCGGCAGTGTTCCTCGCTGCGGCCGGTGGCCCGCAGATAATTGACACACTCCTCGTCAATCGGGAAGAAACCCATGGTCGCGCCGTATTCCGGCGCCATGTTGGCGATGGTCGCCCGGTCCACCACCGGCAGCGCGGCGGCGCCGGTGCCGAAAAATTCCACAAATTTGCCCACCACCTTGGTTTTTCGCAACAGTTGCGTGACCGTCAGCGCCAGATCCGTGGCCGTCACGCCTTCCTTGAGCGCGCCCGTCAGGTTCACCCCCACCACATCCGGTGTGAGAAAATAAACCGGCTGCCCCAGCATCCCGGCCTCCGCCTCAATCCCCCCCACGCCCCAGCCGACAATTCCGAGGCCATTGATCATGGTGGTGTGCGAATCCGTGCCCACCAGGGTGTCCGGGTAATAAACGCCCTTCGCTTCCAGCACTCCCTTGGCGAGATATTCCAAGTTGACCTGGTGAACAATGCCAATGCCCGGCGGCACCACCTTGAAGGTGTCAAACGCCTGCATCCCCCACTTGAGAAATTGATAACGTTCGCGGTTGCGCGAGAACTCCAGATCCAGGTTGCGGGCCATGGAATCGGCCGCGCCGGCGAAGTCCACCTGCACCGAGTGGTCCACCACCAAGTCCACCGGCACCAGCGGCTCGATCAGCTTGGGATTTTTGCCCAGCTTGGCCACCGCCGTGCGCATCGCCGCCAGATCCACCAGCAGGGGCACCCCGGTGAAGTCCTGCAACACAATGCGCGCCACCACGAACGGAATCTCCGCCGTCCGCGCTTCGTTGGGCTTCCAGTTGGCCAGTTCCCGGACATTGGACTCCTGCACCTTCAGCCCGTCGCAGTTGCGCAGGACGGATTCCAGGACCAGCCGGATGGACACCGGGAGTTGCGACACCGGGCCGATGCCCGCCTGTTCCAAGGCGGGCAGCGAATAAAAGTGCCCGGGGCTCCCGTTGCCCGTTTCAAATTGTTTTAACGTGCCGAACAAGTTATGCGGTGCATTCATGGTTTTTCTTCAACGCCCCATGAAAATGGTGTTTGTCGGCCATCGTGTCAAGCGAAGCGGGGGGACTTTTTTTGGGAAGAACCGGACCCGAACGGACTTGGGGAGTTCCCTATTCCGTTTGGAGCCGGCATCAGCCCCGGCAGACCGTGCTCATGGAAGAATTTCTTGGACAGCGGCTGGCCGGTAGCGCCGAGTGGCAATCGGCTGTATCGCCCGTTGGTGACCGGCCTGCCCACCCGTCTCCCGCAACCCCTGCGGAAAGTTCCCCCCTCGCACCGTGCCATCCCCTCATATCACAGGGTTTTTGACCCCCGTCCGGGCGTGCCCGCCCGTCAGTTGGCCGCGGCGGCCGGTTGCAGCAAATCCGCGATGCGCTGTTGGAGCCGGGGCAGGTCGAGCGGCTTGGTGAAAAAGTCCTGGGCTTGTACCGTCGCCGTCCGCCGGGTGACGTCCCCGGTGAGCGCGCTCATGAAAATGATCGGGATTTTTTTGGTGGCCGGCTGCCGGCGCAGGATTTCACAGACCGACAGCCCGTCCAGGTCGGGCAGGAGGATGTCCAGCAGGATCAAATCCGGCTTGAATTGCCGCGCCTGGGTCAAGGCCTGCACCCCGTCACTGGCCACGAGAAACTCGTAGCCCAAGTCGGCCAGGCGAAATTTCACCAATTCGATGAAATCGCCCTCGTCATCCACTATCAATATACGTGGCACCATCCAACATATGTAAGGTATTTTGATGTTGATTACAATGACGGTACGGTTAAGGCTCGGTCACAATCCCGTGACGAAACGGGGTTTGCACTCAAAATGAGGGGTCTCCTGACCGTGTTGGATTTGACCGAATGCGCCCAACCCCCAGCCTGAAGTCAAAGTTTGGATTGGGTGCGATTCAGCACGATTTGGCCCGATTTGAGGCATCCACCCGCCCGGCGACCACCGTCTGACCCGCCCTTCAAAGGTTTGCCCTGTCTGGACTCAGCCGGACTCACCCGGACTCAGCTTGACTGCCTCGGCCTACTCTATCGGCTATTCTGGTCGTGACGGCCCGCCTCCACAATCACGATCGGTTTGGTCAATCATTACACATCCAATTAATCCAAACCCGGCTAACGCTTCAAACGTTGGATTAGGTTGGATTAGCTTGGATTTCAGCCTGGACTCACCCGGACTCAGAACTTGACAGGGGAGCGCACCCGCCCCGGGCGCTGTTTTCCGCGCCCTCGCGAAAAACTTCATGTGCACTAGAACAGGATTTGGACTTTTTTACCCAAAGCCCAGATCCCAGAGCCTGCCGCCTTTGGCGGCCATGTCAAAGATCACCGGACGGCCTGTAACCATCCGCCTCCGCAACTTGGCGGCCACACCTGTATAATTTGCTATCATTTCAGCCCCCGTCAAATAAAACTTCATAAACTTTTCATGGACCATGCCGGCCGGGCGCATCCTGACACTGCCCCCGGTAGGGACGACGCGCTACGCCGTCCCTGTCGCCGAGCGTCAGGCGACGGAACCGGACCACCCACCCGTTCGTAGCGGCGGGCGTCTCGCCTGCCGTGGCTGGCGGCATCTTGCCGCCTGTTCCTGCGACCAGGGTTTAGTTGGACTTCCAACGATTTGGGTACGAGTGGTATTTTGACAGCACCAACTGGCTGCAAGGCGGCACCAACAACACTCTGTCGCTGCCGGTGGTGGCGGAAAACCAGATGGGCGGTTACACCGTGGTCATCACCAACAACTACGGCAGCGTGACCAGCCAGGTGGCCGTCCTGACGGTGTTGCCCGCGTCGATCGCTGTCCAACCCGCCAGCCAGTTCGGTGCCGTCGGCACCAGCGCCAGTTTCTCCGTGACGGTGGCTGGCGTCGGCCCGTTTGGGTATGATTGGTATTTTGGCGTCACAAACTTGGTTGAAAGTGGAACCAACAACGTTCTTACCCTGCCCAACGTGACCACCAACGAGGCCGGCAATTACACGGTGGTCATCACCAACAATTACGGCAGCGTGACCAGTCAGGTGGCCGTGCTGAGCGTGGGGTTTCCGCCCACGGTGGCCGTCCCGCCCGCCGGTCAGACCAATCTGGCGGGAACCTCGGTGAGCTTTTCCGTCACAGCGGGCGGCACCGGTCCGTTCACCTATCAATGGCAGCTTAACGGGACCAATCTTCCCAGTGGCATCATCAACACCGTCGCAGGCGGTGGCGGCGGTTACATTTTGGGCGACGGCGGGGCGGCCACCAACGCCAGGCTTTCCTGGCCGGCCGGTGTGGCTTTGGATGCCGCCGGCAACCTGTATATTGCGGACCAGTACAACCAGCGCATCCGCAAGGTGACGCCCAACGGGATGATCTCCACCGTGGCTGGCAATGGCAACGGCAGCTATTCCGGTGATGGGGGCCAGGCCACCAGCGGCAGCCTGGCCGAGCCTGCCGGCGTAACCTCGGATGCCTTTGGCGACCTCTACATTGCGGATAGAGATAATAACCGCGTCCGCGAGGTGACGCCTAACGGCCTGATCCTCACCGTGGCTGGCAATGGCGCCAATACTTTCGCCGGGGACGGCGGCGCGGCCACCAACGCCAGCCTGAGTTATCCCGCCGGCGTGGCCTTGGACGCCGCCGGCAACCTGTTTATTGCGGACCAGTACAACCAGCGCGTCCGCCGGGTGGACATCAATGGCAGCATCACCACAGTGGCGGGCGATGGCTATGAAGGTAACAATGGCTATACCGGGGATGGGGGTGCAGCCACTAACGCAAGCCTCGCCTATCCGTCCGGGGTGGCTATGGATGCCGCCGGGAACCTTTATATTGCGGACACGGAAGACCAACTCATCCCCCGGGTGGACACCAACGGCATCATCACCACCGTGGCAGGAGGTGGCTGGTATGAGCTCGGCGACGGCGGTGCGGCCACCAACGCCGGCCTGGGTGCTCCTGGAAGTGTGGTTTTGGATGCCGCCGGCAACCTGTATGTTGCGGACCAGGACAACAACCGCATCCGCAAGGTGGCCGCCAACGGGAGCATCACCACCGTGGCGGGCAATGGCTCCGGAAGCTATTCCGGCGATGGCGGTGCGGCCACCAACGCCGGCTTGGATGATCCCGCCAGCGTGGCCGTGGATGCCGCCGGCAACCTGTATATTGCCGACTCCTACAATAACCGCATCCGCAAAGTGGGAACCAATGGCCTCATCACCACGGTGGCGGGCAATGGTGCCTTGGGCTGTTCCGGTGATGGCGGGGCGGCCACCAACGCCAGCTTGGATTATCCTCAAGATGTGGTCGTGGATGCCGCCGGTGATCTTTATATTGCAAACTCCAATAACAACCGCATCCGCAGAGTAGGGGCCGATGGCTTCATCATCACGGTGGCCGGGAATGGCAGCCACGGCTTTTATGGCGATGGCGGGGCCGCCACCAACGCCAGCCTTTGGTGGCCCGCCGGTGTGGCCTTCGATGCCGTTGACAACGTGTATATAGCTGATGTGGACAACAACCGCGTCCGCAAGGTGTTGCTGTTTGCCGGATATCCAATCCTCACGCTGAACAACCTGGGGGCCACGGATGCTGGGAACTACGCGGTGGTCATCTCCAGCCCCTATGGCAGTGTGACCAGCGCAGTGGTGTCCCTCACCGTCACCATTCCCACCACCCCGCCGCAAATCATCGCGGGTGGCCCTGGTTTCGGGTTTTCCACCAACCAGTTCGGGTTTAACCTGAACGGTACCCATGGCCAGGCCATTGTGGTGGACGGCTCGACCAATCTGCTGGACTGGATCCCGCTCTTCACCAACATCGCCAACGGCAGCCCGTTTTATTTCTACGATCCGGTTTGGACAAATTTCCCTTGGCGCTTTTATCGCGCCCGGCTGCCGTAAACGCCCTCCCTGGGTGGGGGGCGCATACGAACCTGAGGCAACGAAGTTAACGAAGCCCGGCAGAAACTTCGTTTCCTTCGTTTGCCGTTAAAGAATCGCGTTTCCATTTTATCCATCTATGGTTCTCCTCAGGGGTTGATTCCCGTCCGGCTTGTCAACGTGGCGAAATGGGCCTAACCTTGACACTATGAAATCGCGCCCTGAACCCATGTATTGCGACCGGCTCAACTTCGAACGCGAGTTGTGGCGGCAGGGGAGTGTCCGGGTCGCCGGGGTGGACGAAGTCGGCCGGGGGCCGCTGGCCGGACCGGTCCTGGCGGCCGCCGTGATTTTGCCGGCCCGCTGGGGGCAAACGGGCTGGCCGGCGGAGTTGGCGGGCTTGAATGATTCCAAGCAACTGACGGAGGCGCAGCGGGAAAAATACCACGCGTTCCTGATCCAGTGCCCGGAGATTGAATACGCGCTCGGCCGGGTGGAAGTGGCGCGGATTGACGCCATCAACATTCTGCGGGCGACGCATGAGGCGATGAATGAAGCGCTGGCCCGGCTCACGCCCGCCCCAGAACATGCGCTGGTGGACGGCCGGCCGGTGACTTCGCTGCGGGTCCCGCAAACGGCGCTGATCAAGGGGGACGCCCGGAGCTACTCCATCGCCGCCGCCAGTGTGGTGGCCAAGGTTACGCGCGACCGCCTGATGCGGGAGTATCATGAACAATGGCCGGAGTATGGTTTTGCGGATCACAAAGGCTACGGCACTGCTGTTCATCTCGCGGCCATTGCGAAGCTGGGCCCGTGTCCCATCCACCGCCGAAGCTTCGCGCCGTTGAAAGGCATGGCCGCGGGGAGCGGCCGCTAAACTTCGCGAGCTTGTCTGAAAATGCCGAGGGGTGCTTTTCAATGCTCAGACATACGCTGAGCTGGTTTAACGGACCCCGTTTGAACCTCAAGGTTGGTTTATTTCCTTCTTCACCCAGACTTAAGGTGGCTGGGTGTACCTTGGCCTCATGATAAACATGAATGCCGCTTCCGACCGCCGGCCGCTGATGAAGGGCGACCGGGCGGCGGCGCTGTCGCGCGGCATCCCCTCCGCGCCGGGCACCGGCCACGCTTTCCGCACTCCAACCGAACTCTTTCCCGCATTGGGTGATGCGGCCGGCGGGTGCGGGGAAAATACAGTTCACAACCAAACAATACATATGAAAACTAAAATCCTCCTCCTGGTTCTGGCGCTGGGCACCTCAACCTGTCTCGTCAACGCGCAAGCGGGTCCCCCGCCGGGCAATGGTCCGCGCCCGGCCGCTGCGGATGCCGGTCCCGGCGCCGGCCCGGCTCATCGCGGCGGCTTTCACCTGCTGCCCCCGCAGGCGCGGGAACAACTAAATCTGACCGACGATCAACAGAAGCAACTGACGGCCTTGGAGTCCGATGTGAAGGCCAAATTGGAAACAATCCTGACGGCCGACCAGCTCAAACAACTGGACCAGATGCGCCCGCCGCGGCCGCCAGGCGGGATGGGTGGTCCCAATGACCGGATGGGTGGGCCGGGCGGCAATCAAGGCGGCCCTGGTGGTCCCGGCGGTCCCGGAGGACGCGGCGGTTTTGGCGGCCCGGGAGATGGTCCTCGTGGCCCTGGTGGGCCTGGCGGAGGCTTTGGCGGTCCCGGCGAACCCGGTGGTGGTTCTGGTGGTCCGGGCGGACCCGGCGGCCCGGGGGGTCCGGGTGACGGGAATCCATAATCAGGTTGGTCAGGAGCCTTGTACTCAGCGCCGGCAAAGTTGAAACAATCATGAAATCAAAACCGCCCGCCTGGAACTTCAGGCGGGCGGTTTCGTTTTTATTCAGAGGCGCAATATTTTGCGCAGCCAGTCGGTGAAGTCTTCGGCGCGCCGCCGGTCCGACCCGCCGGTTATTTCTCCGTCAGGGCCCTGAACAGGTGCTGCATTTCGTCATCAATGTTCTGCGTTTCATCCAGGGTGTCGGCGATGGCGGCGCGGATGAGGTCGCGATAGCGTTTGCGCAGGCGATGGACGGCCACTTTGATGGCACCTTCGTGCATGGCCAGCTTGGCCGCCAGTTCGACGTAGGGCTGCGATTCGCGCGAGCCCGTCAGGGTCTGCTTGAGCGCGGTGAACAGCTCCAGTTTGCGCTCCTGTTGATATTCGGCCTCCAGCCGGTTCAGAACCTCGCTCAACAGGGTCAACGCCCATTGCTTCTCAAACAGTTTGTCCGGCGAGCGGCGGTCGGCGGGCTCCAGATCAAACCGTTGTTCGGCGCCCGCCCAGTCCAGGGACAGGATCGGATTCCCGCCGCCCCGCCGGCCGGTCCGGGCCTTGTGCCATTCGTTGGCGAGGAAATGGTTGAGCGCGGTCAGCAGAAAGGTGCGAAAGCGGCCGCGTTGCGGGTTGGCCGAGGCCAGGGAGCGGCGTTCGAGCAATTGCGCAAAGAATTCCTGGGTGAGGTCCTGCGCGTCATGCGCCGGATGACCGCGCCGGCGGATATAGGCGTACAGCGGATACCAATAGGTCTGACAAAGGCCGCCCAGCGCCGTGCGCGCCCGCGGCGTGTCGCCCGAGCCGGCCGTCAACACCGCCGACCAGTGCGTCGTCGCGAATACCGGGGGCTGTCCGTTTTGGGTCCCCGGGGTTGTTGAAGCCTGTGTTCTTCCCTCTTCAGTCGTGTTCACCCGCGCACCAGCCTAATGTCCGGCCGCAGAACTGCAAGCCTTTCATGGGCGCGCCGGCGGCTTTTCGGATTTGACAGGGTTGGCTGCGTCAGTCATTTATATCACCAGACAACGACAACCATGACTGCTTCATTTACCATGACTCACTCCTTCATCCCGCGCCTGGCTTTGGGCGCGACCCTGCTCCTGGCCTGCCAGGGGCTGGGCGCGCAGCCGGCGGTTTATCTGGACCCGGCCCAACCCATTGAAACGCGCGTGGCCGATTTGCTGCCGCGGCTCAGCCTGGAGGAAAAAGTCTCCTTGGTGCATGCCCAATCCACGTTCTCCGCCGCCGGCGTGCCCCGGTTGGGAATCCCGGATTTGTGGATGGACGACGGCCCGCTGGGAGTGCGCGAAGAGGTGGGCGAAGGCTTCCGTAATATGAACCGCACCGATGATTTTGCCACCGCCATGCCCGCCACCCTCGGACTGGCCGCCTCGTTCAACACCGAACTGGCCAAATCCTTCGGTTCCGTCATCGGCCAGGAGGCCAAACAGCGGAACAAGAACATCATGCTGGGCCCCAGCGTGTGCATCCAGCGCACCCCCTTGTGCGGCCGCAATTTCGAATACATGGGCGAGGATCCGTGGCTGGCGGCGCGGATGGCGGTGAATTACATCCAGGGCGAACAGGGCCAGGGCGTCGGCTCCTGCGTCAAACATTATGCGGCCAACAACCAGGAGGATCACCGCATGTCGGTCAATGTGGAGATGGACGAGCGGACGCTGCGCGAGATTTATCTGCCGGCCTTCCGCGCGGCCGTGCAGGAGGGCGGGGTGTTGAGCCTCATGGGCGCCTATAATCAGTTTCGCGGCCAGCATTGCTGTGAAAATGACTACCTGCTCAACCAGGTCCTCAAAAAGGAATGGGGCTTCAAGGGGCTGGTCATGTCCGACTGGAGCGGGGTCCATTCCACGGATGGGGCGGCGATGAACGGCATGGATTTGGAGATGGGTTCGCGCCCGCCCTACACCAACAACTACCTCGCGAATCCGTTTCTGGAAGGTTTGAAAACGGGCAAGTATCCCGTGTCCGTTTTGGATGACAAGGTTGCCCGGCGGCTGTATGTGATGTTCAAGCTCAACCTGATTCACGACCCGGCCCGGACCCCGGACGAAGCGGCGAACCCGGGGGTGCTGAGCACCCCGGCGCATCAGCAAATCGCCCGGCAGGTGGCGGAGGAAGCCATGGTGCTGCTCAAGAATGATCACGAGCTGCTGCCGCTCACTCCGGCAAAGCTGAAAACCGTCGCCCTGATTGGCTTGAACACCGTCACCAAATTCGCCGGCGGCGGCGGGTCGGCCAACATCAAGGCCCCCTATGAAATCACTGCGCTCGAAGGCATCAGCAACCGCCTTGGCGCCGGGGTGAAGATCATTTACGCCCAGGGTTATGCTTCGCCGGGCGGCCGGGGCCGGCGCGGTGCGGCCGCCGCTCCGGTGGTGAACACCAACCTGGTCGCCGATGCCGTGGCCGCGGCCAAAGCCGCCGACGTGGTGATCTACATTGGCGGGCTGAGCCATAACGGCTTTGACAACGAAGGGCAGGACCGGTCGGACCTCAAGCTGCCATGGGGCCAGGACGCGTTGCTGACGGAAGTGGTGCAGGCGAACCCCAAAACCGTGGTGGTGTTCATGGGCGGCGGCGCGTTGGAAATGGGTTCGTGGTTGGACAAAACCCCGGCGCTGCTGTACGCATGGTATCCCGGCCTGGAAGGCGGCAACGCCCTCGCGGCCCTTCTGTTTGGCGATGTGAACCCCTCGGGCAAGCTGCCCTGCACCTTCCCGAGGCAGCTCGCCGATTCACCCGCGCACGCTTTGGGCGCCTATCCGGGCACCAACGGCGTGGAGGAGTACAAGGAAGGGCTGCTCGTGGGCTACCGCTGGTTCGACACCAAAAAGATCGAGCCCCTCTTTCCCTTCGGCTATGGACTCTCGTACACCAAGTTCAAGTATTCCCGGCTGAAAATCACGCCGGACGGGGCGGGCGGGGCGGGGGCGACCGTGGAATTTGAGCTCCGCAACGCCGGGAATCGCGCCGGAGCGGAGGTGGCGGAAGTTTATGTGCAGCCGGTGAAGCCCTCCGTCATGCGCCCGGTGAAGGAATTGAAATCCTTCGCTAAAGTGATGCTGAAACCAGGCGAACAGCGGAAAGTATCCGTGCATCTGGATCAGGCCTCGTTCTCTTTTTATGATCCGGATAAAAAAGGCTGGGTGGCGGAAAAGGGGGATTACCAGATTCTGGTCGGCGCCTCCTCTCGCAACCTCAGCCTGACCGGTGACCGCCGTTTGGCGGAAACCAAGTTTGCCCGGGATTAAACCGGCGGGGGGCGCATTCGCCCCGATCTCCCCACGCCCTACGTACTGCGTGCCCGCAGGAGCGGCGACGGTCGCACCCCGGCGCTTTTCGGCAGCAGAAACGCCAGCGCGGCGGCGAGCAGCATTCCCAGTCCCAGGGCGGAAAACGGCACGCCAATGCCGCCATATTTCATCTTGAGCCAGCCGACGAAGAAGGGTCCAAAGAATCCGCCCGTGTTGCCGAGGGAGTTTACCAGGCCAATGACCGGGCCGAACACCGCCCGGGGCAGCGTTTCGGTGGGAATGGCCCAGAACGGCGCGAGCGCCGCAAACGGGCCGGGAATGGCCAGGCACAGAAAAGCGTACGACAGCCAGAAATGGTCCCGCGTCAGCACGCTCACAATTAAACTCAGCCCGCTCATCGAGTACACAAACGCCACATGCCCGCGCCGCTCCCGGGTCTTGTCCGAGTGCCAGGAGATGACCACCATGATGACGGCCGTCACGGCGTAAGGGGCCGCAAACAGGAAGCCGTACTGCACCCCGCTGAAATCCCGGGCCTTCAGGTTTTCCGTGAAGAAAGTCATGCAGCCATACGCCGCCGCGTTGTGGAAAAAGTTCATGACGATCATCACCAGAATTTCGAACCGTGCCAGCCGCCGCCAGAACGGAATGGGAAGGATGGGTTCCGCCGCCGCCGCCTCGTGGTTCAGGGTCGTCTCCAAAAAAGTCCGCTCCTCGGGGGAAATCCATCCGGCCTCGCGCGGATGGTCGCTGATGCAGAACCACCAGATGGGCAGCCAGAAGAAGGGCAGGGTGCCTTCCAGGATGAGCATGGTCTGCCAGCCATAGGCGCCGAGCAGCCAGCCCGTGACCGGCGCCGAGGCCACCACCGCCAGCGGTTGGCAGAGGTTCCACAAGGCGCCAGCCCGCGCCCGTTCCGCGCTGGGAAACCAGTGCGCCAGCAGCACCAGCGTGGCCGGAAACACGCTGCTTTCCGCCGCGCCCAACAGAAAGCGCATCACCTCAAATTGGGTGAACGTTTTCGCCAGCCCGCAGCCGATCGCGCAAGCGCCCCAGAAAATCAGGCACAGGCTGACCAGTTTTTTGGCGCTCCACCGGCCCGCAAGATGGCCGCCGGCCACTTGCAGCAGCAAATACCCCAGGAAAAATATCCCCGCCGCGTGCCCCTTCATCCGGTCATCCATCGCCAGATCGCGCATCAGGGTGGAGATGTTCTTGTCCATCGCCAGCGAGACGTTCGTGCGGTCCACGTACGAAATGGTGTACATGATCAACGCCACCGGGATGATGCGGAGCCACCGTTGTGAAATCATGGCCCGGAGGCTATCGCATTCCGCAGTCTGATACAAAGGGTAAGACGAACACCGGTGATTTTTCATCGGGCGCTTGACTATCAAATCGTTCGCGCCGATATTTGCAAGTGACTCGCATGAGGCTAATTAAATGTTTGAGATGATTTTGAATTCATACCGATAATCTATGAACAACATCACGCGCCGCACTTTCTTGCAGCAAGGCATCGCCCTCACCGCCGGTGCCTCCGCCGGCCTCACCACCATTCGCGGCCTGGCTGACGAGCCCTCCATGTTCCGTTTGCCGGAGGCGCCCAAGCCGCCGGAATTCAAAGACCCCGTGGTGGACCTTTACGCCGATGCCGTGCTGGTGGATGGTTCGCCGCCGCCGTTGTCCCCCGGCGCGTTCACCATCGCCATGCTGCCGGACACCCAATATTACAGCGAGGCGTATCCCGGGATTTACAAGGAGCAAACGCTCTGGCTGGTCGAATCGCAGAAGGAACGCAACATCGCCTGCGTGCTGCATGTGGGCGACCTCGTCAACCAAAACCTGCCCGAGCAATGGAAAAATGCCCGGGCGGCGATGAACCTGCTCGACGGCCGGATTCCGTACTTTTTCACCACCGGGAATCATGATTACGACGACGCGGGGGGCAGGACCCGGGGCACGCTCCTCAATTCCTATTTTCCCGTCGCCAAGTTCAAGGATCTGAAAACCTTTGGCGGCGTTTATGACCGCGAGCCGAAGGGGATGGAAAACAGCTATCATCTGTTCTCCGCCGGCGGCCGCAACTTCCTCGTGCTGTGCCTGGAATTCGGTCCGCGCCGCGACGTGATCCGGTGGGCCAACGAGGTGGTCTCCGCGCACCGGGACCGCGAAGCCATCCTGGTCACCCACGCCTTTGTTTACACCGACAACCGGCGCTATGACCACACCAAACCTTGGAACCAATTATGGGCCCCGCATGACTACGGTTTGGCCAAGCACACCGGGGACGACGTGGCGGATGGCGAGGAGCTCTGGCAGGAACTCATCTGCCGGCATGAGTCCTTTATCTTCACCATCAACGGCCATGTGCTGAATGACGGCCTGGGGCGCTTGGTCTCGCCCACGCCGGATGGACGGTCAATTCCCCAGATGCTGTACAATTGCCAGATGCGCCCCAAGGGCGGCGACGGCTGGTTGCGGCTTTTGGAAATGTGCCCGGACCGCACCCTGAACGTGGTGGATTATTCGCCCACCCGCAACCAATGCAACGTCTCCGCCAAAAACAAATTCAGCGTGCCCCTGGCGCGCTGCTAGGCCGCCCCGGTGGACAAACTTTAATGATCTCTCAGCTTCAAAGGGCCAAATGGAAGCCCACGACTCCCTTGGGCCGAAAATTTGCCGCCATCCTGGAAAAAGGGAAAAAGGAGCGCGGGCCGCTGATGTCCGAGTCTGAATTTAAGCGTGAATTAAGCGAACGCCCGGGGCGGAGCTTTAATTAGTTCAAGCCACCAAGTGCCCTGAGAAAGTCATTTCCTTTTTTTCACCCCGGCCTTCGGTTTGGCCGCGGCGTCCTCCACCCCGGGAAACGCCAGGTAATTTTTGGCGTTGGCGTAGCAGATGTTACGGATCATCGGGCCGAGCAGCTTTTCCTCATTGGGCAGCCCGCCGTTTTCCACGTCGCTCCCGATCAGGTTGCACAGCGTCCGGCGGAAGTATTCGTGGCGCGGATAGGACATGAACGAGCGGGAGTCGGTGATCATGCCGATGAAGCGTGAGAGCAGGCCGAGATTGGACAGCGCGTTCAACTGCCATTCCATCCCCTCCTTCTGGTCCAGGAACCACCAACCCGAGCCGAGCTGAACCTTGCCGGGGATGGTGCCGTCCTGGAAATTGCCAATCATGGTGGCAAAGGCGTAATTGTCCGCCGGGTTCAGGTTGTAAATGATGGTTTTGGGCAGCGCATTTTCAGAATCCAGCTTGTCCAAATAGGCCGCCAGCGCCTGCGTCTGGGGGAAATCACCGATGGAATCAAATCCGGTGTCCGGGCCCAGTTGCTTGAGCAGGCGGGTGTTGTTGCTGCGGAGCGCGCCCAGATGCAGTTGCTTGGTCCAGCCGGCTTGGGCGTCCAAGCGGCCGAAGAACAACATCAGGGAGGAAGCGAACTGGGCTTGCTCCGACGGCGAGGCGGCCCGGCCCTGGCATGCACGGTCAAAAATCGCCGCCGCCGTGGTCTCCGGGCAGAAATCCGCAAAGGCGTGGTTCAGCCCGTGGTCGGACAGCCGGCAGCCCTGGGAATGGAAGAAATCATGGCGTTGTTTGAGCGCCGCTTGAAATGTGGCAAAGTTGTTGATCTCCACGTTCGCCGCTTTCGCCAGTTGCCCCACCCAGGCATTGAAGCCCTCCGGTTGGTGGACCGTCAACGCCTTGTCGGGGCGGAAAGCGGGCAGCATCCGGGCCGGATGGCCAGTGGCCGCAAAGGCGCGGTGCCATGCCAGATCGTCCGCCGGATCATCCGTGGTGCAAACCACCTTCACCTGGAATTTCTTCAAGATGCCCTGCGTGGTCAGGTCCGGTCCGGCCAGTTTTTCATTGGCGGTCTTCCAGATTTTGTCGGCGGTGGTCTCATCCAGCAACTGGCTGATGCCGAAGTACCGCTTCAGCTCGATATGGGTCCAGTGATAGAGCGGATTGCGCAGGGCGTGGGGGACGGTCGCCGCCCAGGCCCGAAACTTCTCCTGCGGCGTGGCCTTGCCGGTGCAGTAGGTCTCCGCCACCCCATTGGAACGCATGGCGCGCCACTTGTAATGATCCCCTTCCAGCCAGATTTCAAACAGGTTGTTGAACCGCCGGTTTTCCGCGATGTCCCGGGGGGACAGATGGCAGTGATAGTCAAAAATCGGCTCCGGCTCCGCAAACGCGTGATACAGTTTGCGCGCGGTTTTGGTGGCCAGCAAAAAATCTTCGTGGATGAAAGGCATAAGTTTATTGGCCCAGCAGCAGGGGTTTCATGTGCCGGACAAGCAGGTTTTCCGTGACGTTTTTGGCGACGATGGCCTCGTGTTTCTTCAAGGCGTTGCGGTAACGCTCGCCCTTCTTGGCGGCCACTTTAAAGCTCACGTGCAGCAACTGCCGGAAGCTCGGGTTGAACGCCGGGTTCTTCTGATCATGGCGCAGGGCCGAGACGAACTGCTGGGAACTCCACCCGTTGACCTTCGCCACCGCCGGCAGCTTGTCGTGTTGGATGTCGATGACCGTGGCGTACGGCGCGCATAACTCATCCACATGGTCCCGGGCGTACGCGTAAATTTCCTGGGCGATTTCCAAGCCGTCGCCGCCCGCCTCCGCCAGGCCGATCAGTTCCTCCAACCAGGTGGTGCCCGCCGTTTTGAGGTGGATGCCCGCATCGAATTGCTTCAACGCCCGGCGGATGGGCGCGTACAGAGAAAACTTGTCGCTGCCGGAGTGGACGCTTAATTTCAGCGAGGCGGGCAGGCCGTATTGCTGGATCGCCACGGCGATGACCGCCAGATCCCCGGTGAATTCCTTTTCAAACTGGACAAGGTCGCCCACGTAATCCACGCCCTTGTTGAAACGGCCGGTGAACTTGGGCGCGATGGTCTGGATCGGAATTTGTTCGTCGGCGATGGCCGCCAGGAGGATCAGCAGTTCCGCCGGAGTCTGGGGGCTCTCGGTTTCATCCATGGAAATTTCGGTGATGAAAGTTTCCGCGCCCTTGGCTTGCGCGATGTGCCGGTAAATGGCGCCGGCCTCCTGCACCGCCACCAGAAATTTCCCGGCGATGCGCCCGACCTGCTCCCGGGTGCCGGGGAACGGCTGTTCGAGGCGCGGGATCGTGAGGGTGCCGGTCAATTCCGGATGCCGGTCCACAAAGGCTTCCAAGCTTGCCGGGGCGGCGGGCTTCCCGAGGGAGTCGGCCACGTCAATGGTGAAGAAATCCGAATGGGGGATGAATCGGTCCACCGTTTCCCGGCGGATGTGGTCGGCGTCCACATGGTAGGGCTGGTTCCACCCCAGCGCCTGGACGGCGGCATCCGCTGCCGCGCGGGTGCTGGCGGGGTCGGTGCCGATAAGGGTATGTTCGCGGTTGGACTTGTTCCAGACCGGGACGAAATGAGCGCCCAACCCGGTCGCCAGCCGGCAGGCTTGGAGCTGCGCCTTGCCCTGCAGGCCAAAGCGGTCGCCCATGCCAAAGGAGTATTTGCCCAACACCAAGTATTTGTTCATCAATTGAGTGGGAAAACTCTACCAAATCACCCCGCCCTGCAAGAATTGAATTTTATGGAAAATACTAACCGTCTTGACACCTCCCAGGCCGTCTGTTTCCATCGCCCCATGGCAGCAACCGTTTCGAAGGGGTCATCGGCGCCGGGGATCAGGCTCCCATTACGACGAGCCTTCGCCCCGGTGGCGCCCCGCATATTATGATCCCGCAACGCATCAGGGTGGAGACCGCCGGCATCCGGGATGAAGCCTCCTTTCACCGGGTGTTTTCCGAGGTGATGGGGTTTCCCACCACTTACGGCCAGAACATGAGCTCCTGGGTTGATTGCATGTCGTTTTTGGATGACGGCAGTTCCGGCATGACGACTTGCAGTGTCATGCCAGGCGAGTTGTTTTACCTCGAGATCGCCGACACGCGGGATTTTCAGCGCCGGGTGCCCCATGTTTTCAAGGCCTTTTTGGACGCGGCCGCCACGGTCAATGCCCGCCGGATCGAGGGCGACGAGCCGCCGGTGCTGGCCTTGATTCTGGTCTGAGCCCCGCCCCCGAAACCGGCCGGACGCGGGCAAAAACCCGGCCCGAAATTTTTTTAAATCTGGGGCTTGAATTATTTTAAAAAGTAGTTTAACATTCTGGCCGGTGGGGCATTTGTCCGGGTGGACTGAATTTAAACCTTTCGCTGTTCGTTTAGGGTTGGCAGAGAGGTTTTGCTCGTGACGCGGCCTGAACAGCGACCCCCATGGGCCCGTCACACTTCTGAGCGCCTGGGTGAAGGCGTATAAACCTTGTCACCACAAAGGCCGGACGCAAGTCCGGCCTCTTGATTTTCGGGAATAAACTTGGGGTTCAGGGCTCTAATGGTTAATATGAGGAAAACATTTTTAACCGGATGTCTGGCCTGCCTGGCCGCCACGGTCTTGACCGGCTGCGGCTCGGGGCGGGCGGAACCGGCCAACACCAACGCCACCGCCCACCAACTGATCCCCATGAATGATTTCAAACCCATCCCGCCGGCCGAGCGCGAACAAAAGCTCACCCCGGAGCAATACGCCGTCACTCAGCAGGCAGCCACCGAACCCCCGTTTCAAAACGAGTTTTGGGACAACCACGCGCCCGGCATCTATGTCGATGTCGTCTCCGGGGCGCCCTTGTTCAGTTCTTTGGACAAATTTGATTCCGGCTCCGGCTGGCCGAGTTTCACCCAGCCGATGAACACGGACGAAGTGGTGGAGAAGACCGACCGCACTGTGGGCATGGAGCGGACGGAGGTGCGTTCCAAGGTGGCCGACTCGCATCTGGGCCATGTGTTTGACGACGGCCCCGCGCCGACGCATCTGCGGTATTGCATCAATTCGGCCTCGTTGCGGTTCATCCCGGTGGCGGAGATGGCGGCGGCGGGTTATGGCTATTTGCTCCCGCCCTTCATCCAGGCGGGCCTGATCAAGCCGTCCAACCAGCGGGAGACGGCAATCGTGGCGGGCGGTTGCTTCTGGGGGATGCAGGAAATCATCCGCAAACTGCCGGGGGTGGTGTCCTCCACGGTGGGCTATACGGGCGGCACGGTGCCCAGCCCGAGCTACGAAATGGTCTGCTCGCACACCACCGGCCATGCGGAGGCGGTGCAGGTGGTGTTTGATCCCGCCATTCTCAGCTACGAACAGTTCCTGGACTTCTTCTTCCGGATGCATGATCCGACAACGCTCAACCGGCAGGAAAATGACGTGGGCGACCAGTACCGGTCGGCCATTTTCTACACCACCGACGCGCAGAAGGCGACGGCGGAAAAGGTGAAGGCGGTGGTGGACAAGTCGGGCAAATGGTCCCGCCCGGTGGTGACGGAAATCACCAAGGCCGGCGTGTTTTATCCGGCCGAGGAGTATCACCAGGATTACCTGCAAAAGAACCCCGGCGGCTACATGTGCCATTATTTGCGCGATTGACAGTTGAATCTCCGGCCAGTGGTGCTAAAATCTTTTCGAGATCAGCAGAAAGGCGATTATGAAGACACAGGCGAATGTTGACCGGCTGGCGCGGCAAACGGCAGAGCCTCTCCCGCATTGCGGGATCGGCGGCTCCTTCTCCAAAGGGTGGCTCGCGCTGCCGCTGGGTTTCTGCTTTCTGCTTTCTGCTTTCTGCTTTTCCGCGGCGGGGCAGAGCTACTCAATCGACTGGTACAAGGTTGCCGGGGGCGGGGGCACCAGCACCGGCGGGGTTTATGCCGTCAGTGGCACCATCGGCCAGCCGGATGCCAGCGGCGTGATGTCCGGCGGAAATTATTCGCTGACGGGCGGTTTTTGGTCGCTCTACGCGGTGCAAACGCCGGGTGCGCCCAAGCTGATGATAACCTATGGCGGCAATCAGGCGATCGTGTCGTGGGCGGCCGGGGTGACCGGCTGGATCTTGCAGACCAATGCCAATCTGACCGCGCCGACCTGGGGCAATTACTCGGGCCCGGTGGTCAACAACAGCGTGACCAATGCGCCGCCCAAGGGCAACGTGTTCTTCCGCCTGCTGCAAACGGCACCGTAGGGGCCTCCTCCTTTGCGTCTCTGCGCCTTTGCGGCTTTGCGTTAAATCAGTTTCTTCGGCCGGAATGTCCCCGCCAGCAGAACCACCGTGACCAACACGCAGGCCCAGCCGAAACGGTCCCCATGCAGATGATAGTAGGTGGGGGTGCGTTTTGCGCCCGACGGAAGCAGCGGGATTTCCACCGTGAGGGTGCCAGGACCGTAAATGGTGCCGCGCCCGTCTTTCAAGATGTCTTGGATGCGGCCGTGCGCGTCAATCCAGCAGGTCAGGCCGGTGTTGGCGCAGCGGAGCAGGGGCAGGCCGTTCTCGACCGAGCGGAACACGGCGGCCGCGGCCTGCTGCCATTGGGCGGAGCCTTCGCCAAACCAGCCGTCATTGGTGAGGTTGACCAGAAAATCGGTGTCGCCACCGGCGTATTCGCGGACGAAGTTCGGGAAGATGTCCTCAAAACAAATGAGCGTGGCGGTTTTCACCTGGAGGTTGGGCAGTTCAAAGGGGACGGCGCGGTCGCCGGCGGTGAAGCCGTCGGTGATGGGGGTGAACCACTTGATGAACGGCAGCCAGCGGACGAGCGGGATGTATTCGCCGAACGCCACGAGTTTGCGCTTATGATAAACATTGACGAGCTGCCCGGCGGGGCTGACGAGGAAGCTGCTGTTGAAGTCCTCGGCGTCGTCGGAGTTGGTGGGGGCATTCCGGGCGGGTTCGGCATCGTCGCTGCTGATAATTATCCAGACATGATTGGAGCGGGCCAGGTCGGCGACGGCGCGGAGGGTGGGTTCATCGTAGCGCACCATTTTGGTCAGGGAGGCTTCCGGCCAGATCAGGAGGTCGGTGTCATTGGTGAGCCCCTGGCGGGAGAGGTCCAGTACACGGTTGAAGAGGCGCGCGTCCGCCGTGGGATTCCAGAGCAGGGTCTGGGGGATGCTGGGTTGCACGAACGTGACGCGGAGGTAGGGCAACTTGGTGGTGAGGCGGACGGTCGCGGCGGCGGGGTCCGGCGGGTGCAGCTTGAACATCCCGGTGGCGAAGAGGATGGCCACGGTCAAGAAAGGCAGGATGATTTCGCCCTGCCACGCAAACCGGGTGGACGGGCGGGTGAGGATGAGCCGGCCGGCGGAATAGAATGACAGGGAGACCCAGACGATGAGAAAGGAAACGCCATACACGCCCGTGACAGACGCGAATTGGATGAGGGGCGTCATCGAGTATTGGGAGACCCCGAGCAAATTCCACGGCAGGCCGCTGAAAAGGCGGGCGCGGAGCATCTCCAACGCCACCCACGCCGCCGCCCCGGTGAGCGCCCAAAGCGAGCGCCGGCTCCAGGAATCGGCGGCCGGGCCGGCATCATCATAATTGACCAGCCAGACCCAGACTGCGGGGTACGCCGCCAAATAAGCTGACAGGACCACCCAGCCCAGCACCGGAAAAAAGGGCACGGGAATGAGCAGCAACCAGGCGAAGGAGCCCAGGGCCGCCACCAAGCCGGCCACATATCCCACCCGGAACGCCTCCGCTCCGCGCCGGCCCCAGGCGGCCAGCAGCATCAGCGCCGGGGCCACCCAGGCCAGTCCGGCAATGCCCGGTTTGGGGAAGGCGGCGGCCAGCACGAGTCCGGCCCCGGCGGCCGCCAGGTAACCGCTGCGGATCAGCAGTTCCTCCGCCACGCGCCGGCGGATGAACCCGGCGGAGTAATGGGTGCAAAACGTCGGGCCCAGTTCGGTGCATTGGGCGGCGGTCTTCAGCACGGTCGGACTGGCGTTGACCACCACGGCCCGGCGGGCGCCGCGCCATACGGCGTAATCGGCGGTCGAGTTGCCGGCATAATCGAAACCCCGGACCCCGAATTTTTCCGTGAGCAGTTTGAGCTTGTGGCCGCTGCGCAGATTGGTCCGGCCATCGCTGCCCAGCACCTCATCGAACAGCCCGACAAAATCCGCCACGGGCCGGGCCATTTGAATATCGGACGCCGTGGCGAGCACCAGCCGGCGGCCGGCGGCTCTTTGGGCCCGGAGCCAGGCGAGGAATTCCGGGTGGTAGGGCAGCGTGGCCGGATCAACCGTCAGCCGGCGGGCGAGCTGCCGCTTGAGCCGGGCGCGGCCCCGCGACCACCACCACAGCACGGCGAAAATCATCAACGGGTTCCGGCGCAGCAGCCGCGCCAGGTATTCCCACAGCAGATCCGTTTTGATCAGCGTGCCATCCAGATCCACGCACAGCGGGACGGCGAGGTCGTCGGGGTTCAAAGTTGCTGCCGGCGGCGCGGGCATGGTCAGATTTCAGTTCAGATGATGTCGTTGTTGTGTACCCGCCGGATTGCCAATGGCGTTGCCGCGACCTTCCTGCCGGTCATGGCGCGGTAGCTTATACTGCCGCCCGCCCCCGCGCAACCCATCCCGCCGCTTCGTGCCGCTTCGTGCTTGAAATATTCCGCCGGTGGATGAATACTCGTTTTGGAGTGAAACATGATGGGCTGGTCAACCAATAAAACGTTATGATAGCCACACAAATTCGTCAGAAGGATGCCGCCTTTTACTTCGCCTCGTACCGCTCGGAACCCCTGTTGTCCAAAGTCCGCTTCATCAGCCGGTTTTACGACGAGGAGGGCGGGGAAATCGCCCCTGACCCCGCCGCCGCCGGCGACGAGGTGGCCTTGTTCATCAGCAAAATCGAGCGCAGCGACAAGGCGTTTCAACGCCAGTTGTCCCACGCCAAGGTCGCGGCCATCCGCAATTTTTACGAAACCGCCACCGCCCAGCCGCTCATCCCCGGCACCGTCCTTCTATTCACCCCGCAAAAACTGCAATTCGAGGCCTGGACCGATGGCAGCGGCGTGGGCCGGCTGCAGGAACCGGCGGAGAAGTTTCTGATCATTGACGGCCAGCACCGCCTGGCCGCCCTCCAGTTTTACCACCGCACCCATCCCGAAGCCGCCCAAAACATCCACGTCCCCTGCATTATTTTCGACGGCCAGAGCGAGGATTTTGCCACCGAGATGTTCGTGATCATCAACTCCACCCCCACGCGCATCAATAAAAGCCACCTGGTGGATTTGTACGAACGCGTCTCCTGGGCCGAACCTGACCGCCGGTTCGCCGCCTACATCTCCGACCTGCTCTATCGCGAGTCCGACAGCCCGTTGCGCTACCGGATCAACCGCCTCGGCGGGCGCAGCAAGCAGGAAAAATGGCTCTTGCAGGCCGAGCTCTTCAACGAAATCCACCGCTGGGTCAAGTCCGCCTGGACCGTCATCGAGCCGGGTGGGACGGACAAACGCGCGGCCGTCAAATACTATGAGCAGTTGCGGGACTTCCTGACGGCCGCCAAGGAAGTCTGGGAGGAAGGCTGGGGCAACCGCGATTACATGATCACCAAGCCGGAAACCCTCAAGGCCATGATCCGGGTGGGGACCGACCTGGCGGCCCAGGATGCCGAGCCCGTGGAAAACCGTGTGACCCGCTGGCGGAACCGGCTGCTCCCTTGGGCGGAGCAGTTGCCCGCGTTTCACAAAATCGGCTTTTACGAACGCTTCCCCGCCAGAGGCCAGGTGGAACGCGTGACCCGGTTGCAACGGGAATTGGCCCGCCGCGCCGGCCTCAGCCCCCGCCGCCGGGCCTGAAAGCACGCCCCATGCGGGCCACTATGACGACCGCCAACAAAATTACCATCCTGCGCATCCTGCTGGTGCCCTTCTTCGTGGTCGAGCTGCTGTATTACCTCAGCTCCGGCAACGAACTCCACCGGCTGGCCGCGCTCCTGGCCTTCGCCGTGGCCTCCCTGCTGGACGGCGTGGATGGCTACATCGCCCGGCATTACAACCAGAAGAGCGAACTGGGGGCCGTGCTGGACCCGCTGGCGGACAAATTGCTCCTCGTCTCCGGGGTGGTCGTCCTGAGTTTCAACCATTCGGAACGCCTGGGCCAGATTCCCTTGTGGTTCACCGGCACCATCCTCGGGCGCGACATGTTGATTGTCATCGGCATCTTTGTCGTCCGCTTTGTCGTCGGCACCGTGAAGGTCCGGCCGCGCGTCATGGGCAA
>Ga0302320_10002683_pt1 | contig 41633 bp, 29 predicted proteins | sample Bog_T0_3_FD_202130 | JGI IMG/M metagenome (GOLD analysis project Ga0302320, IMG submission 202130) | Peat permafrost microbial communities from Stordalen Mire near Abisko, Sweden - Bog_T0_3 | ecosystem: Environmental > Terrestrial > Soil > Wetlands > Peat | place: Sweden: Abisko, Stordalen Mire... | reverse complement strand
GGGCATCACCAAAGGAGCCAAGGTCGTCCTGAACCATGCGAATCGTCCCCCAAATCAGCCTGGGGACACAGAATCATAGGTCTGGACAGAAGAAAAGTCATTCCGCACTTGTGTGACCGCCGTAGGCCATTGCCGGACCGGCGCGTTCACCGATGGCATATCGAGCAATCCGTCAGCGTGCGGTTGGGAATGCCGTAGTGCGCCAGCAGCGCTTGCGGCGACGGCGTGTCGGCCGTGCGCGTCCAGTCCGAATTGTGTGAGCGACGCCGCCTTGTACGACAGCGGCATACGGTTCACCTGGCCGTGGCACGACGCGCAACCGACGCCCTTGGCCACGTGAATGGAATGATTGAAGTAGACGTAATCAGGCAGGTTGTTGATACGGTCCCACGCAAGCGGCTTGCCCTCGGCCAGGCTCTCGCGCACCGGTGCAAGCAAGGCAGCGTTGGTCCAGATCTGCGAATGGCAGGTCATGCACGTCCAGGTCGGCGGCAGACCGGCATTGGCGGAGACCTCCACCGAAACGTGGCAGAAGCGGCAGTCAATTCCCAGGCCGGCGACATGGTGTTCATGGCTGAACGGCACCGGCTGATCGATCGCGAACCCGACGCGGCGCGCCCAATCGGTGCGCGGGGATAGCCACCACCAGCCGATCCCGGCCGCGAACAGCACCGCCACCGCCAGCAGGACCGCTCGTCCGATCACATTTGCTTTCGGCGGGAAGATCGCAGCCATCGGCTCGGATGGTCCCCCGGTCTTCTGTTGCGCCCGCAAATTCGCTAACCCTCGTGGCCCAGACAAGGTTCCCCCTGGCGAAGGTCACGGCGACACGAGCGGGAACCGCCACCGACGCAGCGCGATACAGGTTCAACAGGCGGGGCGGCCCATGCTGGTGGTGTTCGGTTCGATCAGTGTCGATTTCGTGTTCTCGTTGCCGCACCTGCCGCGCAAGCGCGAAACCGTCTGGAGCGAGGGCGGCCGCGCGGAGCCAGGCGGGAAGGGGGCATGCCAGGCGGTTGCCGCGGCGCGCGACGGCGCCTCCGTCACGCTGATTGGCGCGGTGGGACAGGACGTGCTGGCGGATGGCGCGCTGACCGGTCTGAAGCGCGCCGGCGTGGACCTGAGACACGTCGTCAGGGCGCCCGCCAGCACCGGCCGCGCCGCGGTGCTCGTCGATCCCGAAGGCTACACCATGGTTGCCGCCGACCGCGGCGCGAACCAGTGCGCGCGTGCCGGCCAGGTGCCCGACGGGATGCTCGGTCCTGGTACCACGCTGCTGCTGCAGATGGAGACGGAACCTGCGGAAAACGTGGCGCTGATCGGCCGCACGCGGCGCCGTGGCGCGCGTATTATCCTGAATCTGTCGCCGCCGCGGGTGATCGACAGCGAGGCGCTTCGCGCGGTCGATCTGGTGATCGGCGACAGCCAGGAGCTGGCGTGGGCAGGCGAGCATCTGGGCACCGGCAACAACCCGGCGTCGCTGTATGCGCTGCTCGGGGTGACCGCTGTGCGCATGATGGGCGCGCAGGGCGCCGAGGCGATGTCCTCCGACGGATTTCTGCACATGCGGGCACTGCCAGTGGGGGTGCGTGATACCACCGGCGCGGCGGACTGCTTTACCGGCGTGCTGGCCGCCGCTCTGGCGCGTGGGGCCGATTTGCCGCAGGGTTTGCGCCGGGCCGCGGTCGCCGCGGCGCTGTCCACGACCCGTATTGGCGCACAGGGCAGCTTCCCGAACGCAACCGATATCAATGCCGCGTTACCCCGAGCGCAGCACCCAAGCAGCGAAGAGGCTGAGGTTACGGATTAGCTGTAACGATGGCCAGTTCCGAACCGAGACCTCGGTTGCCCCCCAGCGAGGGTAATGGGAAAGGGGCGGCGATGGAGCGGCTGGTTCACGCAACATTCGGCACGGATGACAGCAGTTGTCTGCGTCGCGATCCAAGCCGAAGGACAGCGACGCGCTCCGGCTCAGGGCTCACCGCTCCGCCCGTGGTGTTGTTCCACGTCCTGCTCAATGGATGGACGTGGTGCCGCCCTGTCCGTCCGGGATGTCGATGCGGACATTCTGCATCATGCCTTGGTCCTCATGATCGAGAATGTGGCAATGCAGCACGTATTCCCCGATATAGCGCTGGTACCGCGTCCGGATCACGAGTGTGTAGACTCCCTTGGGATAGGCAACCTGCGGAATCAGGCTCTTCACCCAAAGCGTGTCTTTCCAGACACCCTTGAGCCCGGGATATTCGGGGTCCACTGTTCCCCCAGCATCATCGACCGCGCCAGGCGCGCTGACATCCTTGCCGTTGGGATCGAGGATTTTGACGATCTGGAACGGATTGACATGGATGTGGTAGGGATGGCTGACAAACCGTGACTGCAGCGTCCATTCGTCGACGCCACCGAGCTTCAGGATACGATCGACTCGGTTCGGATCATAAGGCTTCGGGTCAAACGGCGTGCCGCTGACCTCGAACCTCGTATCAGGTCCGCTCGTGTCGATGAAGAAGGCGAGATCCTGATGACCGGTAACCTCGGCGTTGCCGATATCCTGATGCGGCGTGAAATTAGTCAGCTTCAGTCCGTTCTTTAGGTCGGCAACGACAGCAGCTTTCACCGGGGCCGGCATCCCACGCTCGGCGGCCGCGACCAGAGTCTCCGTTACGTAGGCGGTGATGTCGGGGACTGGCGTTCCCGGCTGCACGCGCACGATACCAAGCAGCCGCGGCGTGACGGTATTTCGCGTGACGCTTGCCGATGCAGAGACTTGCGCATTGACGACACAGTAGGCCCCGGCTTCCGGGAACACCACCAGCGCATCGTTGCGATAGCCCGGCTGCAAGGTTGCCAGCGTCGTCTTCTGCGCCGCTGCCATGGTCAGCCCGTCCGACGCGATGAGGTGATACGGCACCGGCTCGCCGGTGCAATTGTCGCTGATGAAGCGTTGGGCTTCCGCAGCTGCTAGGCGATCGACGCCAGGCGCAGTTGGCCGGAGCCGGAGAAACTGCAGGGCGATGGTGTCGCGCACGCCGGCGTGGATCAGGCGCCAGCGCTCGATCTGGCCAGCACGTGTGACGAAAGTCGGCAGCACCAGCCCGTTGATGCTGGTGTAGCGGCCGGATTGCTCCCATGTGCCCGGCCCGAACAGGCCATTTCCGCCGGGGTCATCGTAGAATTCGATGCCGCCGGTGTCACCGGGATCGCAAACCCAGGCGATGACATTGCCCTGGGCGTCCTTCCGGACCTTGATTGCCCCCTTGTCGTCGAGGCAAGCATATTGGATCTGCTGCAGCACCAGGACGCGCTGCGGCAAGGCCCTCCCTTCGCGGTCCTTCAGCAGCGTGTCGATGTCGCCATGCGCGCTTTCCGTCGGCAGCCGGTCGCCGCGCACGATCAACGCGCCCGCCATGCCGCTCGAGACCTGCAGCGCCGTCGAGCCATGGCGATGCGGATGATACCAGAAGGTGCCGGCGGGATGATCGGGGGGAATGTTGTACTCATATTGAAAGCTGACGCCGGGGTTGATCGACAGCAGAACATTGTCGCCATTGCCGGTCGGGCTGATCCACAGACCGTGCGAATGCAGATTGGTGCCATTGAAACAATGTGGGTTGTTGGGGTCCTCGTGCATGGCTGTGCAGCTCGGGTCCGCCGGTAGCTTGTTGTTCAGCGTGATGCGCACCGTGTCGCCCGGATCGACCTCGATTGTCGGTGCGACGTAGGGTGCATTCGGGGTGACGCTGCTGCCGGCATAGCTGCGCAGGCGGACCTTGTCAGAACGTCCGGTGCCCGGGTTGTAGATCTGGCTGTCGGTATAGACGACGTTGAGGTCAAGCTGTTTTTCGGTGCGAATGTTCGCGGCACTCGGCGCCGCCATCATAGTGGCCCTCGGCGCCTTGCCTTGCTGGATTGCGAGCGGCGGTGGATCGGCGACCACGCGGCTTTCCGATTGCGCCACCGCCGTACTGCCGGCGATCACCTGCGCCAGCAGGCCCGTGCCAAGCGCCGCGATGCAGGCCGGGCCTGGCCGCACGAAATTTAGAAATACGCTGCGATGGACTATCAACATCCGAACCTCTCCCGAATTTTGTTATCCTGGTCGTCTTGCACTGGGACACCGGAACGTCCGCCACGGGACGGCGCCGAACGTTCACGACGTACTGGGAATCGCGGCCTGCTGCGGATAGAAAATGGGTACCTGCGGATCGCGGTGCCAGTTATACTCGGCTGTTTGTACAGCTATCTCCGCAACGGCCCGGCCCGCGAGGCGTGCGACCAAGTAGAAGCCCATGTCGGTTCCGGCCGAGACGCCGGCGGATGTGACATACTTGCCGGCGTCGACCCAGCGGGAAACGCTATCCCAGAGTACAGCCGGTCCGTGCTGGGCAACCCAGGCGAACGACCCATGATTGGTCGCCGCCGGCTTGCCGTCGAGCAGGCCCGCCTTGGCCAGCAACGCTGCGCCGGTGCAGACCGACGCCATGATCCCGACCTTCGCATTCATCTGGCGCAGCCAATCGAGCACAGCCTGATCATCGACGAGAGGCCATGTGCCGCCGCCGCCCGGCACCATGAGGAGATCGAACGGTTCCCCCAGTGCCTGGGCGCATGAGTAGTCGGGAGTCACGTGCGGACCGTTGAAGCTCTTAACTTTTTGCAGGTCTTTTGCGATCAAGACGACTTCGAACGGATATGGCGGTCCCGCGGCGTAACCGGTGCCCAGGAAGCGGGATACCGTGAACGCCTCTGCGAAGCCCCACACGTCGATCGGCTCGAAGCCGTCGAACACGAAGATTCCGACATGCTGCGTGCGAGGATAGTCACCGTGGTTGCCCACTGAATGTCTCCTTCGCTCATCACCTCGCGCGCCACGTTCTGCGGCCGTCGAGGCAGCTTTCACTGCAGCTCAGGCGTATCTGGATATATGCGCAGGTCTCTCATGGCGGAATCGAGATGTCGATCGACAGACCGGAGCAGGCCCCGGCCACGAGCCCAGCTTACGGCTTCAGCCGATACGATCCCATGATTGGTTTATCCCGGAGCCGGATACTCACAGCGGTTTGAGGTTGGGTATAACACGATGCGATAACGCATTCGTGACGCCACCAGTCGGGTTCGGAGGATCTGTATACCCGGCCGAAGGTGCGGTCGGCCGCGTCGGTCGCGGCCCGGCCTGCGTGCACCGCGGTCGAACGTGATGGGCAGCGATCCGCCCAAACTACGGGATTTCCACCCGCAACTGACCGAGGTGGAGCAGGCGTTCAAGAAAGGTCACGCTGAAGCAGCGGCTGCGCTGGCGCCGGGACTGACGCCGTTGGCAAGTGCGCCGCCGGGTCGCCGGTGCGATTTCGCGCGTTGGACCCGTGCCTCGCCTCGGTTCGCCAGTCCTGGGATAGCTGAGATGCCCCAATCCGGGCGCGGATGGCGCCCTCCTGGCCTCAGGATGCGGCCGCGAGGGCGAACATCCGCTTCATGTTCCAGGCCATGGTCACGAGGTTCCACTCGCCACGGACATTATCGAGGCCACGCAGCAGGAATTGGCGGAATCCCAGTGTCGATTTGATGATGCCGAACACCGGCTCGGGGGTATGCTTGCGCAAGGCATAGAGTTCCTTGCCCTCGGGCGTCTTCAGGCGATGGGCCATCGCCTCGACGGGCGTCGGGTTATCCGGCGCCGACGGTGGTGGGGCGAAGCGCTCGGCCAGAGACGGATAGTGGGATTGCCGACCCATTGCGATCAGCGGATCGATGCCTGCCGCGGTGCAGGCCAGCACATTGGCCTCGCTGAAATACCCAGTGTCGGCCAGCAGCGTTGCAGCCTTGCCCAGCTCATCAGGCAACGCGCCGATCTTGCTCAACATCGGCTGAAGCTGCTGCTTGTCGTTGGGCGCCTGCACCACGTCGGCCGCGACGACCAGCAGGCTGCCCGCCGCCACCATCGCTTGCGCGTTGTAGCACTGCTCGAACCCGCCGCCTGCCACCGGCATGATGCGCGACTCTTCGTCGGTCAGATTGACCTGGTCGGTGGGACTAGGCCCTTCCACCGGCGGCGCGGGCGGCTTGCCGCCGGGCTTCTTGCCGGCCTGCTCGCGCGCATGACGCTCCTTCGCTCGCGCCTCGATCGTCGCGCGCGCCGCGGCGATCTTCGCGAGCGATCGTTGCGTCGTGCCAGTTCTTCGGGGATCAGCATCCCGTCCGGCACATCCGCTTGATCCGCCGCCTCGGCCTTGGCCAGCAGGTCGGCCACTTCGGCCTTCAGTTGCGTTTCGATCTTTCCGGCGTGCTCATACGATAGTGCGCTGTGACGGCTGGCGTTGGCGTGGATCTTGGTCCCGTCCAGCGCCACCGTGCCCATCTTCAGCACGCCCATCTCGCGCGCCAGAACCAGCACCTGCACGAACAACGCTTCAATCTGTTTCAGGAAGCGACGCCGGAATGTGGCGATCGTATCGTGGTCGGGATGCTCGTTGGCTGCGATGAAGCGGAACGCCACCGAGTCATGCGTCGCCCGCTCCAGCATGCGGCTCGAAAACACCCCCGTGGCATAGCCGTAGACCAAAAGGCCCAGCAGCGGCTCCGGGTGGTAGGACGCCTCACCGGAGCCGCGATAGCTCCCGGTCATCGCCCGCAAATCCAGGCCCGCAATCACCTCAACCACGAACCGGGCCAAGTGCCGCTCCGGCAGCCACTCATCCACCGAAGGCGGCATCAGAAACCCGGTGTCGCGGTCGATCAGGCGGAAGTTGCTCATGCGGGGAGGTGTCCGGGCGGGGTAGGGGAATCGATGCCCCGGATTCTACGCACGCCTCACCGTCGCGTTAAGTCCGACAGGCTGCTAGGGGACGCGGTTCTCGACTGCGTCGTTCGCCGTGCGCATCGGACCGACCTGACGGGACCCGGCCGGCAAGGGTCCCGGGACGCCAGGGATTGCGCTTCTGCCACCCTCGCGGAGCCGCCGCGGGCGGTGAGAAACGCCGTCCACGACTGTCGCCCGGCGCCAACCCAGGACGCCGGCGCACCGCTGGGACCGAGGCAGGCCGGGTTCAGGGCGCCCTGCAGGTCCGTCGTCGCTGCGAAGGCCAGCCCTCCCGGGTATTGCGGCCAGTCCCGCATCAGCAGAAGCGTGCTGCCAAAGACCGTTAGCGTGTCGCCGGTCACCGACACGGTGAAGATGCGGTAGCCGAACGGGCCGCGAAGCACGGCATCGCCACCGGCCTGGATCGACCAGTATTGGCCCGTCGTGGTGGTCGCGGTTGCCACGAGGCCATAGCCGGCACCGACGAACGCGTTGATCAGGGCGTTCGCCGGGTGCGGTGCGTTGAGATACCTCGCATAAGAACTGGGCAGATCGAAGTAGTGAGCGTTGGAGGCGCCGTCGAAGACCCGGAGCATCTTGGCCGAACTTCGCACCAGGTAGCTCCGCGGGTCGGAGGTAATCGGGTCGCTGCGGTTGTCGATCGTCCAGGTCTGGATCAGCGAGACGGTCGGGTTGGTGCCGAGCGCGTATCCCGCCTCGGTGAAAGCCGGCGCGAGCGTCGCGATGCCGTCCGGTGTCAGATACTGCGCGTCTGACCCTGGCAGGACGAACAGCGGAACGCCCTGCGTGAGTGATACGCCGGCATCCATCAGCAAGACGCCGCGCAGGTTTGCGTGGGTGAAGGTGCAACCCTGGATTTGCGCGCCCTCCAGGGAGAAGGATTGGTTGCCGCTGCCCGTGCCGATGCTGCAAGCGCTGAAGTTGGCCTGGGCGAGCACCGCGCCGCTGAAGTCGGCTCCTGACAGGAATGCCTGGGTGAAATCGGTGGACGCAAGCAGGCTGCCCGCGAGACAGGCATTCTCCAGATCGGCGTGGTCCAGCGTGGCGCCGCTGCCGTACCACGCGACCTGCCGCAGGTCTGCCCCGGCGAGCCCGGCCCCGGCTGCCTTGGTCGCCAGGCAGGTCGCGCCGCGCAGCACCGCAGGCGCCAGATCGGGCGCTGCCAGGAAGACATCGATGCCGGCGGCCACCTGGATCAGCAGATAGGGTCCGTGCGGGTCGCCGATCTCCCAGCGGGCCTTGGGGACCAGGATGGCGACCGGCGCCTCCGGCGACAGCGTGACCCCGCTTTGCGCGAACGCGCCGATCAGGGCGGTCGAGGGATAGGCGTTTGCGCCCAGGTCGGTCGCGAAGCTGCTGGCGATCTGGAACAGGTAGGTCTTGGCGCCAAGTGCCGCCTGGCTGAGGTCAGCGTTGGACAAGTCCGCGCCGATGAGCACTGCGTTGGGACCGCGCACGTTTTTGAGCGACGCCTTCCGCAGGACGGCGCCCGCGGCAAACACGTTGCTCAGGTCCGCGCCGTCGAGGATCGCGCCCGTCAGGTCGGTCCCGGCCAGGATCGCGCTCCCCGCGACTGCCTTGCGCAGGATCAGGCCGCGCAGGTTGGCCCCGCTGAAATCGCCGCCGGAGAGCGTTGCCTGCGTGCAGTCGAGCGGCGACGCCTGGCCGCCCAGAACAGCGCCGACGGCCTTGCACTGCGTCAGAATCAGACCCGCCGCGCTGGTTGGCGCACCCCAGGAGGGCGGTCCGAGAACGGCGCCGGTCATGTCGGCGTGGTCCAATGTGGCGCCGGTCAGCCCGATGCCGGTGAGCGTTGCATCGGTGAAAACGGCGGTGGTCAGGGTACAACCGGCAAGGATGCTGCCGACCAGGCTCGCCTTCGAGAAATTGGCACCGGTGAGGTCCGCGCCGGCCAGGCGCGCACCATCCAGGACAACATTGGCGAGATCGCCGCCGCGGCAGGCGCCCGCCTTGACGATGTCCGCCGCCGACGGGGTGACGACCGCCGGCGTGAACTGCGTCTGAAAGCCATCGGTCTCGTTGGTCGTCAGCACCGGCGGATCGGTCTCCGGATAGTAGCCGACCGTCAGCGGGCCGCTGTCCGACCTGACCTGCCACAAATGCCCCGCCGGCGCGCCGGAGAGCGTCACCGCGCAGGCCTGCGCCGCATCGGTCGTGAGATACAGATTCCCCAGCACCGCTTCATGGGCGACCCACATCAGGTTCGGCATCTGGACGCGGACCGTGCCATCCGGGTCGGCATAGACTATGCAAGCAAAGCCACCGGCTTGGCCGAGGCCGTTCATCGCCGGAAAATATTGCGTCGGCCCGTTTGCCCCGGCTCTCCTGGCCAATACGCCGAGATAGGTCGTCGTCGCCAGGCCCACCGCCGCAAAGGCGAATTTTCCGGCGAAGACGTTTGACATGGCTGACCTACTGGACCGCTGCCGGTGTCGCCGCTCCAGGCCGTTATTCGCGCCCCGTTACGCGCTGCCCCTGAATTGCACCTGCGCGAGGATCGACACATAGCCCTGCTGAACACTGAGCGTGGCGTCGTCGAACAGGAACTGAAAGCCGCTCATGATCGGCAGCGGCACGCCGATCTTGCCCAGTGCAATAAGGGTCTCGGTGTAACCGGAATCGCCAGCCGCCTGCCAGATTCCGGCCATATTCTGTCCAGGGAAGTCGGGAATCGTGGAGGCTGTGAACGTCGCGCCAGACGACACTTCCTGGAACGCGAACTGCATGGTCTGCGCCGTCCCGGCGATGCCAAGCGCCAGGTTGGTCAGGATGTCGGTACGCGCGACCGTGAAACTGATGGTGGGTTGCGGGGTCGTGCTGGTCAGGATTGTGAGGACCATCCCGATCGATTGCGTGACCACCATGCCCACGGCCGATGTCGCATCCTCGATGGTCGTGTAGTAGCTGCTGTCGATGCCGAAGGCGGCGAGGTCGGACGTCAGTTTCTTGATGTCGGTATAGGCGTACCCGCTGAGGTTGTCGTTGATCAGCGTCCAGACATTGGAAGGAAGCGAGCTCTGCAGCCGGTTGATGTTTGCCTGGGTGAACTGCCAGACCTGCTGGAAGGCGCAGACCGGTGCCTGCCCTGGCTTGATATCCGCCTGCATGCTGTAGAGCGCGTAGGGCTTCAGCGCCGCGACGAACGGGATGTAGGTTTTGACCCGCAGCGCATTGGGATTGGGAATCGATCCAGGTGTGGCGACGGTGTTCAGCAGGCCCGCCTGGAAGAACGCCCATTGCAGGGCATTGACCTCGTAGTCCGAGACGTATGCCTGCAGATGGTGCGTGTCGGTGGGCGCCGGCACCGGGGGCACCGGCAGGGTCGCCGGCGCCTGGCCCTGGTAAAAGGTTCCTTTGTAGCTGACCCTGCCAGTGATGCCGACGGAGACGCCGGCCGCATTCGGGAAGGTCAGGCCGGAATCACCCAACTCCCACTCGAAGACGATCCCGTTGCCGAGCTCGCCGCTGGCCGGGATCGATTTCAGCAGCGGTGGAATCACGGCATTGATCAGGCTGCCGAAGTCGATGCTGGATATCGCATTAGCGGTGGCGTCGCTGACCGATGAGGAGAAGCATTTCGTGTCCTCGTTCTGCACCACGCTGCCGCCGGGGATATTCGCCTGTACATTCGACGGGGTAGCCGTCGAGCCAACCGTCGTGATGGTCCAGGTGTTGTTGGTCTGATTGTACTGAAACGCGGTGGTGACACCTACATCCAGCGTGCCAAACCCAGGCGTGTAGGCATAGCCGCCGTTATCATCGTCTCCGTTGCAAACAGGGAACGTACCGCCGCCGGAATAGCAGCAGTACTCATGGTAACTTTCGTTCCAGTTATACTTGGCCGAGAAATTGCTGGCCGCCAGGTTCAACTGGAATTGGCTGCCGAGCGGTGCTCCGGCGTTGAGCTGTGTGACGGACTGGTAGGCTGGCGTGAAGTTCTTCAGGCTCCCGTTGGTCAGTTTGATCACGATCTTACTGAAGCTACAGTTGTAGCCGAAGCCATATGTGAAGAAATCGGGGATGTTCAGGGTCCGGTTCGGCGGGGTGAGTCCGGCAAGAAGCACCGCCAGTTGGTTGGCAACCAGCGACCCGGCGAAATACTTGACCCCGGCGGCGCCGATCGAGAGCGTCATGGCTTGCATGGCGTTTCTTCTTTCTGCTCAGGCCGGGATGGCATAGGTCTGAAGCCCGTCGCCCGATCGGTAGACGTGGTAGATGATCGCCTGGTCCTTGACCTGCCACGCGCCGTTGGGATCGATGATGTCGATGAACGCCTGGTTGGACAGGGTGATCCCCTGCGCTGCGAAATCCCGCGCAATCGCGCCGATGTTCTGCTGGTTGAGGTCGCGCTGGGCCGACAGCGGCAGGGAGAACAGGGGCGGCGTCGGGGTCCAATGCCCGATCCCGGGCTGCGGCGTGCCCCAGGGCGACCGCAAACCCTCGTAGGTAAGACCGAACAGATTCCGCCAGATATCCACGGCGATCTTGCCGGCAACGACGTTCTGGGGTGCGCTCGTCACCGATGGGTCCGGGCTGCGCAGGCAGAAGCTGCCGTCGGGGGCATACACATCGAGGATATAGTCGGACGGTTGCGAGCCATCGCCGAGATAGTACAGCACATACATGTAGCCCTGCGCCTCGACCGCCATGTCGAGGAAGGTCGCAGTGCCCATCCTGGGCGCGCGCAGCGGGAAGAACGACAGGCACAGATAAACCAGGGTTTGCGAAGGATCGGCCGTCGAGGGCAGAAGCTTCCAGGCCTGCAGACTGGTCTGGTCGGCCACCAGCCAGCGCGCGCCGGCGGTGATCACCTGGATTCGCGCGGCTGTGACACGGCTGCTGACATTCAGGACGCCGTCCTGGAACAACACCTGCCAGGCGAAGCCGCGTGGATCGCGGATGATCCAGCTCTGATCCGCGGTGACCACCGTGATCGTCGCACTGAGCTTCGGATCGTCCATGTGCTCGGGATCGTAGGCGAGGATGACGCCGTCTTGCGACAAGGCGGCGATGAGCGGGTCGTTCTTCGGAGCAAAGGTTGCGTTGTTCAACTGCGCGACGAAATCCGCCGGGAGTGTGAACAGGAAGCCGATGCCGTTGGCGACGAGCGTATCGGCAAGGGCATTCGGAACCTGCCCCTGGTCCAGCGATGCGGCGATGGACGCAGTCGGCAACTCAAAGAACGCTCTGCCAGGCGTAAAGCTGGGCACCGGATTGCCCTTCGTGTCGAACGCCTGCACCCGCAGGTTGCTGCTCTCCAGCACGAGGATGCGGCCGTCCGGCGCCACGGTCATCGCCTTCGGGCCGCGAACCAGGCCTTGGCGGATGCCTTCGCCGGAGACCAGCACGGCGGTAGGCGCGTCCGCATCCTGCGTTGGCTTGGGCGGCAGCGACGCCAGCAGGAGCTTGCTGTCCTTGAACGAGCAGGCGAGGATCAGGTTGCTCGGGTGGATCGCCATAGCGTCGAGGTTCGCCAGGGGAAACCGCCCCCAACTCAGCAATCCGCTCTGGCCCAACCCGAACGTGCCGATCTCGTCGTCCAAGACCACCTGGCGCAGGTTCATTACGCTACCGCGCGGATCGATAATGAAGTTGGTCTGATCGACCTCGTTCCGCGGGTTTGTGGAGGGCGCGTAGCCGATACCCGGACGGTTGGTCAGCCCGATGTCCGAGGTCTTGAGAACCGATCCGGGATGCGCCAGCACCGATAGGTTCTGCATGACGTAGAGCTGGTCCTGTGACGGCGGCGCCATCGGGGAGTCCGGCGGCAGGTTCTGCCCGGACGCCCGCCAGGCATAGCCGATCTGGTAGGCGCTGTTGTTCAGCGTGATCCCCACCAGCTCGCACAGCGAGTTGGCGGCACTGCAATTCAGCGCCGTCAGGGTCGCCGCCGGCGGGCTGCCCGCCTGCCAGACAAACGTTTTGTCGGCGGCGACGATGCGCTCCATGAAGACGTACTGGGTGTCCGGCGCCAGCGGAACCAGATTCTCGGTGATGCTATGCGGGCCGAGTTCCAGCGTTGCGGTCGATGGCTGGTTGGGCACCGCTTCCAGCCAGTCGCTCTGCCAGGACCCGGCCAGCCAGCCGCTGGCGCTGTAGACCCCGGCAATGATCCTGAACTGGCCGCCCGCGGGCACCGAGACGAACAGCAGCGGCAGAGGCGTATTCTCGGTCGTGGTGGGCAACTCGCCGGTGAGCTGCCGGTTGGTGCCGTCCTTGTATTGCAGCGTCACAACGTAGCGCCGCGCGATCGACGGCCAGACGGCCGTCTGGGGCTTGCCGGCCTCGCCATGGCGCGGGTCGGGCAGCAGCGTCATCGAGACATCGATCGCGCGGCTTACCGTGACCGTGATGTTGGCCGGGGATGAGAGCACCTCACCGGTGGTGATCGCGATTTGCTCGAAACTCATCAGGGCGGCGGCGGCGCGCAGAACCCATCCGACCGGGCCGAACGCGTTGCTGATCGCGCCGGCGGCAACCTGGCTGAGCAGCCATTTGCCAAGCGCTTCCAGGCCCTTTTGCACCACGATTCCCAACACGGCGTTGGCGAACGCAAACAGGACCTTCTTGGTGTTGATGAGCGCGGCCCCGGTTGCCACGCCGCCGCCGACGATCGGAAATGCGACCGCGATCGCGGCAACCGTCAGATCGCGGTCGTTGACGATCTTGTTGAAGGCGGAGGTGCTGGTGATGGCCTTGCCGGCGATCATGAAGACGATCGGGACGCCATATTGCCAAAGACAGGTCAGCAGCGCCCCGTTCGTACTCACGTCGCCATCCCAGTCCGAGGTGCCGAGGCTGCCGAAGTAAAGCCGCACGGACGGTGCGCTGCCCAGGTTGAACTGCAAGGCGGTCGGGTCGGTGGGAACCGGAATGCCCAAAATCGTGTTAGTGGCCGAAACCGAATACAGCTTCGTCTTGTCGCCGATCGGGTTTCCTTTATCGTCCAGCAACTGAAAGCCGGCATAGAGCGTCCGCAGGTAGCTGTTCGCTGCGTTGATGGAAAACTGATTAGCGGGGTCGATGACGATCGAGCCGCCGTCGACGGAGACGCCGTGGTGGTCCGTCTGCTCGTTCACCGTCCATTTGTACACCGGTCCGGCGGCGTTCGCCTCCGGTGTCGCCGCTTCCTTCGCGCCGCGTTCGCGCACAAGCGCGCTGGTCCCTGTCGTTGGCGACCAGGTCTGGTTGGCCAGAGTCATGTCGTCGCTGGCGGATCGATTGGCCCCGGCGCAGGGTGGCGCCAACTGCGCGGTCACATCATCCGTCAGCCCATACGTGTACAGGGCCTGGCCTTCCTTGATGCCCGAGCCGTCCGGGTCCAACAGGCTGTAGCCGGCAGTCAGTTGATTGCCATTCTGGTCGGTGCAAGGAATCACCGGCGACCAGTCGGTGCCGGCCGCGACGATCGCCTCGGCCAGCAGTTGCATGGCATTATACTGGTCCGGATCGATATCGGGGTCGGGCAGAATGTGATTGTTAAGAATGTTCGCGGTTGTACTGGGTTGTATGTTGGCCAGGTTCGGGTGGTGCGCCACCAGGGCGGCGGCCGTGTCGAATTGGGTGACAAGATTCTGGCTGTTGATCAAGGTCTCGACGGCAAGGTCTCGATCGGCGGTGATAAATGTAACGCCCAGGGCTGCCAGTTTCCCCGAATACACGCGGGGCCGGCGCCTGACGGTATGGCGATGCAGGCTTCTTATCTTGCGAAGCGGCTGCGCATAAAAAGCGAGATGTCTTTCCCAGAACCTGCGCAGGTAAGGCTCCGGTATCAGGATCGTCATGGCGACGACCTTGGGAAGGTGAATGCCCTCCTGTTCGGGTTCCACGACATGCAGGTGCACCGGCGTGTCCCCGGCGACGTGGTCGAGTGCGATGTCAGCAAAATGTCCGAACTGCGCCTGGGCCGGGGGCGGCAGCGCAACGAACGCCGGATCGGATGACGCGGCCGCGGCCAGGGTTTCGTCGCTGTGCGGGTGTAGCTTGTATCGCCGCCCTTGGACCCTGACCTCAAACCGATGGCTCGATTCAAGGTGCCGGAGATCAAGATGGATTCGCCGCATTATTCTCCCCCCTTTTGCGTTCGTTGTTCCTGTGCTCCTGGCTCGCTGAGCCCTATTCTGCGATGGGACGGCGTTCAGGCGATGATCGTGTGGCGAATCAATAACCGCTCGGCGGCGGGGACGCGAGCGTGCAGCCCAGGATGGTTATGCCGAATCGAAGCGCCTTCAAGCCGGCGGTAGTGGGTCCGAAAGCACCACCGTCTCGATGAAACTAACCTGCCCATCCGATCGCACGTGATCAAATGTGGCGGAGTGCGATGGCGCCTGAGCGGTGTCCGTCACAGCCGCCGTAAGGCGGCTTGCCGGCACGGCTTCGCAACACGGTGATGGACTTGTCGTTGCGACCGAGCCCGTCCGGCGAATGATTTCGATCTCCCGTTACAGGATTTCGCGCTGCGATGCCGCACGGGACGACCCGACCATCTGACCACGCTGCTCTGCCAGATATATAGCCGCCGCGATCGGCCTGCGGGTTGCTTGGCGGACAGCAGGCGCCGGGGACAGCGTCACGGCGCCGGTTAGGCGAATGCCTCCTGGCTGAATCTTGCGCAGTCGACCACGTCATGCCAGTCGAAACGTTCAGCCGCTTGGGCCATTGCGCCAACCATGCCAGCTTCGCTTTGGCCCCGAGCACTGGCCCAGCATGCTCGGCCCGAACCCGGGTCACGTCCATCATGGCGTCCTCCGGGTCGAGACTGCGTTCGTCCATAGCGTCGACGAATTCCTGGAGGCCGGGGAAGGCGGCCGTCGCGGCGGCCATGGCCTCTCTGATGTCCGCGCTTCGCGGATCTCGGCCTCCCGCGAACGCATCCGCGAGCCTGCGGCACGCGCGGCCGCCCTTCTCCGGGTCGTAGTCAGTTGCAAAGAAGGTGTAATCAGCCGGCTGCCGCCGAACCAAGTTCCCGCCGGCAGCTTGCCACAGCGGAGGCGCGCGGAGTCAGGTGACGCAGGCGGCGGCCGGTTCCCCGGACGGGTCTGGTGCTGGTACAAGCCCGCGAGTCCGCCGCGAAGAAGCAAGCCAGGCAACCGAGGGGGCGGGTCATAAGCACGACCTGCACCCCCGTCGGCCTGCTGGAGCAGCAGCAGTGGTCGTGCTCCGCCGCCGCTGGCCAAGCCGTGTTGGGCGCAGAGCATGCAGAGGTTGACCGGGAAGACCGTGGCCCGACTCCGGATTTAGATAACAAACCTCGGCGTCCTTAGCCAGCTCCCGCATGTCGCTTGGGTGTTCGGGTCACGACATAGACCGGGCAGGATAGCGGGCAGCCTAATCGTGCTCCGAAAACCAGGTCGTGACCCTCACGCCCTCCTCGTCGTACTCGACTTTGGTGCGGCCTGCAGCAGATTTGGCCAAGCGTAGCATCCGCTCGTTCTGCGGCAGGGTTTCTGCGATGAACCCAAGCACCCCCTGGCCAATCGCGTGCTCGCGGAGTCGCTGCTGCAACGCGCCGCCCAGGCCGGTGCCCTGCCAGGCCGGCGCCACCATGAAAGCGGCCTCTGCCAATCCTGTCGCCGGGTTGAGGAAATAGCAGGCGCTGCCGATCACCGTCTCGTGCTCGCGGGGGCCAACCGTTGCGACGAAGGCAACGTCGGTATCCTCGTTGACGTTACACATGGCCTGCATCGCGGCATGCGGGATGCTGCGAATCGGTTGGCTAAAACGCAGATAAGCATCGGTCGCGCTCAGTTGGTGGAACAGCGCGCGCAGTCCCGCCGCGTCGATCGGCCTTGCCGGGCGCAACAGCGTCTCCCGACCGTTTTTCAACCGAACACGCCGCTCGGCCTCGACGGCGTAGGCGCGCATCGACGGCAGCATCTGCCGGGAGGCGATCAAGCCCCGTCGCTTGGCCGCGTCCAGCAGCGCTGCGCGGTGATCCGGATGAGCCACGCCGATCAGTGCCAGCGCGCGCTCGCTCACCGAGCGGCCGAACAGATGGGCACTCCCGAATTCGGTGACGACATAATGCACGTCGGCGCGCGCGATGCCGACCGTGTCGCCATCGTCCAGCGTCGGCTTGATGCGCGATGTGCCGTCGTGCGCGGTCGCCCGCAGGCAGATGATGGGCTTGCCACCGGGCGACTGCGCGGCTGTATGCAGGAACGTCGCCTGGGTGGCCGGCCCGCCTGCGAACGTGCCAGTCAGATGGTCGACGCACACCTGGCCGGCGAGGTCAATCGCGCGCGCCTCAGTGATCGCTACCAGCTTCCCGGTTCGGGCGAGCGTCTCGGGCGCGCAAACCTGCTCGATCGGCAGGAAGCAGAACAGCGGGTTGTCGTCGACCAGGTCGTAGAGGCGGCGCGTTCCCAGGCAGTAGCTGGCGACGATGCGCTCTGGGAAGATGCCCTTGCGCCGGCCGTTGACTGCGCCGGCCTGGAGCAGATCGATTACGCCATCGGTCAGCAGGTCGGTGTGGATGCCGAGGTCGCGGCGGCTGCCGAGCAGGGACAGCACGTGGTTCGGTATAGCCCCCATGCCGATCTGCAGCGTCGAGCCATCCTCGACTATCGCCGCGACATAGGCAGCAATCCGTGTCACGGTTTCGTCGGCCGGCGGATGGACAAATTCCCCAAGCGGCCGGTCCGTCTCGACCAGCATATCGACCTGGCTGACATGGATCAGACTGTCACCATGGGTGTGCGGCATTGCGGGGTTCACCTCGGCGATCACTCGCTTCGCCACGGCCAATACAGCCGGTGCGAGGTCGACGCCGATACCGAGACTGGCGAAGCCGCGGCTGTCGGGGGCGGAGACCTGAACTATCGCCACGTCCACCGTAAGGCGGCGGGCGGCGAGCAGATCGGCAACTTTATCGAGGCCGATCGGGACGTAATCGATTATCTCCCTGCCGGTCGTGCCGTGCCCGCCACTGGCGATGAAGAAGCGGTTTGAATGACGGCGTGCGGCCGGCGTCGGATCAAAACGTCCGACCGGGAAGACGCTGATTAGTTCGATGTCCTCGGGGCCTGGCACCACTCCAGGGCGTGCATCAGCCGGCTCGGTTCGGCGCAGCCGGTGCCAACGAATACATTCTGACCGGGGCGAATCGATCGCGCTGCCGTGTCGGCGGACACGAAACGGTCGCGCGGCAGCACAGACGACTCGTCCGGTAGCACCGCCAGCCTGAGCGAGGTTTGCAATTGTATTCCCCTAGGATGCGGATCGATTGGTGCCACGAAACCGCCTCGCTGCGCCTGGCGCTCTGAATCGCTTCACACCTTGACAAGCCGCGATCGAGCACCTCGGTGGAGATGCGGTAGCAGCTGCGTCCAAATCGGACGGGTGACGACGTTTTGGTTTCTCTCTTATCGTTTATCGTTGGCGTGCCCAGGGCTCGCAGCACCGGGCGGACTGAAGTTGGCGCAAAGCATCGGTAATCGGGCTTCGATCGGGGTTTGGGCCAAGCTCGTTTAGGCGCAGCAAGATGCCGCGATCCGGACGGCTGAGGCTTGACTTCCGGCGACGTCGAGTTGCTCGAGCAAGTGTGCCGTCGCCGTGACGGCCAGCAGATGTGCGCTCGCCTCGATGAACGAACAGCTCGACAGACCGGCAAGGCGGTGGCCTTGGCCGGTCAGAGCGCGTCTCGTGAGGCGCCTATCATCCAAATCCATTCGCTCAGGCCCGGCAAACCGACAACCGATGAAGGGCGCCATCCGAAAGAATACTTAGGCAGGGAGCTACGGAACCGGCAAGGACTCCGCTATGCCTTTAAGGCATCTCATGCGGACATCACAATGGTCGACCAAGACGCTGCAAGGCAAGGGTCAGTGTGATCTTTCTTGCAGTGCTTCGTAGATGAAAGCATAAACGTCGTGGTAGTCCGCGTTGGCCCCCGTGACATCACAAAGCACACTCCGATGCTGACGAACATAGCTGTTCCCGCCGATCATGTGCCCGTGCGTCAGGTCGAGGCCGATCACAACATATTTGCTGCCACGTAACATACGAATGTCGCTTATTACGCCCATTCAACAGAAATGTCCCGCACCCCAGGTAGCGATCCGATATGACGATCTTGGGTTTCGGATGCACGTAGTTCTGACAGCCGACGGCGGCAAACACCAATGCCGCCAGGCCGCTCACGAGGATAGCCGCAAAGCTGTTCCCGCTCCCTCGACGCTTGAGGCGGCGCTGTCTAACTATTAACACGAGTGAGACCCAAAAGAAGACTGCAGTAACTACAAACGGCACAGAACGCCAATAGAAGACCATAGGCTGTCCTGGCGGAGGCTGAGGTGGCGGCGCGCCCAGGCGCAGGGCTGGCCACATCGTGGCGCCCGCGAGCAATCCCAGACCCAGAAGAACGATACGATGAAGGATTTTCTGTTCGCGGGGGATTGGTTCCACGGGATCCAAATGCGGCAGATCCACGATCAAAGGCTTCAGTTTCGCGGTCGTGTGGCGATGCCACCACATAGACGGCAGCAGGCCAACGACCATCCCCACGATCACAGCAGATGTTATAGCCGCAAGTCTATAGTAAGCGACTACGGAAATGAATCCAACTAGGGTCAGAATTCCGACAAGCACGGCCGCAAAGCCGACAAGCACGCCAACGATCTGGCCGTCGTCCTGCTGCGAGATCACGCGCCGCCTGAGTTCCTGCTCTCGGGCGGCGTCGCCCAACAGAAAACCCGAATCCGTAAGCCTCTGGGATAGAACCCGGTCGTGCCGTCGCTGCGATGGACGAATGTTTCCGGGCAACCGGGCCTTGAAGTTGGCGCCTGGGCCTGCATGAGCAACTCCTTGAACGCAGCCGTGGCGGTCGGCGTTCGATAGCTTATCCGGCTAGGATAGCCTGGCTCCGTGTATCCAGGGGCGCAGATGCCTCATGCCGGACCGGCGACGGCATTGCGGCCTCGTGATACTGCCGCCTCGGCGAGCCTGCTCCTTGCCAGCGTTACGCCTGGGGCGGCAACGACTCGAGCGGGTGCGGAGGGCAATACCGACGGGGTCGGCGGGCCGCCTGGAACAAATGCGCGCTCCTTGGCGTCAGGCTTTGCGGATCTTGAGAGCAGTGTCAGCGCGGAGCACACTTGGCCGCTACTATAAATCTGTCGCGGGGTCCCAATGCTGTCGGTTTCCTTCTACTCTCTCGCTGCGGCCGTCCTGCTTGGCGTGCTGCTGATCGGACTGCACCTGCGGGCAACCGAGCCAGCCCAGTTGCCGCCGTGGCAGGTCGGGGCGCTGCATGGCGTGCTTGGGGCAGCGGGCGTTGGAGCGCTGCTCCTCGCCTTGGGTGGGCCGACGCGGGGCGTAGAAACGGGGTCCAGCGCGTTCGGTTGGCAGTCGGCCGTACTGCTGGTGGCGGGTCTGGTCGCCGGCGTCGCGATCCCGGTGCTGGCGCGGCGGCAGGAGCGGCCATCCCCGCTGGCGCTGGTCGCCCATGGCGGGCTGGCAATCACCGGCTTCGTGCTGCTGTGGGCCTATGCGTCGCTGTAGCCGATCCGAACTGGAACCGTGCTCATCCGTGCTCCCATCGCGACGCTCCAGATCTCGCCGTCCGCGTCCTGCACCCGGCACCAGCGGCCGGCCTTCCTCCGCCGCAGGCCGTGCGATTACTCGCCGGCCCGCGCGGGCTTGTGCTGTGACCGGGAAGCTGTGGCATGGGCCAAAGTTCTTACCGGTTCGCCCGTGGGATCGGGCGCCGTGCACCGGCCAGCGGCTCCATTCAATGCCCGCCTGCCGGCAGTGCGCGACATTCCGCGTGCACTGCCACCCGTGCTAAGCTGCTGCCAGGGGGATGGAATGGTTACGACGGCTCGCGCAACGGACAGAGCTTGGACGTCCGCCGAGTTTCTGGCCACGGATCAGGCCGAATTCGGCGCCGCTTGGCGCTACGAACTCGTGGATGGCGTTGTCGTCGCCCATGCCGCGCCATCTCCGGACCACGGCGCTGTCCTATCCGGGCTCAGCGGCAGCCTGACCGCCCGGCTTGAGGGGCGTCCGGGCGGCTGTCGGCCAGAGACCGGGAGCGGGGCTGCCCCAAAGCAGCAACAACGGGCCACTGCGCGAATTCCGGACGCCATGATCCGTTGCGGCGACCATCCGCGGGTCGTTTTCGACGTGGTGTCGCCGTCGGAGTTACGGGCATGGCTGGCCAGGGATCGTAGCCGGCTCCACCTCCAGGATATCGAAGGCGTTCAGGAGATTGTTGAAATCTATCAGGGCGAGGCCGCCATCCACGTGTATCGCCGCGAGAGCGACGGACGGTGGACCTTCAACGCCGTAAACGGACTCGAAGCTGTCCTGAGCCTGACGAGCGTCGACATGGCAATACCGCTGTCCGAGATCTATCGCTTTGTCGAGCTTGACCACCCAACCGGTTAACCTTCCCGCCAGAGGTCCCGCGGTCAGCCCATGCGGCCTCGGATCGGCGTCTCGTTCACTCGTGCGGACGATCTTCTCGATCTGTGCCCCGGGAACGCCGCTTGGGACAGCACTTCGTTCCGGCATCCGATTCCTAACTAGCTGATCCGGCGCCAAATCTAAGGCACTTATACCCTTACTTCAAGGTCGTGCTATTTTGGGCGCACTGCAGCGTGAGCGGCAAAGCCCAACTGAACCCTGGCTTGTTTGACGGTGCGGTCGCAGCCAGAATCCCGCGGACGTGTTCCGGCGCTGAGCCTCTGCCGGCTACACCGCGCGTCGCGCCATGGGCTGGCGACGGCATAACGCCAGGTAACCGGTCCTGCAGGGCTGCATAAAACCGGAGGTTGTTGAGTTATCCTATAGGGTGGCGCCGACTCTATTGGAAACTACTGAGGGTTAGTGATCGCTCGGTCAACTCATTCGGTGGATCTCTTCCGACAGCATCGCCCTCGTGATGATTGAACTGCATACGATCGAAACAACTTGTTATTTCCACATCAGTTGCGGATCATGCGCACGCCGTCTCTCTTGGGCGACGGGCCAACACGTCGGCTTCGATCGCCGTGCGGGCCCTGACCAGAACGAGGAAGGACCGCGAACATGGCTGAGGAACATCACACTCCGATCGCACGCGCGCCGGAAGGCCCCGTCAGCCGGCATCTGCGCGAAACAACCCCCATACGCAAGCTCTTGCTCCTCGCCACCATCGCATTGCTGCCAGCTACGGCCTCGGCCGGCACCGTCTTTACCGACGATACCTTCAGCGATCTTGCGAGCTACACCATCACGCCTGGATTGGTGAACGGCGGCGCCTCGATCGCAGCGGCGCAGTGTCCCACCTGCGGACCCACGAGCGGCCCGGCCTTGCAGATCACCGGCACATTCCCGAATGCGCCGCCGGCCGGCGACCTCTATACGGCGGTCGAAGCGCTGCTCAATCCCTCGTTCACCTACACCCCTTCGACCCAGGGCGCGATCACCAGCTTGTCGGCGTCGGTGGACAAGAACCTGTCGGTCAATATCGCGCTCACCGGAGGCGGCAACACCTTCCATCCGACGATCGAACAGGATGGTGTGCTCTACGTGGCATCGGTCGCGGGACCGGGCCTCAACTGCCCGACCGGCGCTTGCGCGACCGGCTACAACACCATCGCGTCCGGCCTCACGGCGGCAGACTTCTTGTCGTTCGACGCAGCAACGGACACGTTTGGCACTGCCACCCCGAACTTCGCTGGCGATCCGATGGAGTTCGGACTGACCCAGATATTCGGGGCTGGTGCCGCTGAAGTCATCATTGCCGACTACGCTAACCTGAACATTGCCATCAACGCGGTCCCGGAGCCGGCGACGCCGGCGATCCTCGGCATCGGGCTGCTCGGGCTGCTCGTGGTCCGCCGCCGCAACGTCTGACGCGGCCTTGATCCTTGCCGCCTTGCTGCCGGGGGCGCGCGCAGCGACATGCGGCAAGGGTAAGGCTGCAATCTTCTCGGCGTCGGCAAGCGTAATGCACGCCTTCGCAAGATAGTGGCGGTTTCGGCCTTCGTAGATCGAGACCGTCCTTGCGTAGCCCGTGCGTGAAGCCGGTGCATTCGCGATAGATCCCAGCAGGAAACGGCGTGGCGGAAACCGCGCCCGTTTCAAAAAGAATATCGGCGCTGACGGCGGCAACACGCGCGCTCGTCTGTGAACATGCCTCAGCCAGTGCGAAATGCGGGATGGGCTGCCGCACACACAAAGGCCGAGCCTGGCTTGGTTTTGGTCGTGTGCCACTGTCGCGTCCTTCTCCGCTGCGTCGGCGAAGGTCGCGAGCAGATCACCGGCGGCCGCCCAGCCACCACGCGGCACAGGCGGCGCGTAGTAGGGCGATGCGACGCCGGCGAGCGGGGTTCTCCACCGCATGGGGGGCAGCGATGGTGGCCGGTGTCAGCGCCACATCGTTGCCCTGTGCGCCCAAGCGATGCCGACCGCGCCGGCCTTCAGCGCGAGCGAATCGTTGAGAACGCCACGTTCGACTCGCGGAGGCTGGAGTGGCGGCCGCGGCCCAGGCGCTCGCCTGCTCAGGCCGTGTGCACCTGGCGGGCGTTGCCGTGGTCACCTCGGGTCTGGCAGCGCCGGCCGCGGCGAGCTGCAAACCAGGTAGCGCACTCCCGTTCCTGCTGATCCAGGGAACCGAAGATCCTGTCTGCACCGGAGACGATCTTGTTCTGGGCCACCGAGAACCGCCGCGACGGTTTTGAACGGGCGACCGCGGCTTCACGGGAGCCGAGGTTTACCATCATGCGCGCGGTAGGCTAGGGATGCCGGTGCGGTGACACCGAAGGATGGTTCATCGATGGCGCCGGCTACGGCTGGCCCAACTGTCCAACCCGATGTGGCACCAAGTCCGCCACCCGGCGCCGCCGTGGGATCGCGACGTCAGCCATGCGCCACGCTCGGGCGGATGATCAGATGGCCGCTGGCAAACTGCTCGACCCCAAAATTACCCATTGACTTAAGTCGCGGGATGCGGAAAAACCATTCCACCTTCAGTCACCGCGGTGGATCGATGAAGTCCGGTTATCCAATCGGACTGAAACCATCTATCGATGGTGGTCGTTGGGCATGGCGCCTTGTCCTTGAACCTCGTTGCGCTCGGCATCGTTCTTGCCGCCGCAGGCGATAGGGGCGAAGACGTCGGACACCGGTCTGAACCGGCTTTGCGTTTTGCACGCTCGCAGTGGGCCGGATTTGGCGCGCCGCGGCGGCAGCCGGAGTTCCGACATGACCGTGCGTTTCGATTTTGATTGGCCCTGCGTTCGCCCGAATCAAAGCCCCATTCAGCATCCACACGTCGTCGCCGCCTTCCGTCAGGCGTCAGTGCACGGCATCTCCCGTCGCACGCTTTGTGTCGGCAGCTCGCTCGTGGCGCTGTTGTTGACGGCCGGGGCAGGCTTTGCCCAAGGCGCGGCAAACGGCGGTGACCAAGGGCCGTTGCAAGTGCCCGCCGTCAAAGTCGAGACCGCGCCGGATGCCGATGGCAGTGCCGCCGACGGCTACCGCTCAACCACGGCGACGGTCGGGCCACTGGGCAAGACCCCGCTGGAGGACACGCCTTATTCGATCAACGTTACGCCGGGTGACCTGATCGAGCGAACGGAGGCGCGCACGCTTGAAGACGCGCTCAAGACGAATCCCACGGTCGCGACGATGCTGAATGCCGACCCGTTCAGTATGCCGGAAGTCATGATCAGGGGTTTTTCGGCCGCCGCCCAAAACGAAATGCGCGATGGGCTGGTCGATCGCAGCTTCACGGTTCAGCCGATGGAGATTGTCGATCGTATCGAGGTACAGAACGGCATGTCCGGCTTCTTGTACGGCTTCACCAACCCCGGCGGTATTATCAACTACGTCAGCAAGCGGCCCCCCGAGAGCACGCTCGCGAGCCTGGCCAGCGGCGTCTACAACGGTGGCGTAGCCTATGTGCAGGCCGATCTCGGCGGCCGTGTACCAGGAACCGATGAGCGACTGGGCTATCGCTTCAACGCTTACCAGGAAGGTGGCAGCACCGTCGTTGACGATGGACAGCAGCGCCGCGGCCTGGTCTCGCTGTCGCTTTCCTACAGGGTACGGCCTGATACCAATATCTGGCTCGACGCGTGGCATCAGGATCAGGAAACCAACGGGCTGTTCACAATGTTCGACGCGCCAAGCGGCAACTGGTCGGGCACTCGCACCGCCGTGCCATCGGCGACGAACTTCCAGTCCAGCAAGCAGTACGGCCAAACCTGGTCGTACAATCGCTCCAGCAAGACGTTGGCTGGCGGCGGTTTCGATTCGAAGCTCAACGACACGTTCACCATCCGCACGGGCATCCGTTTTGGCACCATGTGGCGGCAGTACACCTATGTCGATGCCGTCCTGCAGGGCAACGCCGGGCGCTATCAGGAACGCGCCAATTTCGATGCGCCTCAGAACGAAACCACGCGCTCGGCCTACGCGCTGATGGATGCCCGGTTCGACACCGGCCGGGTCCACCACGACGTCACCTTCGGCTATACGAATACCGAATACTACTACGCGCGCGCTCCGGAGGTGCAAAGGATTCTCGGCTATTCGACCATCGCCAACCCGCTTGATTTTGCTCAGCCGGCGGTGACGTTCGCCCAGAACAATAACTTTCAGCGCGTGAATTGGAACAATTTCGTCGTTGGCGACCAAATAGCCATCAACCGCACCCTGTCGCTGTTGGCCGGCGTCAATATGGCGGTCCTGAACCAGCAGGGCTGGGGCTCCGGCGTCGCCATCAGCACCGCCAGTTACCGAGCCCAGCGCCCCACGCCGACCGCCGGCGTCGTGGTGAAGCCAATCGAGAACCTGTCACTCTATGGTTCATATATCCAGGGGCTCGAGGCGGGCGACAGCACGACGAGCAGCACCGCGGTGAACGCCAACCAGGTGCTGGCGCCCAGCGTCAGCGAGCAATACGAGGTCGGCGCCAAATCGGTGTTCGGACGGCTCGGCGTCAATCTGGCGTTGTTCCGCATTGATAAAGTGAACGCCGAGATCAACCCGAACAACAACGTCTACCAAGAGGACGGCCGGGAGATCCATCAAGGCGTCGAACTAGTGACGACCGGCAAGGTGACGGACGCGCTCACGTTGGTCGGTGGCTTCACGGTGATGGACGCCTACATTGCCAAGGCTTCGGCGTTGCCAGCCAGCGACGGTAAGATCCCGATCGACGTGCCCGAACAGCAGGCGCGAGTCTATCTCGAGTACGCCGTGCCGAAGGCGCCGGACCTGACGATCAGCGGCGGAATGAATTACTACGCACGGCGCCCGGTCGATGTTCTCAACACGCAATTTCTCGCACCGGCGACCACGTTCGACGCCGGCCTTCGCTATAATCCGGAGATCTACAACCATCGAATCAGCGCCACGCTGAACGCGCTGAACCTGTTCAACCGCGCCTACTGGACATACTATCGCAGCGGTGACGGGTTGTTGCTGGGCGCGGGCCGAACCTTCACCTTCGCGCTCAGGTTCGCACTGTGAGCGTGTCAGCTGGCACAACCGGACTGGCCTGGAGAATGCCTGCGGTGGCGTTGCTGTTCGGGCTGCTGCCGGCGCTGGCGGGGCTCCTTTCGCTGCTGATTGGGCGTTATCCGCTGACGCCCGCCACCGTGCTGGCCGTGCTGGGCGGGCATCTGCTGCCGTTCGGGCATGACGCGCCGGCGACAGCCGAGATCGTGGTGGTCGCCATCCGGCTGCCCCGGGTTGCCGCGGCGCTGCTGGTGGGAGCAGCACTGTCCATGGCGGGGACGGCGTACCAAGGCATTTTCCGCAATCCGCTGGTGTCTCCCGACATCCTGGGCGTGGCCGCGGGCGCCGGGTTTGGTGCCGCATTGGCGATTTTGCTCGCCACGGGCCCGGCCGGCATCCAAGTCAGCGCCTTCGGCGGCGGTCTGGCCGCGGTTTCAATGACGTGGCTGATCACCCGCTATTGCGCCGGCGGAACCGATACGGTGTTGGTACTGATCCTTGCTGGTGTGATCGTCGGCACCGTTTTTGCCGCGCTGGTGGCGCTGGTCAAATTTGTGGCCGATCCGATGAATGTTTTGCCCGCCATCACGTTCTGGCTGATGGGTAGCCTGGCAGCAGTGGGTTGGCCCGATCTGCTGGCGGCCAGCGTGCCGATCGGTGTAGGTGCCGGCACACTCGTCTTGTTGCGCTGGCGGTTGAACCTGCTGGCATTCGGCGACGAGGACGCGCGGGCGCTTGGTGTCGATGTCGGACGCCTGCGGCTGGCGGTGGTGGTAGCAGCTACGCTGATGACGGCGGCCTCGGTGGCGCTCAGCGGTGTGATCGGGCTGGTGGGTCTGGTGGTGCCGCATGCCACGCGGCTGCTGGTCGGTCCGGACCATCGGGCGCTGCTGCCGGCGGCGGCGGCGCTCGGCGGCACGTTTCTGTTGATCGTCGATGATGCCGCGCGCAGCCTGGTCAGCGCTGAAATTCCACTTGGCATCCTGACCTCGTTGGTCGGCGCGCCATTTTTTCTGGCGCTGCTGCGCCGATCGTATGGTGGGACGGCCTGAAATGGTCGCACCAGTGCTGGAAATCGAGGACCTTGTCTGTGGATATCGCGGGCGTGCGGTGACGTCCGCGGCCTCGTTTGTCGTCAGGCCGGGTGAGTGGCTGTTCCTGCTGGGGCCGAACGGAACGGGCAAGACGACTCTGTTCAAGACCATCCTGCGCCTGCTGCCGCCTTTGGCCGGGCGGATTCGGCTTGACGGCGAGAATGTGGCGGAGTGGTCGGCACGGCGCTTTGCTGCCCGGGTCGGATACGTGCCGCAAGCGCAGGTAACGCCGTTCCCGTTCCGCGTGCATGACGTGGTGGCGATGGGGCGTGCCGCGCATCTCGGCCCGTTCGCTACGCCTGGCGCGCGCGACCGCACCATCGCCGAGCAGGCGCTGCGCGACCTGGGCATCCTGCCTTTGCGCGACGCCGCTTACACGACGTTGAGCGGCGGCGAACGGCAACTCGTGTTGATCGCAAGGGCCTTGGCTCAGCAACCGGTCGTGCTGGTGATGGATGAGCCGACGGCAAACCTCGATTTCGGCAACCAGATTCGTTTGCTCGCCCATGTGCGCAGGCTGGTGGCGCGCGGCGGCATTGCGGTACTGATGACAAGCCACGACCCCAACCAGGCGTTGCTTTATGCCGATCGTGCCGCGGCAGTTGGCCGCGACGGGTCGTTGCTCGTTGGCAAGCCGACCGAGATCGTAACCGAATCGTATCTCCATGCTGTGTGCGGCGTTGATGTACGAATAGCCGATGTGGTCTGTCCAGACGGCAGGCTTGCACGGTTGTGTCTCCCAATGCTGCGCTCATGAGCACCAGCGAGCCCGCCGGAAGAACGCGTCCGCTGCGCGAATTCGCGCGGCGCACGGTGTGGTTACTGGCCGTGGTGCTGGCCGGCCTTGAAGTCTTCTCCGGTTTGCCCGCGTCAGCTCGCGCCGTCGAGGACATGTCTGGGCGCGTCGTCGAGGTGCCGTCGTATGTCGCGCGCGTCGCATGTCTGGAGGTCCTGTGCTATCAGCGAATGTTCATGCTTGGTGAACAAGCGCGTATTGCGCTGATGTACGATACCGCTCCCCCGTGGATGGCCGCGACCAATCCGCAGGTCGGGGCCATTCCGCGCACGGTCGGCGACGCCAACATCGAGGAGCTGCTGGCCCGTAAGGTCGATGTCGCTTTGTTGCTCTACGATGCTGAGCGCGTGTTGCCGAAGCTGTCAGCAGTCGGCATCCCGGCCTTGATTTCGCAGCCGTTCGGCCGACCGGCTGCAAGCGAGGAAGCTTTCATCGCCGAGACGATGCGAGCGGTACGGTTGTTCGGCCAGGTTCTTGGGGGCGACGCGGAGGCGCAAGCCGCGGCGTGGTGTGACTATTTCGAAACGCGAATCCGCCGGGTGCTGGCGCGCACCAAAGACCTTCCGCCATCGCAGCGCCCGCGGCTCTATTACGCCCGCGGACCGCTGGCGCTGAACACGCAGGGCGGCGGCAGCTACACTTATTGGAGCGGAGTGATCGCCGGCGCCACGCTGATCGGGAGCGCGTCGCCGCTGGCGGGTAGCGGCACGATGGCGATGGAGGACATCCTGCGATGGGATCCGCAGCTGGTGCTGGTCGGACGCCACTATCCGCTCGCCCTGGTGCGGAACGATCCACGTTGGGCTGGTGTCGCGGCGGTGCGAGATGGGCGCGTGTTGCCGATGCCGGACGGCGTGTTCTACTGGGATGGCGGTCCGGAAGGCGCGTTGCTGCTCACTGAATTCATTGCCAAACTGCTGCATCCCGATCGTTTCGCCGACCTCGACATGCGGGCTGAGGTGCAAGCCTACTACGCGCGCTTTTACCGCACTCACCTCGACGATGCGGCGGCCGACCGATTGCTGCGCGGCGAACCGCCGGTCATGTCTTCGCCCGAGAGACGGTGATGGGGCAGCAGAATCGGCTCGGCCAGGGCTGCGTCGAACGGCGGTTGCCGTTGGCCGGAACCATGCCCGTCAACATGCGGCCCTTGACACTGTCAGCCTCGGCGTTGCTGCATACGGCGTTGCTCGCGGTGTGTTTGTCGATGCCGCCATCGGCGCTGGCGCCGGAGCGGCCGATCGTTGTCGTGGAGCTGGTGCGCTCCGCGGAGGAGACGCCCGCCGAGCAGCCCCCGCCCGCACCGAGGATCGATCCGCCATCAGAGCAACAGCCGTCCGCACCTCAATCCGACCCCGCACTGGAGCGATCCACCGAAAATACGTCCCCGGCTGAACCAGTCCGCGCCGAACCGTTACGGCAGATTGTCGCAAACGAAAGACATCTCGCCGCTGCTGCCCCGCGTCCTTGGCGGCCGCACCGCACACCGCCACAACGGACCGTCGCCCCGTCGGTCCCCGGGCCGGTCGCCGCGGTGCCAGAGGTGCCAGATTCATCGGGCGTTGCGCCGGTTGCGCAGGCAGTCACAGCGCCACACCCGCCCGCGGACTATGTCGGCCTGATCCAGGCGCGCCTGCTTGCGGTGAAACGCTATCCCGCTGAGGCCCGCACCCGCCGGCAGGAGGGCATCGCACTGGTCCGCTTTGTGCTGGCGGCCGACGGTGAAGTGATGTCTGCCCAGATCAGCTGCAGCTCAGGGTTCGCGTCGCTGGATGCCGAAGGCTTGGCCATGATTGCCCGCGCAGCACCATTCCCACCGTTGCCTGAGACAATGAGCGCGGCGCCACTCGCGCTGGCGGTGCCGGTGGCGTTCTCGCTGCGTAGCCGATGATTGTGCGGGAGGCCGGTCGCTGTCTCCCATCACCGGGCAGGCGCGAGTATCCGCCGACGCCGCCGCGTCTCGCAAACGCGTTGCGTCCAAATCCGGAGCGTCGTCATGACGGCGGAGACTCCTCCGTATCGGATTGGCCTCTGGACAGGTGCAGGAAGCGTCCGAAGCGACCGAACTCCCGCGGCGGCGCACCGGCGCGAACAGCCATTGCCAGCCCGGCAGGATCGGTGACCACAAAACCGCCGAGCACCTCAATGCCGTAATCATAAAGACGCTCTGTCATCGGCGTCGCCGGACCCACCAGGGCGACGCGGCGGTTCTGTGCCAGCCGGAGAATGCGCGGCAGACTGCGGTTGACGATGGCCGACGAGTTGACGACGGCCGCTCCACATCCGGGCAGCAATGTGTCCATCGCCACGGTGGGATACTCGCCCGGCCGAGGATCGGCCTCGATCACCGCGCGGTTGGGCAGGACTCCGTCCAGGCCGGGAAAAGCGCCGATGACGACCACTCGTCCAGCAACTTTGCGGAACGACCTCACTCCGTTGCCGGTTCGTCCCTCAAGATCGGATCGGTTATAGTGAGCGTTTATGGCCGCGATACCAAGCGCCATCTCCAACGGGTCCCAGGAGCGTGAGAGCCCAGCCAACGCACGCAGGCTCTGCTTTGCGAAGCCCGGCAGGCGCGGAAGCAGATCACGTGAATGCCTCGGAAGGTAGGCAAGCCCAGCGCCAAGCGGTCCCTTAACCATAATCCATCGCGGACCGCAGACGATTTGCCGGACGTCGTGTTCCTCGACGCCGAGGGCGAGATCGCGGAATAGCCGCTCAGGCCCCCACCATGACCAAAGCGATTTCATGTCGGGCGATATCATCGCACCGTCCTGACGGACAAAGCTGTGCCATTTGTGGATGCATTGTCCTGCGATGGAAGTCAGGAGTGGGATGCCCTGAACGGCGTCCGGACCGACAATGGCTTTGACGTTCTCCGTTGCCTCAAGGCTGGCGGAGAAGCGGCTGATGACGAGCAGATCGGCGGCATTGCGCATCGCCTCGCGCAAATATGCGGTGGCAGCGCCGCGCTCGACCGACAGAGCGGCGGATGTGCGAAGATCGAAGTACTCTATGCGCGGCGCGCAGCCGTCGCTGGTGCCCGTGCAGCCTCGGTTGTTGCGCTGTACGTAGCCGACCACATTGAAACCGCGCCCCCGCAGGCCAAGGGCGAATTCGGCCAGCAGTCCGTCGATACTGAGCGCTGGATCATGCACCACAACGCCGGGCCTGATCCACGGCGCCTGTGCCTTTTCCATTGCCTCGAGTCCTGCATCTACAGGCTCGCTGGCACCGCCCTCGTAAACGCGGAAGCGTGGTTTTGTGCTGATCATGTTCACCATAGTTCAGAGCCGGATGGCGCGCGGCGATTCGCATCATCCGATTTTGTTGGTCCGCCAAGGCCGCGCAACTGGGCTCCGTCGTGGTTGGCCTCGATAGCCGCCAAAATGACCCGACAGCACTGGCCCGGGCGTTAGCGCGAGGACAGTGGTGCCGACGCGCGTCGCCTACCGGAATTGAATGCCTTTCTGAGGTGGCCCCTTCGTTGCAATTAGCCGGATCGTTACGAAGCAAACTCTGTGCCAGGTTTCCGTCCGGCAGCTCGTCGAGGGCGGGTCGTCCGGATTGTTCCTGCGTGTACTTCGCCGGTCGATAAAGTACCTGCGCGAACGCTCTCCGGGCTGCTGAACATTGCGTGGTCGTCGGGGGGCGCCTTCGTTGGCGCTTACCGGCTGCGCGTCGGTTTCAGTCTGGCCCCAGGCCATCGCCTCCTATGCTGGCATTATGCGCTTTCGCTTCGTTGTCCGCTTTGCGTGGATCGAGGTCGTCCGCCGACTCGGCTTCAGAAGGGGGCTGGTGCTCGGGACCCTGCACGGCAACGCCGTCCGGCGACTCGTCCGGCACTGGCAGAAAGAACAGCCGGCGCCAGCGGAACCCAGATGGGCAGCAGCAGTCCCCGGGCCGCCCCCCACCCTCATGCTGCCGCCCGGCACGATCAAGAGCAGTCCGGCAACATCCGCTACCAGCCGGCCACTCTCGGACGGGGCTCGCGCCGGCAGCGAACGCGCGGCGACTTGAAGGAAAAGGTCGAACCGCTCCACCAGGAAGCCGAACGCCATGACGGCGATGGCCGTCCGTATCCAGGCCGGGAAGGTACGTTCATTGGCCGCGTGATCGCTGTAGCGATCGATCACCGCTCCGCTCCGGACACTTATGCCCCGCCCGCAGGACGAACCGAGATCGTGGATAAGCCGTGGCGTCAGGGACCCGGTGATAGACCTGGACCTTCCGCCTCCCACAACGGATCAGCGGCAAGGTTGCGGTCGGCCTTGGCGTTGTAGGCCGGCTCCACCGGAGCCCACAGGTAAACGCCCACCTGACCGGCCACGACGAGCGGGGACTGTTGCGGGCGACTTTTCTCGACCGGGAGAGTAACCGAGTCGGCATTCGACGTTTGCCTCAGGCCCGGAGCCTCCGCGGTCTGCGCCTGGACGGACGCGGCCGTCACGATCACCAGCGCGGATGCGCCCAGAATAGTCCCACCAATCCTGTTCATCGCCTTCCCTCCCAGGTTGTTGAAACGCCGGCGGGGCTGGCGGAGTTTCAGCAGGTCCGTGCGCCATCTTGTCAGGACAGCCGTACCCGTCCAGCAGCGCGTCCGATGCGCGCTGAACCGCCTCCCATGCATCTCGCGACAACGGATATCCGTGTGTTCTTCACAGAGCTCGCAAAACGAACTTGACCATCCGCAACAAAGCGACTGGGGTGGCCCAAGCCAGCCGGAATCTCTCAAATGGCGAGCGGGTGGACCAATGACGATGGGGTCCAGGCGGGGTGCGATATCAGACGCGCCAGATCGTCAGGCGGGCAGCGCCGTGGGTGCGCTCGGCCAGCGGCACGGCATCCAGGGCAGGCTCGCCCTGGCCGGTTTCCGCCACCACCAGCGCGTCAGGATCGATCCAGCCGCCGGCGCGAAGCCGGGCGACCGCCGGCGGCACCAGCCCCCGTCCGTATGGCGGATCGAGGAACACGAACCCGCATGCCTGCCCCGGTCCCAGCGTCAGGGCATCGGCGGCCAGAACGGTGCAGCGTGCCTCGGCGCGGCACGCGGCGATGTTGACGCGCAGCGCAGCCAGCGCCGCGCGGTCCTGCTCGACGAACACCGCATGCGCCGCACCGCGCGACAGCGCCTCCAGGCCCAGCGCACCGGTGCCGGCGAACACGTCCAGCACTCGCGTCCCTGCCAAAACATCATGACCACCCCAGGGTGCGTGCAGGATCATGTCGAACAAAGCTTGGCGCGCTCGATCGGAGGTCGGGCGGGTGTTCCAGCCTGGGGGGGCGACCAGGGTTCGTCCGCGCCAGGTGCCGGCGACGATGCGCATCAGGGGAGGCTGGGGCTCTGCCCGAGGCCCCGGCAGGAGGCTCTGCCCCCTGCACCCGCGCCAGGAAGCAGTGGCCCCTGGACCAGCGGCAAGTCCGGGGTTCCAAGTGCCGTCGGCCCTTGGCGGGGTGCAGGGGCAGCGCCCCGCCGGGGGTCTGGGGGCGGAGCCCCCAGCGTGCCCCTCATGGCTTCGCCGCGGGCAACTGGTCGCGCAGCACGCGGGCCGGAATCTCATCAACGGCACCGCGAGGCAGCACGCCAAGCTGGAACGGTCCATACGCAACGCGGATCAGCCGGGTGACCGACAGGTTCAGGTGCGTCATCACTTTGCGGATTTCGCGATTGCGGCCCTCGCGCAGGGCGACCGTGAGCCAGGCGTTCTCGCCTTTGACCGCATCGAGCCCGGCCTCGATCGGCCCATAGGCCACCCCCTCGACGGTCACCCCACTGGCCAGCGTGGCCAGCGCTGCGGTCTCCGGCCGGCCGTGCACGCGCACGCGGTAGCGCCTGATCCAGCCGGTCGATGGCAGTTCCAACTGCCGCGCCAGCGCGCCGTCGTTGGTCAGCAGCAGCAGCCCCTCGCTGGTAAGGTCGAGCCGGCCGATGCTGATCACGCGCGGCAGCCCGGGCGGCAGTTTGTCAAACACCGTCGGCCGGCCTTCCGGGTCGCGATGCGTGGTCACCAGTCCGTCCGGCTTGTGGTAGCGCCAAAGCCGGGTGCGGCCCGGCGCATCGACCACCGTGCCGTTCACCCGCACGATGTCGCCAGGGGTGACGAAGGTCGCCGGGTGGGTGACGGGCGCGCTGTTCAGGGCGACGCGGCCCTCGGCGACGAGCTTCTCGGCGTCGCGGCGGCTGGCGACGCCAGCGCGGGACAGCCACTTGGCGATGCGCTCACCGCGTTCGGGTTCGGGTTCGGGCTCGGGGTCGGTCATCCGCAGGACGCCACGAAGGCGTCGAAGATGCGGCGATCGCCGGGGTCGATGAAGAACTCCGGGTGCCATTGCACGCCGAGGCAGAAGCGGTAGCGCGGGTCCTCGATGCCCTCGATCACTTGGTCGGGCGCGACGGCGTCGACCACGGCGTGCGGGCCGGGGTCGCGCACCGCCTGGTGATGCGCCGAGTTCACCCGCATCTCGGCCGCGCCGGCGATCCGGTGCAGCAGCGTGCCGGGAACCAGGCTAACGGGGTGGCCGGGCTCGTGGCGGGGGTTGGTCTGCTCGTGCTCCAGGGGGTCGGCGATCGCGTCGGGGATGTGCTGGATCAGCGTGCCGCCCAGCGCCACGGCCAGAAGCTGCTGCCCGCCGCAGATGCCGAGCACCGGCAGGTTGCGCGCCAGCGCGCCCTGGGTCAGCGCGAGTTCCGCGGCGGTGCGGCCTTCCTTCAGCAACACGGTGGCGTGGCGCTCGCCGTCCCCATACAGGGCGGGATCGACGTCGAAGGCGCCGCCGGTGACGACCAGGGCGTCGAGCCGGTCGAGGTAGTCGGCGGCAAGCGCGGCGTCGTGCGGCAGGGCGATCGGCAGCCCGCCGGCGGCGATGATGGCGTCGGCGTAGTTCTGCCGGAGCGCGTACCAGGGGTAGGTGGAGTAGCCTCCGGACTGTTCGGAATCCAGCGTTACGCCGATGACGGGTCGTTTGTTCATGCTGCGTTGCTAGACCCCGGGCCGGTGGCGGGGCAAGACAAGCCTATGGAGCCGATGGAAATGGCCTTCGCCGAAGCCCGTGCCGCGGCGGCGCGGGGCGAGGTGCCGGTTGGGGCGGTGGTGGTCGCAGCGGATGGCACGGTTTTCGCGCGCGCCGGCAATGAGGTCGAGTCACGGCACGACGCCTCGGCTCACGCCGAATTGCTGGCGCTGCGGGCGGCCGCTTGCCGCCGTGGGGAGCCTCGGCTGCCGGATTGCGATCTGTATGTGACGCTGGAGCCCTGCCCGATGTGCGCGCAGGCGATCAGCCTGTTCCGCATCCGCCGGCTGGTGTTCGGTGCCTACGATCCCAAAGGCGGTGGCGTTGAGCATGGCGCGCGGGTGTTCGATGCCGCGTCGTGCCACCACCGGCCGGAGGTGGTGGGGGGCGTGCGCGAGACCGAGGCGGCGGCGTTGCTGCGGGGGTTCTTCGGGCAGCGACGCTAGCGATGCCGCTCGAAAGTGCCTGCGGCGCGTCAGCCAGAATTGGCGGCGCGGGCTTTCGATTCTGCAAACAGGAGCTTGGCCGAATCGTAGAACAAATGAGCCATGGCGCTGGCAGCCGGCGACAGCAGACGCTCCGCCGGCGGATCGATCAGGTCACCATCGAGCGCCAGCAACTCATACAGCTCATAGCCGGCCAGTATCGGGGCATGCGTCGCCCGCAAGGCGAGCGTCGCTTCGTCCAGTTCGTAGATCAGTGCCTGGTCCGCCATCACGTTCAATAGCTCGCGCGCCGGCGACATCGTGGGGTTCTTGCGCGAGACCACGCGGCTCGTGCTGCTGCCGACATACAGGGTTCCACGCGCTGCCGCGCACCCGCGCAGGAAGCCGGACAGCGTGACCTGCTGCCGGACGGACTGCTGGTCGAAGCGGATCACGCGAGAGCCGGCGCTGTCCAAAGCCAGGAAGGCATCGCTGCTTCTCATCAACGAATGCGGGTGCCGCATCCCGTCCAGCACCATGCGACGAGTGCTGACATTCAGAACCCCATGTCCTTCGGGCGGCTGGCAGCAGACAAGAAGCTCCGGTCCGTCGAAACAGGCGGCGTTCAGGTGCATCCGCCGCTCGAACTGGCAAAGCCGTTCGGCCGTGCCGTTCGGAATGTCCAGCAGCAGGACAGACCCGGCTCCGGTGGAGAGGACAGCGATCGAATCGCCAAACACGTGGAGCGAGTGAAGATCAACGAAGTCCTGACTGGTGATCGTTCCAAGCAGTGTGAGCCGACGATCGAGCACCAAAATGCGCGCGGCGCTGGACTGCACGGCGACGTAAAGCTTGTCTTGGTACCATACCATGCCGGTCAGTCCCGCATCGCCGCGCTGATCCAGCACCTGCGACATGTCGACGAGATATTGCTTGTCGCCTCGGGCCATCCACAGCGTGAGCGGGACGGCGTGGGGAACGGTGTTGCAGACGGTGGCAAGCAAGGTGATTCCATCGGGCAGTTTCATCGGCAGCGCGTCCTGACATGGCGTTTGATTCGACCACCACTCGTGGCTTTTCCCAACGTGAAGTTATTGTGGTCGCAGGCGGCTTCCATTGTCAAGCTCGCATTATAGGGGGCTTCATTTCGATCGATGTGTGACAACAAGACGAGTCGCCAAAGCGCGTATAAGCATAAAACCTTGAGTAATGACTTGATAAGTCCTGGAGGCGACGAGGGGTAAGTGTGTGTCCTGCGTGTTGGGCGCCGGTCTCCCAGAGCGTTCGAACTATAGCAACGATCGGATTGCCTGCGCGATCCGCTCGGCGCTGAAATCGCCTGCGCCCCCGTTGAGGTAGCTATACCGTTGACCGCGCGCGTGCGCCAGCAGGTAGAACCATGGCCGCAGCAATGGGCCGCCGTCGAGCGGACGGTTCAATTCCAACAGACGCAGATCGGGCTTGCCGAACAGAATATTGGCCAGACCGGCACCATGAAGTCCGAAAACGTAATCAGCATTGAACACGGTGTCGCATTGTGCCCGAAAATCCATACGTTCGAAACAGATTTTGGTGAAACCATGTGCCGCCGCGACAGCGTTTAGCACATCCGTCTCCCGCTGGTCGGCACGGGGGTCAAGGCCGGATTCGCGCGAAACCAGTATTCGGCGTGGTACGCCAGGACGGATCGACAATCCACGCTGAGCGCGGGTAAAGGCGTCCTGAAACAGGCTGAGATACGTAATATTGGTGGGCTCCCCAGGAACCGTCCAGAAGAAACGAATCTTCCTGGCGCGATACAGTCCGGCGGGCAGCAGTCGTGTCCTGCCGTCCAAGCCCAAAGCCGCGATGGACTGACGCCAAGCCTCGACGCCGAAACGGATATGCGTGCCGCCAACGCGGGCGATGTAGTCGGGCAGGATAATGTTGCAGCTGGCGGGCAGCAGGTTGGCCGCCAGTGACGATCGGCCGAGGGCGAAACACAGCCAGTGATACCAATTCATCCAGGCCGCATCGAAACCGATGAAGACGTCATCGAAGACGGCGTCCGCATCCGGCGTGCCAAGCACCACATCGCCAGTTCGATCGCGGTATGGCTCGCTGAACATCGCCATTTCGGAAACGATCGTGCGGTCTGCGGTGAGCACGACGCCATCGAGCCCGTTGCCTATGGCAAACCAACCGTCCTCAACCGTATATAGATCGAGACGAACCGCCGGAACGAGCGGGCCGCCGTCAGCGCCCAGACCGGATCGCGGCACGCGCCGCAGAATCGGCCCAAAATCCTGACCGGGATAGGCTCGGATCGGCAGGCGGTATGGCCTCGGCGGCCCCTGTATCGCCACCAGGGCGCGATCGGCACCGGCAGCAGCGTCCACAAAGCCGGTCGCCTGGAATGCGGACATATCGTTTCTTAGGCTCGCGTTGGCGATGGCACCATTCCCGGGCCGGTCGATAATTCAGCCATGGGTCGCTCGTTGCGATAACAGAAAGGACAGGTAGCGTTCCATCGCGCCTCGCTTCGACGGGGCGTCGCCCACGGCGCCATTGAAATGGACCAGGCCCCGCGGACGATGCGGACCAGGGAGCGGCGTTGGACCGGACTGCACGCGATAAAAGCTGGCGGTGGCATCAAGCTGCGCAGGCGAGAAGAGCGAAAGCTTTCGCAGAACATAGTTTGCGATCGGCTGATCGAATCCGGCGTAATGCCTGCGATCGCCCGTGCGCTCGGCATGGCCATAGGCGCACCGCAAGATCGCATCGAATGCCGTGCCCGCAACGCCGACATTGGCGAAGCCCAGGATGCCGGACGAGAAGCCGCGCTCCGATGGGTCGAATGCCATGCCGTCCGCAACCATCAGGCGCCACCCGAACCAATGACCGTCCGATTCCGGATGGCCTTCACCCAGCGCCCCTTCCGCCTTGGCCTCCACCATCGAGGAGCGGGCAAGGGCCAGGCAAAAGGGGTCCAGCGGACCATCGCAAACGACATCGGTATCGAGATACAGAATCGGCTGATGCGTGCGGAACAGGCGTGCCGCGTCAATGCGATAGCGCGCCAGACACCAGTCCAGCATATCAACGCCTGGCACCGTCACGACATGAAGGCGATCACCGAGACCCATGGGCGACAGGGTTTGGTGCACTGCGCCCAGATCCTCGGATCGGGTCAACACCGCAATGTCATGCATCCACTGGCCGAAATCGAGCAGGGACTGAACAGCGATGCGCAAGCACGCGAAAATGTCCGGCTGGCCGAACGCCGCATAATAGACCAAGGGGCGATAGACCTTTAGCGGAATCACCTTCCAATCGTCGTGCAGGAAACAAACATTCAGCGATTCATCGAATGGATCGTTGGGGCGAGCGGCGGTTGTCTCGCGGGTTGATATCCGCCAGCGCCCCACGTCTATTTCATCTGGACTGACCATCCGCGGGCGTAATGGGCCTGGGCTTTCCGGCGCGATCCATTCGGACCGCAAGACATGGTCGATCCACTGTCGGTCCGAAGGCGTCATCGGCCGTTCCCAATGTGTCATCTTTCTGGCACAGGTCCGTTGGCTATCGAGGGATAGAATTAGGCGGGACTCGAATCGCCTGCGAGCGCCCGCCAGCCGATGTCGCGGCGGTAGAAGCCCTCGGGCCATTCGATCGCACCGATCGCGGCGTAGGCCGAGTGGCGGGCGGCCGCGAGGTCGGCGCCGGTCGCGCACACCGTCAGCACGCGGCCGCCGGCGGCCCGCAGGTGGCCGTCGGCGTCGGTTTGCGTGCCGGCGTGGAACACCAGCACGTCCGGCACGGCGGCGGCGCGGTCCAGGCCGCCGATTTCGCTGCCGCGCTGCGGTGCCTCCGGGTAGCCGCGCGCGGCCAGCACCACGGCGATCGATGCCACATCGCGCCAGCGCAGGGAGAAATCCGCCAGTTCGCCGTCGCAGGCCGCGATCAGCGCGGACAGCAGGTCGGATTGCAAGCGGGGCAGCAGCGCCTGGCACTCCGGGTCGCCGAAGCGGGCGTTGAACTCGATCAGCTTGGGGCCGTCCTCGGTCAGCATCAGCCCGGCGAACAGCACGCCGCGGAACGGAGTGCCGCGGCGGGCCAGTTCGGCCAGGGCGGGGTGGATCACCCGGTCCATCGCCGCCTGCTCCAGCGCGGGGGGGAAGGCCGGCGCGGGAGCGTAGGCGCCCATGCCGCCGGTGTTGGGGCCGGTGTCGCCCTCGCCCAGCCGCTTGTGGTCCTGCGCCGAGCCCAGCGGCAGCGCCGTCAAGCCATCGCACAGCGCGAACAGCGAGATTTCCTCGCCGACCAGGCATTCCTCGATCACCACGGCCGCGCCGGCGTCGCCCAGGCTGCGAGACACCATGAACGAGTCGATCGCGGCCACGGCTTCGGATTCTGTTGTGGCCACCACCACGCCCTTGCCGGCGGCGAGCCCGTCCGCCTTCACCACCAGCGGCGCTCCGCGACGCACCACGAAGTCGCGCGCCAGGGCGGGGTCGTCGAACCGCTCCCACCGGGCGGTGGGGATGCCGGCGGCGTCGCAGATCTCCTTGGTGAAGGTCTTGCTGCCTTCGATCTGGGCCGCGGCGGCGGTCGGGCCACAACAGGCGATGCCGGCGGCTTCCATCGCGTCGGCGATGCCGGCGACCAGGGGCGCCTCCGGGCCGGGCACCACAAGGTCCACCCCCTGTGCCTGCGCGAATGCCACCAGCTCGGGGATCGCCAGCGCGTCGATCGGCACGCACTCCGCCACCTGGGCGATGCCGGGGTTGCCGGGCGCGCACCACAGCCTTGTCAGCACCGGGCTGCCGGCGATCGCCCAGCACAGCGCGTGCTCCCGTCCGCCCGATCCCACCACCAGCACCCGCATCGCCGCATGCTCCCTGTTCCGGCTCGGCCCGGCCATAGCATAGGGTGGCGCCATGAACGATCTGGCCCCGCCGCCGCCGCCCGCCTCCAACGTGCCGGAATACACCGTCTCCGAAATCGCCGGAGCGGTGAAGCGCACGCTCGAAGGCAATTTCGGCCGCGTCCGCGTGCGCGGCGAGATCACCGAGTTGAAGCGCTACCCCTCCGGCCACCTGTATTTCTCGCTCAAGGACGAGGGCGCGAAACTCGCCGGCATCGTGTGGAAGTCCGGCGTCGCCCGGCTGGGGATGAAGCCGGAGAACGGCGTGGAGGTCATCGCCACCGGGCGGCTGTCGTCCTACCCGGAGCGGTCGTCCTACCAGTTGATCGTCGAGCGCATGGAGTATGCCGGCGCCGGCGCGCTGCTGGCACGGATCGAGATGCTGCGCCTGCGCCTGGCGGCCGAGGGGCTGTTCGCGGCGGAGCGCAAGCGGGCGCTGCCGGTGCTGCCGCGGGTGATCGGCGTGATCACCAGCGAGCGCGGCGCGGTGATCCAGGACATCCGCACCACCATCCTGCGCCGCTTCCCGCGCACCATCCTGCTGTGGCCGGTGCCGGTGCAGGGCGAGGGCGCGGCCGAGCGCGTCGCCGCCGCGATCCACGGGTTCGATGCTCTGGCGCCGGGCGGGGCGATCCCTCGGCCGGACGTGCTGATCGTGGCGCGCGGCGGCGGCAGCCTGGAAGACCTGATGGCGTTCAACGAGGAGGTCGTGGTCCGCGCGGTGGCTTCGTGCCGCATCCCGGTGATCTCCGCCGTGGGCCACGAGACCGACACCACGCTGATCGACTTCGCCGCCGACCGGCGGGCACCGACGCCGACCGCGGCGGCGGAGATGGCGGTGCCGGCGCGGTCCGACCTGATCGCCGATCTGGAACACCGGGCGTCCCGGCTGGTGGGGGCGCTGAACCGGCTGGTGCAGGAACAAAGGCTGCGCCTGTCGCGCGCCGAGCGCGGCCTGCCCGACCTGCCGAGCCTGGTGGGCTCCGCGCGGCAGCGGCTGGACGACCGGGCGGAGCGGCTGGTGCTGGCGTTGCCCAACCTGGTGGGGCGGTGGCGTGCCGCGCTGGCTGCGATGGAGCGGCGGCTGCCGGACGCGCCCGCGCTGGTGGCG
>Ga0302320_10002680_pt1 | contig 41661 bp, 44 predicted proteins | sample Bog_T0_3_FD_202130 | JGI IMG/M metagenome (GOLD analysis project Ga0302320, IMG submission 202130) | Peat permafrost microbial communities from Stordalen Mire near Abisko, Sweden - Bog_T0_3 | ecosystem: Environmental > Terrestrial > Soil > Wetlands > Peat | place: Sweden: Abisko, Stordalen Mire... | reverse complement strand
AGAAACTCTCTTCGCAGTGAAAATCGCCATAGCAGTTCCAGTGTCCATGAGCTGCCGTGGTGCCGTACACCGGGTTGTGCGGGCTCACGGGGCGGACCCGCGGCCGGGCGCAAATCACGAGATAAGAGTTGCCGGAAACGGTAGGGGAGTTCTTGTCTGGAAAGAGGCGCGGTCATGATCACTGAACACGCCCTTCCGAAATCTCTCTGCCGCAGTGGGCAGCCGCTCCGCGTGCTGATTGTCGGCGCGGGCGGCAACGGTAGCGCGGTGCTGCTCGGCCTGCCCTATCTCCACCAGGCGATGAAGGTGTGGGGTCATACCGGAGGTCTCCACGTGACGCTGGCGGATGGGGATCTGGTCTCAGACACCAATTGCGTCCGCCAGCCGTTTGCGTCGGCCGATGTCGGACTGAACAAGGCCATTGTCCTGATCAACCGGGTGAATCTCTTCTGGGGTTTGAGGTGGCAGGCGCACCCGGAGCACTTTCACAAGGATTCGCTGAGAGCCAATTCGACGAGTCCTCACCTGATTATTGGCTGCGTCGACACCCGCACTGCTAATGGATCGGAGTGGCGCGACAGGACATTCTGAACCGGAGAACGGAGTTGAAAAGGCCGCTTGTCCGTTCAGATCGCCTTATTCCGCCTTATTCGACCGCCTTATTCCGCCTTATTCGATTCATCCTCAAACGCTGGCGCTGCGCCCAAAAACCATACCGCTCCTCGACCATGTCCGCGAGACTCGATCAGCCCGAGCCTTTTCAAATGAAGCAGATCGTCCCGCAAAGTACGGTCTGCGACAGATGAATTGATTTGCGCGGGGAGTGCGCGGGCCTTGGCAAACGAGATTGCTTTCCGCCGGCGGCAGTTTGGTGGTGGACAACACAATACTCGGCGCCGCCTCGCGGCAGAATTTTGACAGGTTCTCCGCGATGCCGCAGTCTTCAAGATGGACACCGACGCGATCACCTTCAACGTGAAGCAGGAGTTCTCCGAAAAAGAGAACGCAAGAGGCGAAAAGAAGCCGCAAAGGGCCAGAGTTGGCTTTGGCAACTTGTTTGTTCGGGCCCACTTCGGCAGTTTGCCTTGGCCCACCCCTGCAGCGTTGGGGTTGAGGGTATTCAATTCTGCTGAAGCATAGACCGGGGGGCGGAACGGAAGCAGAACTGAACACCCTGGGCGTTACTCCTGTATTGCAGGAGCGACTATGCCCACAAGGCGGGCGCAAAAGGGGATGACGGTTTTTGGTTACTGAGCCTTGCCAAGCTGTTCGGCGAACGCAGATGAAAACACATTGAAATCTTGCACGGCAGAGTCGAATAAAACGAATGGGCGCTTATAGCTGCATGGCCGATGCGCGGCATGGTCGCTACAGTCTGGAGCGAAGATAAAGGTTTGCTTCATCGCTTTGAGTTTGATGATCCGGTTACCGTCATCTCCACGCTCGATCATGTAGTGTGCTTCCGAGAGGTCGCTTCGCAGAAAAGAGAATCCGTCCGAGTTCGCGGACGATTCGAAGACAATTCTCGTGGGCGTGATTAAGAGATTGCCCCTGCACTTATAGACTCCACCAGAGACCATACTGTAGTGACGGTGGAAGACAGGCATGATAAACGCCGGCTCTCCCTGATATTGGGCGAACCCAATCCGAGAGCCATAAGAAGGATCGTCCGTTAGCAGCACACCGGTGTCTCCCATCACCCTACTCGTGTAGGGTGCAAGGAATGCACTGACCGCTTCAACGGACGCGGCATCGATATGGTAATTGCTGTTGCGGTGAAGCATGTCGTGGAGGAGACCTACGCTGCAGGCCGTGCTATCGGCGACCGAAGCATTGGTGTTGGAGGCGCAGTCTGACGACTGCGCCCCAGCCTGAGATGCAGCGACAGCAATCAACAGCAAAGTGGCTAAGCGTAGAACAATGTGAGCACTTTTGGCGGGCATGTCGGTGGTTTACTCCATTCTGTTGGTCAATCAGGTCAGTTGATCTGGTCAGGCATTCGGGAAGCATGCCCGCTTGCCTTTGAGTTGATGGTTTTGTCCCCAAGGCGCGATGCTGCGAATCGGGGAGTGTCGTTGGCGATAACGGGGTCGCAGTCACTCCCTCATACACCGGAACTGAGTATTAGGACGATTGACCGCCCCGATATATTCATCGTTCGCGTCGACCGGCGTATATCCCGCTGGACAGATATACAAGTCATAGCCGCCGTGCTGGCGAATTTCGCTCTCGGTCTCCCCTGTGCCATCATGCCGTCCTGGCCCCAGGTCGAGCGCACCCGACCCGTGGTCCCCACTGAAGGCCACAAGCACAACTTTGATGGCAAAGGAACAAGTGTTTTGGACTGAATACCAGTTGTACGACTGCGGATCGTAGAAGGGACGAGCGCAGTGGTTGTAGTTGGGCGCGAGGTACTTTTGCGCCTGCGCCTTGGGCGTGGTAATCGATCCCCCCAACCCAACGAGCAAAACGAGGAATCCGACTGACGAAAGGGGCTTACGCATTCTGTCTCCTTATTTGTTGATCTCTTGCCGTTGAAGTCGGTCGCCGCAATGGCCGCCGTCTGACCGTTGCTCAGACGGCGGGTTCACAACGGGCGGCTATGAAATGGTCTATAGAGCCGTTTCTGAATGTTCGATGGATTTAACCATTCAGCGATGAACGGACTACTTGCCCCGATACTGGATCTCGCAGGTCGCCTTCACGGCAACCATGCAGGTGTAGGTCACGTTGTTCTCGTCGTCGGAGCCGAGCTTGATGCAGCTTGAGGACGTGGTGTTGGTGTTGGTGACCGTTCCCATACAGCTGGAGTTCGCCCAATTCTGAGCTTGTTCCGTCGCCTCGTCCATCGCCTGGCCGCGATCCGACTCGGTCGCCGATCCGCTTCCGTTTGTGTAGGTAGTGACCGTTCGGATTTGTTGGGCGAATGCCAGGGTTCCGGGTAGAGCCAGAGCCAGGCACAATGCAAAAGCTTTCGTTGTTTTCATTGGAAATCCTCCTGATCGTCCCACTTGGGACATGGTTGAGCATGAATGGTGCGCGGAGACGAGCAGGCGTTTTGAGCTACACAGGTGTCGAATCCTGAACTCGCTTCGCAGGATGTGTTATTTAGGTAGGCGGATTAATTACGCCGCAGGGGCCACGGAGAGGACGAACTTTTGCGATTGAGTTCTTCTTGGCACGGCTACGTGTAATCCCGCATAGTGGGCAGAATCTGAGGAGTTGGCGCTGGTCTTTACGGGACGGACAGCCCGTTCCCAGGAGATTCACCGAGCTTCGATGCTATAAAGGTAGTATTTTCAAATATTTCGTCGGCGCTAAAGGGGCTTTATGAATGCCGCGACGGGCGAAGTAACGCAGATGTTGGTGGAACTGAGACGAGGCAACAAAGAGGCCGAGGCAAGGCTTATCCCCTTGGTCTATAATGAGTTGCGCCGCATAGCGGCCATCCATTTGCGCCGTGAGTCTCCTCAGCACACCCTGCAACCGACCGCTCTCGTTCACGAGGCGTACCTGCGCCTGATCAAAATCCAGGAGGTTGACTGGCAAAGCCGTTCTCACTTTTTCGCCGTCTCCTCCACGCTGATGCGAAGAATACTGGTCGATCACGCCCGCGCTGGCAAGGCCAACAAGCGCGGCGATGGTTGGGAGACTTTCAGCATCGATGAAGCCTTCTTGCCGGCACCGCAGCGCGCGCCGGAGGTCCTTGCTCTCGATGAAGCTCTGAGCAAGCTGGCCCTGCTTGACGAACGTCAGGCCAAAATCGTCGAGATGCGTTTTTTTGCCGGCATGAGCGAAGAAGAGGCTGGCGATGTCCTCGGCGTTTCGGCACGCACCATTAAGCGTGACTGGCGTGTAGCCAAGGCGTGGCTCTTCAAGGAGCTGAGCGGTTGAATGAAAATCGACAATCTCTCAATACCTCCTGTGCAGGGGCAGATGGATCGACACCGCTGGGAGACAGTAAATCGGATCTTCCACGCCGCGCTAGAGCTTGACTCCAGCTCGATAGAGAACTTTGTTCGTTCAACCTCGGATGGCGATACGGAGATTTACGCGGAGGTCATGGCGCTACTGCGGGCCGACGAGAAGGCTGGCAGCTATCTGGAGACGCCGCTCCTTCGGGAGAATCTGAGCGCTCTCTTTGAATCGCCCCTGAAGCCAGAAGACGTGCTCTGCGAGCGATTCCAAATCCTGAGAGCCATAGCCGAAGGCGGTATGGGCCATGTCTTTGAAGCGCTTGATACTGAATTGAACGTCCGGGTCGCGCTCAAGGTCATTCGTCCCGAGATCGCGTCTGTACCGGAAGCCCTCGCTCGTTTCCGTCAAGAGGTAAGGCTGGCGCGAACCATCACGCACCCCAATGTGTGCCGAACCTTCGACATCGACCGAGAGACACGAGTCCTCGAACCCGAGACTGGCTCAAAACTCGATCTTGTCTTCCTCACGATGGAATTGCTTCCAGGAGAAACGCTGGCTTCACGGATCAAACGCAACGGCGCTCTGCCCATCGAAGAAGCATTCCTGCTCGCCTGCCAGATCGGTGATGCGCTTCATGCGGCCCACGCTCTCGGCATCGTCCATCGCGATATCAAGCCGTCCAATATTATGTTGGTGCCGACGGAGAGCGCCACAGGCGACGGCAAAGTCCGGGCCGTGATTACCGACTTCGGTCTCGCTCGGCTCAACCCCGTCCTTCCCATCGCTAACGCTTCTTCGCTGAGCCACTCGGCACGTCCCATCGGTACGCTCGCCTATATGGCTCCGGAGCAATTGGACGGCGCACCAGTTTCACCAGCGACAGATATTTACGCATTCGGCCTGATCCTATTTGAAATGGTCACCGGCAGCAGGGCTTTTCCTTCGGATAATCTGCTGACCGGTCTCTCGCAGCGGCTCACAGGGCCGCCGCCGTCTCCCAAGTCTCTCGCGCCTCGACTTCCCGATAATTGGTGCTACGTCATTGATCGTTGCCTGCAAGTCAATCCCTCAGGGCGCCTTCAAGAGGCTAGTGAAGTCGTTACAGCCCTCGCGGGCAATCGCAGGCATCGAACTTCCGGGCAGGGGCGCTTTTTTTCGAGATCCCCATTTCTCCTCAACTCATTCAGACGGGTCTTCGCCGTCGTCGCGACGACACTTTTCATCTGCGTGGCCCTTTTCGCGGCTGGATTCCGCTTCTATAGATCAAGAATAGAGTCTAAGGTGACTCACGGAGCGCTTGTCTACCTCACTCCCGTCAACAACCAGACACATCAGAAGTCATTGGACAACCTCGGTGAATTGATTCAGGCCGGATTGAGCCAGTCCGCCCAGGTCAACATTCTAGATGCAGGGCGCATAGGTGACCTATTGCAGCAGATGAAGCGAGGCCCAGAGTCAAATATTGACCCACTCACCGCAAGAGAAGTTTCTATGCGCGCAGGGGCTGTTCGCACCATATTTCTCACAGTGGCTGGATCTAACCACCACTACCACCTAGACATCGATATACAAGAGCCGGGCAATAGCCCCTCGCACTACAGCGAACGATGGACCCACCGCTGGACTTGGATAGAAGCCAGCACAGAAGACAACTCCCAGGATTCCATCTCTCCGGAAGCGCTCGCAGCAATCCGTAAGGGTAGTGACTGGATACGTCAGCAAGTTGGAGAAGCCGCCAACGATATCGCTCGATTAGACGCGTCCCCAGAGGACGTTACGACAAGTAATTGGCATGCGTTGGCCGAATACGCTAATGCTGAGCGTCTCATTAGGCTTCGCGAGCAAGAGGATGCAGTTGTGGCACTTCAAAATGCAATCCATATCGATCCTCAGTTTGCTCTCGCCTATGCGCGACTCGGCGATGTGCTCCTGTCTCTCAATCGTTCCGTTGAAGGATACCAGGCCTATACCAGCGCGTTGGCTTCAGGCGATCAGACACGTCTTACACGGCGCGAGCGCGACCGAATCCGCGGCATTTACGCCTTTGATACTGGAGACTACGAAACGGCGGAACATGTATTTCACGATCTGAGCATCTACTACGAAACTGATTATCTTGGATGGTTTTACAGGGCCGCATCCTTGATGATGCTAGACCGAACAACCGAAGCAATTGTAAGCCTGCAGCGTGCAAGAGATATTCAACCTTCTCTCTTGAGCGCACCCTATACTCTCGCTTTTTTCGAATACATTGTCCGAGATGAATCGGCGGCTCGCGAATGGTGTGCGTACCTAAAGCAGCACGGATTCATTGACGAAGGCAATGTCCTCAATGCGGAGGACAACTTTCTCGCTAACCGCTTCGAGGACGCCGAGCAAAACCTGGTTTCGCTCCAATCCGCCCACGAGGGGGTCATTCGGTCAAGCAGATATACGTACCTCAGCTATCTTGCCGCTGAACGTGGTCATTTCTTGAGGGCAATTGACGTCTTGACGGATGGGATGAGAAGCGACGAAGCTTCGGGCAACACACCAGAGCGAGCGCTCAAACAACTAGATAGGGCTTTTATCGAGTGCCGGTTAAGACAGTTTGAATCTTGTATCGCTGACGAGCGTTCCGCGATTGCGAGTAATCCGAGCCCAAAGGCATTCCGCACTTCAAGCATCCTGATCGGTCAATTTGTGCGGGTTGCTCCAGTTCACGTCGCCACCCAGATGCGCGCAATTCTGCTTGAAAATGAAAGGAGCATGCCGAATGATGACTTTGGGCCAGTATTCGAAATAGCCCGCTCATTGACCCGTGGTGAAGTCCTTTTGAGCGAGGGACGTTTCACCGCAGGTATAAGCCAAATGAGGAAGGCTGCCGCGCTTGATGCTCCTGCGGACCCCAAAGAGTATCTTGCTGACGCTCTCGTACAGGCTGCGGAGGGAGAACACAACCAGCAGGTCCGCTCCACGCTTCTCCGCGAGGCATCAGGGTACTACCTCAAAATGGCGTCAAATCCCGCATACGGATGGTACAGCGCCACTCGGCATTTGTACGCTCCAGGCGCCGGTGCGGACAGTATGACGAAGTGGCTTCAGATCGCTGGGCCATTTGACGCGTCCAACGCGAACTACGCGAGCGTCGCGCGCGAACTTGCTACACTCCGTCCCCAAAACTACGCACAAGCGTCCCCGCTCCATATGGCCTCGAAAACAGGCGGTCATGCGGAGAACACCGCCATCAATCATCCTTAAAGGAGATCACATGCCGTTCTGCTACCACAACATCGTTGATCCAACGAACCCCAATGAGGCCCAATCTTACATCGTCACAGATCACAATCTACCCCCGGCTCTGGTTCTATGGCTATTGGTTACGACTAATAATGGCTTTAGAAACACCCCAGGAACCCCAGGAAGTCTCAGTGATGACGCGCGACAGCGAATCGCCGATCAGCTAGGTGTCACGAAGTACACAGTCGACTTCTTCATTGCACAAGCCAACGCCCACGACGACGAATTTTCCACAGTGAATAGCGTTTTCGCAAGTATTGCAACTACCAGTGGCTATTCGGGACCGGGTTGTCCACATAGTCCAGCCCCTATCATGATGCTGGCGCCCTCAGCTCAAGTCGAAGACCCCGGAGAAGACGATCCTGGAGAGTGAGAGTGCAGGTCAGCCATACATGTACTCTCACTCAGACATATCGCTGGCAAACATATAAGGCGGCCTTATGACTCTTGCACGAAGCGTTGCATTGATTATCTTCTCGTGTCTTACCGCGACCGCGATTCTGAGGTTGCCGCGCTCACAGCCTATGTCCCGGGAGACGAGTGTAGTAATGAGCAAGCAGGCCTCCGTCTCAGGAAGATACCCTGAAGAAGAAAACACTCTCCTACACATGCTTGCAGCGCAGGACACTCCAAGCATGCGCGCACACGCGTGGGCGATTTTGTCATCGCTAACCCAGGGCGGGCTGCATTCAACACCTGACTGGGAAACTACCGACTGGCAAGGAAAGTGTGCCGTCGGCCTCGGAAACACTAACTGCCAGCCTAATAAACTGGCGAAGGGCACTCCTATCTTATCAATCATGGAGACACCTGTTGAATTGAAGTCGATTGTAACAAGCGATCAGGCGAAGGCATTTCAAGTGTCGTCTGTCCTATACAATCATGCAGCCGTGCAGTTCATAAAGAGTCAACACCTTGCGGAGGGTGGTCACTGGAAGCGACTACTGCATGAGCATCGAGCTGCATCCGGTGAAGCTGCTCCTCGTTTTAACAGAGGAGCGTTAGTCGTCAAGGAGATATTTGAAGCGGTTAGCACCTGCGACAGCATGGTGCCGAACTGTCGCAGCAAACTTTACGTCTGGAACCCTCAAAAGGTTACTTCGCAAGCAATCGCGCCCGACATACAGTTCCCACAAGTTGTTAACTGGACGCAATCAGTATTGGACGTAAATCTAGATCCGACCTCACCTTGTGCGAAGAGTCGCGTCTATCCAATCGTATCTGCGAATGACCATGCTGCACTTCCGGACCAAATCCCGCTGAGTTGTTTTCACTATATCCCAGTGTCGCCTGGTGCTACTTCACCACTCAAGGTCGGGGCGGGAATAGTAGCTAATTCGCCCGGATGGGTGCCAAAGTCTAATGCTTACCTTGTCCTAGTGGGATTTCAGATCGCTAGTGCTGAAGCTCCGGACTGGGTGTGGTCGACGTTTTGGTGGACCAATGACCCCCGCAGTGACATCAGGGCCCAGGACCAACCCGCAAGCATAGCTGCCAGTGGTCCTTGGAGTTTCTTCTCGATGGATACGACAATGAGTGCAGACCTACCTCTTGAGGCGACCGACCACGGACCCAAGATCATTTACAACCCCTACCTCGAAGGATCTGTGAATAACGGGCCGGTTTCTAATTGCTTATATTGCCATCAGCGTGCAGTAATTCGCAAGGGGGAGCAGCATGTGGAGTCGGACATCGCCTCTGGAAGTCCGCGACGTTGCGCTCTTGTCTCTCCACAAACTCTCGGTTGCGCAGGCTTACCCAGCTATGGGGACTCTTATAGGGACGCCATCAGAACAAACTTCTTGTGGAGCATCGCTATTCATCAAGACCTCGTGGCAAGACGCGACTTTGAGAATATCAAGTGAGAACGGGCTTAGACGCTAGTCACCAGAGTTCTTGCAGTCGCTACAAAAGGCGTGGCTTGTGCGCGCGATGGCATCTCCTGATGTATTGAGAAAGTAGCACTCATCTCAAGGTACGCTTCGCGACCTCGCTAAGTCTCACCCGCGGGAAGCACTGAAAGGTGAGGAGTAACGTGCTAACCACAGTTACTCTCTTGTAAGAGAAGGTTTTGGAAGTCTTGAGTCAAACGATATCTGTGTATCTCTAGTAGTTGGCTAAGGAGCTGCGATGATCAGCAACATAAAAAGGTGGCAACCTCGCTTGGTTGGCTTCACTGTGACGTGCATCGTTATAGCTGCATCCTCCGTCAGCCTTGCCTCACCTCCGAAGGGAGATCCGATAGCATCTATCTCTTGGGTGAAAATCAGCGATATCCCGGCAGGGATCATCCCGTGTTCCAATATTGCACCCGCTGGCTACAAGAACCGTGAATGTCTTGTTGTTATTGATCGGGATAATCCACTTTCGCCACCAACAATCCTGGTGTCCGGCAATACGAAGATCTACATCCAGGTATCACACCCTCGGTGGAACGAATCGATGCAATTCAATTCGCAAACTGTCCAGACCGCCCCCCAAAACATTCTAGCTGATATCCTTACAAGTATTGTCACGCCTGCTGGAGGCTTGGATCTCGTACAGGCGGCGAGGGACGCAAATGGCGCGCTGCTCGACGAACATGTCATGGCATTGAGGCCAGACGATGTTGTATCGACAGAGGACCCAATTCTCAACGAACAGAAACGCATACGACACGTCCTCTATGACGTTTTTGCAAGGATCAATGACGCTACCACGCAACTCTCATGCCTAGAGGCTTATAAGGCTACAGTTTCTCCGGATGGAAAGCCTAAATACTGCGATCAGGCAACTTCCCTTAGCTCCTCTACGTTTGAGCAAGCAGAAAAGGATGCCGATGAGAAACTAAAGGAGGTGCTCAAGCTCAGTTATCCGATTGTGGATCTCGCTATTTTGGACAAGAAAATTAAGAACCTTATCGATGACTGCACAGCTTTGCCCGTCAAAGACGGTTGCAAGACCGCCGCAGAAAAGGCCCATGCAGATAAATACCAGTCGGAAGAAAACATCATCGACACCTACGAGGATGACTTGCAGAAGGACCAGGACGCTCTCCTTGAAGCACGGCAGGCATTGAAGCTCTGGCAGGGCAGCCCATCATACGCCTGGTCTATTGTGGAATCTAAACGCAACAATTCGACGATAACCGTTACTGCACAAGAGGTGATCTCGAAAACGACGACCAACCTTGCGACCGTGACAGTGAACTGGCAGGGTGTGCCTTGGGTGCTCTCTTCCGGAATTCTTTTCTCGAATCTCGTTTATAGGACGTTCTCTATTTCTCCCAACATCGGTAGCGGACAGCCCCCTCAGCCAACAGGCGCTTACTACATCATGGAGGCCGATCAGAAGCCGTCCATTGACGTTCCGATCGTATTCGGGAGCTATGCACCTCCGTTTTTGTCACGCTTCGATTGGGAGGCGAAGTGTCCAAATCATTGCGCCTTCCTGATTAGCGGTGGTATCGGGGCAAACTTAACATCTAAGAGCGCCGATTTTGCGGTTGGCCCATCATTCCAAATCGGAAACTTCCTGTTCACGCCATCGGCGGTATTTGGCAGGAAGAATGTGCTTCTCGACGGTCTCGCCTCTGGACAGACCCTCAATCCCGTACCCACATCCCTTCCCACCGGTAGCGAATGGACCCCGGCTGTCGGTATCGCCTTGACTTATGCGATCCCTACGCCGTAACCAACGAACGTTTTTTCAAGCCTTTGGACCGCATGCTGGGTTAGCCCAGAGGCCCAGAGGCGTGGTGTAGGAGTAAAGTTATTTCGCCCTCGTGAGACGTCTCGGTGAGCGAAATGCCTGATAGTGGTGGAGACGACGGTGACGAGTGGAGTGCGGTCCGATACGCGCTGGAGCTTTGGAGTCTATGCGGGAAGCGGAAGGGTTTGTGGAGTGGGGGCGAGCAGAGGCTTCGCTGCAGCTGGCCAATTACTCTTACAGGGATCGGAAAGGTTAGGCAGCAGGAAGACGTTCCAGGTTCCAGGATAAAGGCGCTTTGAGTCCGGACCCCGTGTCCCCTTTTGATAGAGCAATGCGCCTCCTGAGATAGCAACACTCATCTCAGGAGGCAATTCGCGATGTCACTGAATCTTAGCCGTTCCTTCCGCACCTTCCGTTCCCAGATCGCGCTCGCGATCGTGATGTTTACAGTCGCCGGACTCAAAGCCCACGCCCAAGCCGCCAAAGGCCAGGAAGAGTTCTCCATCAGCGGAGATCTCTTCGTCCCCGTCAAGGACACTCCAGGGACGACCGGGCTTGTGTCGTTTGACATTAGCCGGTACTTCACGCGCCGCGTACAGGTTGGTGTCGGATCGACATTCAACTTCTTCGGCGACACCACCGACAACTACAACTCCAGCGGCGTCATCACGGGAACCACGACGAAGTTGGCGGTCACCTCTGATCCCAACGTCTTTGTGCGCTACAACTTCATCAAGCCCAAGAACCCGTTTGCTCCGTATGTGGGCGTCGAGGCCGGCACGAGCATTCAATCCGATGGCAATACCTCGCAGTTTCAGGACAACTTCTATATCCGACCCAATGTCGGTCTGAAGTATTACTTCAGCAAGCGGGCCGCATTCGACTGGAACGCAGGATACCAGGCGGTCGTGAAGGACTCATCCAACGGCACCGCGGACTTCCGCGTGGGGATCTCTGTTCTCTTCTAGGCGGGCTTCTCCGTAAGCGAGATGCAAGCTCCGCGAACCCAAAACCGCAACCACTGAGACCATAGACAAACTCGATGAACCGAATACTAAGGAGGATTATGAAAACGCTGATTTATGTTGGTTGCATTGCCCTGGCGGTACTGTCGATCGGCAATTCGACTGCGGCTTTGGCTCAAGATGCGAAAGCGACCGAGGTCTCCTGGACCTGGAGCGCATCGGGCAAGCACAATGAGTCCGACCTTGCCCAGTGCGCTTCGATCACCGGAAGCGAGCAGCTCGAACTCCGCTTCTACAAGCATGAGTTTGGCAATCTGTCGGTCTCCCTGCCTGAGCCTCGAGAACTGAAGAGTCACAGCAAGTCTTTGGCGACGGAGATGGCCAAGAACAAGGTTACGGTCACGCTCACCTTCGACGATGCGGCACCCGTGACAGGGACTTGGGCAATTCTGCAAGACCCGGACAGCACGAAGCAGTTGCTCACACCGAGAGAGAAGCAGACCAAGGTCTACGAACTCGTCTTGAAGTGCAAGAAGCTGTCCATCTCCTATCCCGACAAGGACGGGAAGCCTGTGACGACGGTCTTCGACGTATCAGCAATGCCGTCTCAGGTACAGGCTCACAACGAGAAGATCCATCACTGGGGTCTCAAGGACTCGCTGGAGCTTGGTCTATCACTGGCTCCGATCGGCTAAGACGGACGGCCCTACTGAAGCCGTAGGGCCGTCTTCTCTATGATGCCGGCTCGTTAGAAACTTGGGACATGCGAACAACCGTTGGCAACAGCACGGAGTACACAGCGATGCGTCAGATTTTCTGCCTTCTCATCCTCATCATGGCATGTAGCGGATTCGGTCATGCCCAGACACAGGACTGGACCGGAGTTCCTCAACCTGGGAACGACCCGCAGTTGCAACAGCTCTACGCTCAGGCCGTTGCACAAGCGAATCAAACGTATGCAGCCGCTCAGCAGTACATGCCGAACACAGCAGGCGTCGGAGCGCAATACACGGCTTGGGTCAAAGAATCAACGATCCTGTTCGATGCGAAGTGGGACTACTGGCAATTGCTCAATCCGCACGGTGCAATGACCAACAATCCGCAGTACATGAAGGATTGGGCGGCCTATCAAAGTCAGTGCTTCCCGCAGTGCCCCAATTTCGCGAACAGCGGCTCGGCCAACGCTGGCGGCAAGTCCACAAACCCCACCGCTCCGATCAATACGATCAATCAGTCGCTTTATGGCGCAGCAGCACTGAGCCGAGGCCTGGTATCGCCGACTGCGGAGGCGCAGCAAGAAGCTGATGCCGAGGCTAGCTACCTATACCAGCAGGTCTTTCCCACAGGAGGCAACTCCACCGCCGAGACGTCTCCAGACTCCGACGACCCGCTGACCTATACCGGCCCTCGCGAACTCGATTTCAACCACCCGGAGACCCTACCGGATACCATGCCCGGCGTGACTGTAATTGTGTTTCCTCCGCCCGGAAATGATGGCATGCCCGAAGATCCTCCATGTATGACAGCGATGACCTGTGCGAACGCGGACAATGATTCTATCCAGCCTGGTAATTACCCGGCCGTGTCATCATCCAACTCTGAAGGACAAGCAACTGTACCCGCCCCAACATCGGGCTCGGAACCGAGCGGCGCATCAAATACTACCCACGCTGGTAATGACCCTGTGCTATCTTCAATTCCCGCCGCTGCGTTTTCCAGCACCGACCCAACCGTGCAACATGATCTGAGCGAGATTGTGCGACTGGATAGCACTATTAGTACCGCAACTTCATTTAAGCAAGATATCGCGGACAACCAGGCCCAAGACCAAGCGACGGCTCTGATAGGAGCCGGGCTGGGACTATTTGTGGCCTTGAAGGGACCGGCCGACACGGCGGCCGCCTTGATAGGAACCACAGGTGAAACCGGCAAAGCCTTCGCAGATGCCTATGGCGTAGCGACGGCGGTAGCTCAGGCGTCGTCGTCTTCGATTACGAACGGCGCACCGCCCGATATCACTGCTCTCGCGGACGTTTCCAAAGCTGTGAATGAAGGATATGGACTGCCCGGAGCAAGTGCAGTTGTAAATGGCTTGGGGGCAGTTCAGCAATATAAGGTTGGCGATCAGTTCGGTGGCTTCACCTCGTCGATTGCGGCTGAAGGAAATAGCCTCGAAGCATTAGGAAGCGTGGTCGGAAGCAACGCTTTGACCGGTGCAGGTTCTACTATCGCTGCGGCGAGCAATATCGACAAGTCCCTCGGCTTCTCCGCCAGCGCCATATCAAATTCCTGGCAGAATCTGAATGCTTCAACATCCAGCATTCCTAATAGTTACGCGACCCTTGCGGCCCGAAACCAGGCGGCCATCGATCTCGCGATCGTCAAACGGCAGGCGCTGATCAACGATCTAAATCAGAGACTGGGAAGCCAATAGCTAGTCTAAAACGACAAAGGGTTCCCCGAGAGTCACTCCTAGTGACCAGAACGGAGCAATGAAATCATGACAAATCTATTGATATGCGTAGGTTTAGCAAATAGGAATGACGGGCGCGCGTCGGTCAAACATCAAGCCCCGTGCGGTATGGCATGTCTTTCTACCGCCATCGTGGCGTTGATTGTCAGCTCCTCTTTCGCGCTAGCGCAACAGGAAGATCCGTGCAAGATGGCATATTCCCAGGTTCTTGCACACAAATCGATAGACGACAGTATCATGGCATATCGTGTTTGTGCCGCCTCCATTCCAAATGAGGGCTTCCCTCACTACGATCTAGGGTTCTTGCTGGAGGCCAAGCAAGATTGGTCAGGTGCGGGGAGGGAGTTTGCAGAGGCGCTGAAGCTGGAATTGAATCCGGAACTGGCTAGATCTGCTAGGCACGAAGTGGAAGTTGCAGCAAAGCAGATGAATGCAACCACGCTGCAGGAGAAAGCTGCCCTCATGCATTCTGAAGTTTCGACACGAGTGAGGGCAGATCTGCAAGTAGGTGAGTCCCGCAACGCACTCGCTCTTGCTAGGACATTGGTGACTGATCCCTACGCGACATGGAGCGATTTCGCACTTCTTGGAACTGCGGAGATGTTGGGTAAGCAATATGAGCTCGCAACTCGCGATTTACTAAGGTCTCGCCAAAGCGCCCCAACAAGCAAGCAAGCAGATTTGGATAAGCTGTTAAAGGAGGCGGCTGCCGAGGGGCAGTTTCGAAGCCTCTTGCAGGCGGCACAACTTACTTTGAAGCAAGGGAACAAAGAGAAAGCGGGAGAACTATTCGCGGGAGGATGGCGATTGTTTCCGGCACGCGCGGACGCTGGATTTGCCGCGGTGACTTGTTATCTGGCGACCCCTTACAGCAGCAGGAGCTTTTCAATACTGGATGCGCTCGCACAATCGCCAGACCCCAGCGAAAGAAAGCGGGCTAATGATCTTCGTGCGGAGATAGCTAACATCGATAAAGAGGTCTATGCCAAGCGAAGACAGGCGCAGCAGATCCTCGTCGTTGCGCTCGCACCATACAAGAGTCCACAAGATCTTACTGATCTTTCAGGAAAGAAACTGAGTACGCTGGAGAACGAAGCTCGGCGCGCCTTGAATATGGCACCCAGCCTTGTGAGCGCTCATGAGTTGCTGGCATTTTGCTTAATGCGAGAGAGGAAATATGCGCAAGCGATAGGTCAGTACCGCGCTGTGCTGACGATCAATCCGAAGGCGAGACTGAATTTCTGGCTGGCGTGGGCCTTGTGGAAGAACAATCAACTTGCTGAAGCAAGAATTGCGGTAAAGGGAGACATGGCTAATCCCACCATAGTCGATCCTTCGCTGAGGGCCGCTCTACTAGATGAGCTGCGGCTATCCAACTCTGAAAGATAATTGCACTCGACGCGATCATTGGATTCATCGCGGTATTCGCTCGAAGTCATTGCTTTAATCGCGATTTTCGGAACTGAAATGCATGCCCCCTGGGCTGGTGTTAGGGGCGTCCACCGCCGGTCCATGGGAAGAGTGTCCGACAGACGGTAAAACGGTCGTCGAAGGAGCTGTTGCTCCGCACCCAGCGCGCCGTCACTGGACTCATCCGGGAGATCGTGTCGAAGATCTGATTGACATATTTCTGGAGCCTCCCGCTGAACAGAATCGTATACGCCTGTGAACTCACTCAGCGATAGGTCGGCATTGGGCCTGCTGAATCGTTTCTCACAACAACATAAATTTACAATATCCGGAGGGCTTGGTCTGTGGCATGATGGTTAACCGCACCCGGAGAATGTTCGTGCACACCAGATTCTTTTGGGACTCTCCCCCTGCTGCCGACTTCAACAATCACATCAGCTGGACTCAACTCGATAAGCACGGCTTCGCTGCGACCCGCATTCGCATTGTCTGTGTGCAAACGGAGACGGCCTACGACTTTCACGGTCCGGAACCGGATACCGCCGCAATCAACTCGGCGAGCGCAGCCAGGAAGTTCACCTACAAGCGCGAGCCTATCGTAACGCGCTCGTCCAAGATCTCGGACACGATTTGCAAGGCGGTCAGAGACCGGGTCCTCAATCACATCACCTCAAAAAAAGAAGCACTGGCATTAACGCCCCGCTGCCGCTCGGCAAAGTGCAACTAAGCTCGGAATTGATCGTGGACGAGGTACACGAAGTCACGCGAACCTCGGAGGAGACGTTGAGTCAAGTAACGTCCTATAGCTTTCAGAGTACCGAGGGCGAGTGCGTCGAAATCAACGTTGGGTTCAAAGAGGGGCGCACCCTCGCCGAACTTCGTAGGCGATACAACAAGTGCCCTAGGACGTTTATGTTTATTCCTGTTACTACCTCCAACTGGAGTACGATCCAGGATGGTTCATCGGCAAGAAGGTAGATGGCGACTCCGTTTCCTCTCCTTGCTGCCGCACTGACTTCAAAAGTTGTTTGATCCTAAGTCGTTTCTGTGTTGTGTCCCGTTTTTCGGAGAGTTGACGCCTTTAGAAGAAGAGGAGGGTTGAAATGTCGACCAGCGTGGGTACACCTCCTCCTGGACCGCCCAGCGGACCGGGATTCAAGGAGAAGCGGATCATCCAAATCGAATTGAAAACTTCCCTGCGGCCAATAGCCGCACGCGTGAAGTCGCCATATCCTTTTCGGTTTACGACGAAGGAAGGTAGGCACCTTGTGGGGCTGCATGAAATCGCGCTGGAGCACGAGATAAATTCCGCTCATCGGGCAATCCAGATGCGCTATCCCGGAAAAGTGAGACGGCGGAAGGCGGGAGAGATAGCTCGCCTCAGCCGATTTGTGCATTTGCATTTTCCCGCGAACGCAGATGTGGAGGGTATCGTGCGCAAGCTGCGCGCGTTGCCCGAAGTGGCGTATGCGGCTGAGTACCTGGGATTTTCGGCACCAGCGCCCGTGTTTCCCACGGATCCGCTTCTCGGGGCGACGGACCAGGTCACTGACCCTGAGAATCAGTGGTACATCTTTCGGTGCAAGATTGACGGCGCGTGGACTCGGGTTTCGGGAAATGGGGTTGTGGTCGCTGACGTGGACCAAGGTTTTTTTGTAGGCCACGAAGACCTCGTAAACCAGATCGAACGAACGTACAACTCCTGGGACGGTAGACCTGACGTTTCCGCCGGGGCGACGGATCACGGCACCGGGGTGCTTGGCCTGGCGGGCGCGGAGAGCAACGCGGTAGGGATTGTCGGCGTAGCGTTCAACGCCAGACTTTGGGCAATTCAATACAACACAGGCACGGGAGCGCAGCTTCCGGGAAACTCGCTCGCGAGCGCGATCGATTGGGCCGCGCAACAGGATTCGGGCGGCAGGCGAGTCGTCATCAACGTCGAGGCCCAGACGCCGCTACCCGCCCTTGGCAATTGCGAGCAGGATCCGGTCGTAGCGGCGACGATACAGAACGCCATCAGCAAGGGTTGCGTCGTGTGCGTAACCGCAGGCAACGGGGGAAAGGATGCCGGTCTCGCAGACGATGGAACTCCGTTTTCTCCAACTGGTTCCATCCTGGTGGGTGCAACAGCCTTTGACCCGGTTGACAATCCGCGCGCAATCGCGCCGGGAATGTCGAGCAACTTTGGAGACAGTATTGTTGTAAGCGCCCCTGGAGATCCTATGCATGACCTCACGTGTCGGGACCTCACGGCTTCGGACTACACAAGCCAATTTGGTGGTACCTCGGGCGCGGCGGCCAAGGTGGCAGGGGCGATCGCTTTGATTCTCGAGGCTAACCCCAAGCTAACGCACCAAGAGGTGTTGACGATCTTGAGCACAACGGGGACCTTGCTGAACAACGATCAGCCGATGGGGCGGTTTCTCGACGGTGATGCCGCGGTAACGGCGGCGATTCAAGCGAGGACTGCATAACTTGGAACGGAGGGTAGGAAAGATGACACACACAAAGATGGCGAGGGTGGTGATGTTCGCGATGGCTATGGTCTGTCTGACATACGTCGCGGGGGCTCAAGGCTCAAGCGGTGCGGCAGCGGCGGCGCCAACGATTCCGGCCAGCAGCGGAACATATTCCATCGAGGCCGAGATACTCGCATACAAATCGCTTCGTGCGAATAGCGCAGAGATAGCGAGCGAACTCATTCTGGGGCGCGGCTCCTATACAGATGCCAAGGGTAAAGACCAAGGCCGGAATTTGATTTTGGTGCCATCCTCATCGACGGCAGTGCCTGCATTTCAGCTTTGGCGGTCACACATGGTTATCGTCCACAATCTTCTAAAGCAGGCCAACGATCTGCTACCTCGAGGAGATGGCTGTCCGACTGCGCCTCAACCAACCGGCGCTCCGGCACCAAGCTTTGCTGCATACACAACCGCAATCGGTCAGGGCGTGACGGCTCTCCAGGGCATTATCTCGTTGTTTGCGAGCAGTCAGAGCGTAAACGAGTTCACTGGCACGATTCAGGACCAGGCCCTCATGTTGGCGGTCGCACGCGAACTGCGAAAGAGCAATGTAACTGTTTTGACGCCTGATATCTATGGGCCTGCGACGATCGCTGGAATCGAGCCCGACAGCTATCCGTTCATTTCGATACTCGGTACGCTTATCGACCAACACAGCAAATTACAGAAGGCTTATATCTGCAATGCTGTGGCCGCAACGGCGGCCGGACAGCTGCAACAGGCGGAGGTTGCGCGGGAAACCGACTATACGAAGCTGGCGGCGCTTGGCACCGCCCATGGCGACAAGGCCTCCAAGCCACTTCTGGACGATATTGCGCTGCAAAAGGGCCTCTTGGCATTCTTGAGAGAGAGGATCGGGCTAAAGCCGGGTGATCTCACGACAATCAACACCGACGAGGAAGACATCGTTGTTCAGGGACGGATGGTCGGGAACCTGGCAGGAGCCGCTAAACCACGGGCCGACGCGCTTGCGAAAATTCACAGCGACGACGTCGATATTTCAAATCTAGAGTTGCCCGCTATCACCAAGGTCAACCTTGAGGTAGCTCAGGTCATGAGCCTGGTAACAGGAATTGAGTCCTATCTGTCCAATCTGACAGGGGGATCGATTACTCTAACGCCACCGGTGGCGCCTGCGGCACCAGCCAGTTCAACAACTCCGGCGACGCCAACGCCTAGCCCAACGGCGGCAGCGGGTACATCAGCGCCAGCAACGACAGCACCAGTAACCCCCGCGCCATCGGCGCCGGCAGCCTCCACGTCAACACCGACTCTCGTGGCGGTTCTGCAGGCCGATGGGTTGGCTGCGAGGATGGGCTTCAAGGTGGCGGTAGCAGACCATTCAGTTTCGTCGACCGAGCTGGATCAATGGAGAATCGTATGGCTCAAGGCTCTCGAGTCGGGCGGAGCGATCATCAATGAGGCGACTATCTGGGGAAGCCATCCGTACTTCGGCGGAGGGGCTGTGTCTGGATATGCGCTGTATCAGTTGAACGGTGATCTGGTTTGCTCGGCTAATGTCGCGGCGTATGGCGGCTATGTGAAGGCAAAGAAGTTTCCCGGGGGCGTCCTTGATCCAAAGGATCTAAGCAAGGACGGGACTGTTCGTGCCATCGATATCGGCGGCGATTGCGCCAGCGGCAAGCCGTAGCATGGCGAGCACAGTAATTATGAGCGATTCAATCTCACGACCAAGCGCAGTCTTGAGATCGTAACGCTCTTTGGTGTTGTTCGTTCAGATGCTATCCGACAGGATGTCAAATTATGCGACGAGCTCTCTACGATTTGAAAAGGCCCGTTATGACTCCAGCCAAAATGATGGCAAGTGCCCATCCGAAGATGATCAGTACCCAACGCGTACAGGCAAGAAAACTGTAGCTGTTCAGGAATCCAGTCCGGCGTAACGCAGGAACCTTTGGAAACCCATCGCTCGGCTCGTGTAGTGGATCCGGTGCCCATTTGTCATTCTGGCTGTCTGGCGTCATTCTGGCCCAGCTCCACGACCGGCAGCACGTTCTAAAGCACGTAGATAAGAGGATTGAAGGGAGGATAGCCAAGTTTCTTCCCCTTCATTTCGTTCGAATCGCGTAGCCCAATGCCGCCCTCGGGCGGCATTCATCTTTACCATTCCTCTGAACTGCCAAGAGCGCGGTTGAAGTCTCGCCGAGTCTAGAAACAGATCCGCTTGTCCGAGACTGATCCGGCGGCAATCTCATCCATGAGCGGCCTCTTGAGTGAATGTTCCCGGCTCTTCGAATCCAGTCCTTGTTGCATCATCCCTTACCGGTTTGCCCTGTCCAGCCGATCCTCGATGTTCAGGCGACTTCAGGCGGGCGCTACCGGTGGCTCGGCCGAGAGATCGCCCGTGACTCAGTGAAAATGATTCCACCAATTCTGCAACGGGCCGCTGTAGAGATTGACGAACGGAACTGGAAGAGTTTGGCTCACTCTCTGACGTGGCCTCAGTCAGTCTTGCCAAGGACCGCCAGCTTGCCAGGTATGGGACGAATGCCCTTCGGTTGCCACTCCTCGGACGAGCGGCATGATGAACTGCTCGATGCTGCCCACAATCGTTTTGAGCGGGACAGATTCGATATAGAGCTTGTTCTTCGCGTTGAAGGCGGTCCACTGCCGCTGCTTCGATTCGTCGTCAAAGAACTTTGACGTGAACGCGACTGGCGGGGCCGACGGGAGCCGGGTCTTGCGCCGCTCGAATGTACGTACAACCGCTTCGGACAGGACTTGTCCCTCGAATGAGAATAGGCGGGCCAGAGCATACAGGTCGTGGAAGTCTTTCATCCGGGTATTGGCGATGCCGAGCTTCACCATTGCCTCGAACTTCTCCGCAACCACCGTCTCCCTGGGATAGGTGAACAATACGGCTGCCGGCCCATCCAAGATCGTCGGGAAAGCCGTCTCAATCGCTGGAGGCGTTACTGCGTCGCCGAACCCGATGTCGAGCTGCATGGGGATTCTCGCCCTTTCCAGATAGCCAACGAAGCTGACCCGCACCCCTTCGTAGTCGGCGCCTTCCTTGATCTGACGAGCGGTGACGCTCGACGGATCGAAGACAAGTCCGTCGTCGACAACCGGTAGAACGCAAATCTTCCTGAAGATCACCTCGAACCGGTGAGGATCACTGCTTCCAATCGAGAGGAAGTCTGCGTCCCGAGTTGGCCGGTGCGTTTCCTCCGTCCAAAGCTCAAAGAGCAGCGCTCCTTTCAGAATGAAGGCCGTCTTATGCTCCGATTGGCTGATTCGGAAGAGCAGGCGTTCCAAGGCGTATTTTGTTAGCAGCAAACCGAAGTCTTCTTTGCGGTCACGCGCCAGGTTGAGAAGGCGCTGTCGGACGGAGGCCGCGACGTTCGTGACAGGTTTACTCATGACAGCGATTCCATATATGGCCGCATCACGTTAGCGACGCGGCAGACGTTTGCTGCCTCCCAAAGTTCATCCATCGTGGCTTTCTTCTCACGGAAACACTCGCGGAGAGCTTCAAGCGCCAGCGCGGTTCCCATCTTTGACCGGAACTTGAAACAGTCGGCAACGGTCTTGGCAGGACTGTAGACCTTGATCTTGGTTCCCTCCACAAGATGCTCTGCTACTCCGAAGGTCAGGGCTGCTCCTGAGAAGCGGACGACACGAACAGGTGGATACTCCATGCGAGGCGACCATGCCCCCGGCTTGAGAGCGATCCAGACCTCGAATGGGCTGTCTGTCGTAAGTTCGTGAAAGCGCAGGGCGGATGAGAGACACACCACCGCTTGAGGCACCTTACGGCAGACCTCGACCAGAGTCCGGTTTTCGGAGGGCGGATGGTCGGCAGACGAATAGAGCCCGCGCCCGACCCTCTCCAGCTTCCCTTCCCGGACCAGGCGGCCGAGATAATTTCGAGGAACGGCCAGGCGCTCCAGATCGGCAGGCCGTATAACGGGCTGCTGGTCGGCGAACATTCTCAGGCGATCCATCTGTGTCTTCACAATCAACAGTGTATCAAAAACAATATAGTTATCGCTATCTAAGTTGGATCTGATACATGATCCGGGACCTAGGGATGCGCAATCGCCGCTACGCCGTCCGTCCGGACGAGCCAGGCGAATGATCGCGTGAATCCATCTTTCGCCAAACAGAGGGACCACTTGTGAAAGTGTTGCCCGACGATCTTGCAACAGGCCGTTGCAAAATTGACGGGGAAGAATGGAAGTGTTTGGGCTGATTCCACACGATCAGCCCGTTGGCCACTTGGTTGAAGTTTTGCCCGCATTTTGCCCGCAAATCGCGCCCATTGGGCCGTTTTTGCCGGTTGTGCCGGTTCCTAAGTACTGTGCCGTCTATATTTTGCGGTTTGAGCTATTCCATGGCATGGAAGAGTCAAACCCAAAGGCAAGACATAGGAGCGGCGAATAGGCGGTCCCCGAAAGGGACCACCTTCGTTCCGTCGTACATCACGATTCCAAGTTTCAGATCATCACCACAAGTGTCCAACAGCTTCCTCATCCCTTTGAAGTCGCTCGCGTGGACGGTTGCGCTTGCTTTGACCTCAACACCGACCAGTGCGCCGTGTTCATCCTCTACGATGATGTCAACCTCATCCTGATCCTTGTCCCGATAGTGATGGAGCGTATAGCCTTCGCTAGACCATGTGGTCTGCTTCATGACTTCGGCAAATACAAATGTTTCTAGCACCGCACCAAACGTTGAGCGGTCCTTTGCTATCTGCTCCGGAGTCAACGCCAGCAAGGTGGCGAGCAACCCTGAGTCGACGAAATGTAGTTTTGGGGTCTTGATCAGCCGCTTCAGTTCATTGCGGAACCATGGGGAGACCCGCTGCACGAGAAAGAGCTGTTCAAGGATGCCGGTGTATTTTCTCGTCGTCTTGTCGTCCATCCCGATCTGTCCGCCGATTTGAGTGAAGTTGGTAAGCTGCCCGGACTGGTGGGCAAGTGCCTGGAGCAGGCGCGGCAACTGATCCAGCTTCTCTACTTCTGCGATATCCCGCACATCCCTCTGTACGATCGCCTTCACATAGTCCCGTGCCCAAGCCTGGCGTCGCCGAGAGTCTTCTCTTCGCAGCATCTCCGGGTACCCGCCTACCAGCACCGCATGGACCAGCTGATCGCCTTCGATATCCGGCCCTGGCTTCACCAACTTGCCATTGAATGCCATCTTCAGGAAGGTGGGCTCTTTGCCGAGTGTTTCGGCTCTGGAAATCGGCATCAGGTTTACGATTTCCATGCGGCCTGCAAGGCTCTCGGACACTTGAGGAAGAGTGAGAATGTTGGCAGATCCCGTCAGCAGGAAACGGCCTGCCCTGCGGTCGTTATCAACAGATCGTTTGATGGCTCTCAGAAGTTCCGGTGCTCTTTGCACTTCGTCGATGGTGACCAGATCGAATCCACGGACAAAGCCAGCGGGATCGTTGCGAGCGGCTTCGAGCACCGTGTCGTCATCCAAGGTCACATACTCGCGGTCCTTATCGGCGAACTGTTGGACAAGCGTCGTCTTGCCGCACTGTCGTGGTCCTATCAGCATGACCACGGGAGTGTCAGTGAGGGCAGTGGCCACGCGTCGTGCTGCGAATCTCTGAACGAATTGGAAATTGGAGTCGACCATCTCGGATTATTGTAGCGTCTAATCCGGATTAGCAGTTCGTCCGATTCGGATTAGGAGCCCGGCCAAATCGGAGAGGTTGAAAGCTTATCGCCCAGTCCCGGCAACCAATCACCACCGTATTCCAAGGGGGATTCGCCTTGACCCAGAACTACGGAACGCTCCCTAAACACTGGGTCGACGTACAAATGGCGTACACAGAGGAAGCGAAATGAGCCCAAATGGTCCCATCCAGGCCCAAAACAATTTCCCGTAACACCCATCCCCTCAACAACCTGCATTGATCCTAAACCGCTTAGCATACTTGGAAGACGGCCCTGAAAAGGCCGGCGTCGGCGGTTCAATCCCGTCTCTGGCCACCACACTCCCGTTTCACCCCGTCCCACCGCATGCCAAATCTTAGTTAAATCCCTTATTTCCGCCGAACCAAAGTGCCAACCCACGCCATCCCGAACCGTGGCGTCCCAGATTCGATGGGGTATATTTTCTTCCTTGTCCGGCGTTTACTCCGCGCTGGCTGCCCCCGTCGAAGCGCGGATACTCGGCCGTCCCTCCGCCGATTACCACTCCATCGACGCCACGTTCAAGAACGAAATCAATCAGAGCATCGAAGGCAAACAGATCGGGGCAGTCCTGAATATGGGCTTCGCTCTTCATCAACTTCGACGTCGCCCCGATGCGGGCCGCGCAGCTGCTTGCTGCTAGCTCTGATGCAGACCCCGCACCGGTTCCGGAGCAAGCGGCAACGATGGACCTATAGTGTTCTGGCCATCGAAACGCACGACAGCGCGCAATATCCGTCCATGGACGGACAACCGCAACGGTCGAAAAAGCCGCAGCAGGTTCGCGGCCTCAATCAGAACCGCAACCACGCGATGAAGGATACACAGGAACATGCCAGGAGCCTTCAGGTGTGGGTGGCTTGTCATCGCGAACCGTGACTTGACGGTAGAACATTTGGCTGGATTGCAAATTTAAATTGAAGCGGCAACCGGAGTGAAGGTGGATTTGCTGCTCCAGGTTCTCTTCCGTTGAAATTCCACCGGAAAGTGCTCGACGAGGCTCGCCCGGTATGAGCAAGCACCCAGAACGCGCCCGGGACTACCTTGGGCACATTCTCACCGCGCTCGAACGCATCCAGAAATACTCGACAGAAAAAACCGCGGCGGATTTTGCGGAAGAGACGCTCCTGCAGGATCGCGTGCTTCGTAATCTCGGAATTATCGGGGAGCGGCTCCTCGTCTGCTTGCAGAATCACCCGATTTTGCGACCCGGCATCCGCAGATTCCGCTGGCCAAGATCAACGCCATGCGCAATCGGATCACGCACGCGTGCGAAGAAGTGGACCTGGACATCGTCTGGAACATTCCGATCCGTTTCCGCGGTACACTATACCCTGGCAGGAGGACCGGGCGGTCGCTGCCGGTGTTGCACGCGCGAGCGAGAATGCCGGGGGAGGAAAGTCCGAACTCCGCAGGGCAGTGTGCCGGATAACGTCCGGGACGCGGGCTTCAAGGCTCGCGGACGGCCAGTGCCACAGAGAAGATACCGCCTCGGCTACCCCTCCTCGGAGGGCGACCCTGAACCAGCTTGCTGGGTCAGCGCGGGGGTAAGGGTGAAAAGGTGCGGTAAGAGCGCACCGCGCAGTCAGTAATGGCTGCGGCAGGGTAAACCCCACACGGAGCAAGACCAAATAGGGAGGGAAGCGCGGACTCGGAGCACGGTACGCGCTCGGTGCCTGCCCGGCGCCGCAAGGCTGCTCCAAAGTATGGCCGGAACCTCCGGGTAGGTCGCTGATGAGCGTCCGCGGCAACGCGGCGCCTAGAGGAATGACCGCACACGACAGAATTCGGCTTACAGGTCCTTTTGCCGAATTCGCCGTCCCGGCAACAGCTTGCCGGGAATAGTAATGACAGCCCCGGCCGGGAGATCCCCAGCCGGGGCTGACCATTTTTGAAGAGATCAGAGAGCGGAGATCAGAGAGCAGCGGTGCGCGGCCGCCTTGCGATACCATCACCTTATGCTCCGCGTAAAGCTTCTCGATGCCTGCGCGCGCTCCCCGCAGGTTGCGCATCCGGGTGAAGATCTCGGCTACGATCTCTTTGCTCTCGAGGCTGTGACGCTGGCACCGCACGCGGTTGCGAAGGTCCGCACCGGCATTGCCGTTGAAGCCCGCCATCCCCACTCAGGCGCGCCGCTGGGGCTGCTGGTGCGCGACCGCTCCTCTATGGCCGCGCGCGGCATTGCGACCACCGGCGGCGTCATCGATGCCGGCTACCGCGGCGAAATTTTGGTCCTCATGACCAACCTTGCCGACGCCACGGTTCACATCGCCGCCGGTGAAAAAATCGCCCAGATGATTCCCGTCCCCGTCCTCACGGGTCAAGTCGAAGAGGTTGATACCCTGGAAGACAGCGCCCGCGCCTCCAACGGATTCGGAAGCTCAGGAAGATAGGCGGTCCGTCGGTCTCCCAGATAAGAAAGATTGGCGGATTTTACCCCTCCGGATAAAACTTTGAAAAGATCCGGCAGCTTACTTTGATGGGCAGAAATACTGAAGCTTATACTTGACAATTCTCCCCCGGTCGAGTGATCCTTGGTAATACTGAAGTTAAAACTTCAGTAAATGAGGTCCATTGTGAAAACAAATCCCCAACCCGATCGGCAACAATCCACCGTGCACAACACTTTCGTGCTCGAACGCCGCTTCACTCAAACGCCGCAACGCGTGTTCGCGGCCTTTGCCGATCCGGCCAAGAAGCGCCGCTGGTTCTCCGACGAAAGCCAGCACGAGGTCGAGAAGTTCGAGGCGGAGTTCCGCGTCGGTGGATTCGAGCGGTTCATTTATCGGATGAAGCCGGGCACTCCCATCGCCGGCGAGACAATCAGCAGCATGGGCTGCTATCTCGACATCGTTGAAAATCAGCGCATTGTGTCGGCCTCCACCATGGTGCTGAATGAAAAGCCCATTTCGGCCGCGCTGGTGACCATAGAACTCTTCCCGTCCGCCGAAGGGACAAATCTCATCTGCACCCATCAGGGAGCATTCTTCCAGGGTGCCGATGGGCCCCAAATGCGCCACGAAGGCTGGCGCGCTCTTTTTGAAAAACTGGCCAAGGCCCTGGAAAGCGAGCCAGAGTGACCGCGAGGCGCAGAGACTCCAGGCGAGGAGACAAGCTCCGGCCCGGCGGGCAAATCGAAATGAGCCGCGTCTTTCACGCTCTCGGGGACCCTACCCGGCGCGCTCTTCTCGATCGCCTGGCCGCGGGGCCCGTTTCGATCTCCCAGCTCGCCGCGCCGCTCTCCATCACCCTCACCGCCGTCTCGCAGCACCTGCGCATTCTGGAGCGGAGCGGCCTGGCGCAGACTGAGAAGGTCGGCCGGGTTCGCACCTGCCACATCCATCCCGCAGGCTTCGATGCACTCGAGGAGTGGATCCGCCATCACCGCGCAGCCTGGGAAGACCGTCTCGACCGGCTGGCCGGATTTCTGGAAGAGAGCGAGGACCAGGACCCGGAACCAGCCCCGGAACCGTTCCTGGGTTGACGGCATGCTCTTCGGTTCGAGAAAAAGCTGCACCCTTCGGGCGTGGCAGGTTTCAAATCAGGGATGAGCCTGCAACCGGCGGGCATTCGGGAGGTTGAGGATGGCGAAAGCGACCTGCACCCACGTGGCGGATCACCTGAAAAAAGTGAAACCCAAGACCAAGGGATGCGAGGAGTGCCTCAAGAGCGGCGACCCCTGGGTCCACCTCAGGATGTGTCTTGAGTGCGGCCATGTAGGCTGCTGCGACTCGTCGCCCAATCGCCACGCGCGGGCCCACTTCCACGGAACCGATCACCCGCTCATCCAATCCGCCGAGCGCGGCGAAGACTGGCGCTGGTGTTATATCGACGACACGTACTTGTAGGAGCGGCAGCGGGGAGCTACGGGAACACCGCACCTCCGGTCAGGCTGGCTACCTGCTGGCGATTGCTCCCGTCATTGTTCATCTCATAGAGGGTTGCAGCGGCAAGCGCAGGCGTGCTGCCGCCGGTGGTGACGTTCAGGTCGGTGTACAGGATCCGGCTGTTGGTCGTGGATCCGACGAATGAGCCCCAGAGGCTCGTATTATCGGTAGTCAACGGCGTGGCCGCTTGGGAAGCCGTCTCGCCGGTGAGGGGAATGCTCACGATGTTGGCCGAGACTTTGAGCGCGCTGCTGCTTTGCACCAGGCGGGTGAAGACGATGGTGCTGCCGCTTGCGGAGACGGAGGGCAGCAGGTCGTAGTCGGCAGAGTCGCTCGGATTGCTGAGCTGCTTCACGCCGCTGCCATCGAGGTTGCACTCGTAGATGGCCACGTAAGCAGGTTGCTCCAAGGCCGAGCTCGGGCTGGCGGAGAAGACGAGGTGAGCGCTGTCGGCAGTGAAGACCGCGGCTCCAGCAAGGCCCACCGACGTTCCCAGGTTAAGTATTGCGGGCTGACCACCGGCTACGGGGATGGTCGCGAGCCCGAGCGTTCCAGAGGTATGGGAGACCGTTGCGACCGTGGTAGCGATGGTCTTTCCATCGGGCGAGAACACCGGATAGGCGTAGTCATAGGCCGTGCCGCTCGTGAGCTGGGTTGCCTGACTGAAGTTGCTCACCGGGGCGAGGTAAAGCTGGCTGGTTTGACTGGCGTCGAGAGCGGTATAGGCGACCTCGGTGCCATCCGGAGAAAGCGCTACGCCAGTGAAGATTATGATGCTGTCGGTGTTTAGCTTGACCGGGGACGAAGAGCCGGCGGCGACGAAGTACAGGTCAATCCCAGATGAAGCGATAGGGGTTGCGGCGGGCGCGATGTCTGCCTTCGAAAGGGCGCGCTCCACTTTGGCTGTCAGCAGGGTGCGCCGCACCTTCTTTCTCAGCTCTGCGATCAGACTGCGCAGCGCCTTGACATCGCCGGCCAGAGCCAGTTTCGTGTTGAGACTGACCTGGGGAGCTTGCAAGTACACGTACGCAGGGCTGGTTTGTGGAGGGATTGTAGTCGTTGAAGAAGACGACGACGAGGAGTTGCATCCGGAGAACAGCAGAGAAGCAGCCAGCGCTGCTACCATCCCAGCATTACGCGCATAGGTTTTCATCAATCATTGTCTCTTTCTTCCGCTTGATTCCCCCGCACCTGGGGAACCCGCGGTGTTGGAAGAACTTGGCCTGCTCTCACAGATTCAGGCGCTTCATGTACTCCGCGTCGTGCTTGAGTTCCTTGATCGGCTCGATATCGTATTCTTCCTGTTCGACGAAGTAGTACTTCAATCCGGTGGCGGCGCGCATGATCGGGATGTAGTTAATGGACCCCTTGCCCAGTTCGCACGGCTTGGCTTTGCCGTCGGGCCCGCGCACGAAGTCTTTCACGTGCAGCAGCGGGAAGCGCTCCGGAGTCTTGCTCAGGTAGTCCACCGGGTTGTGCCCGGCGTCCCATACCCAGCCGCAGTCCATCTCGAACACCACAAGTTCGGGATCGGTGTGCTTCAGCAACTCGTCATACACCAGCGCCCCATCGACGGTGGCGAACTCCGGGGTGTGATTGTGGATGCCGAATGTCATTCCGGCCGCTTTCACCTTCTCACCCACTTTATTGAACTCGCCTGCAATCCAGTGCCAGTCGTCCAGCGTCTGCGGGCCCTTCGCCGCCACGTCCCGATGCATACCCTCCGACGACGAGCAGACAATATACTCAAGGCCCAGCGCCTTGTCATATTCGATCAACTGGTCAAACTGCGTCTCCAACTGCCGCAGGGTATGGTGGGTACTCACGCATCGCAGCCCGGCCCGGTCCATCGCCTTGCGGAAGTCGGGCGCCGTACGGTCAAAGTAACCCGCAGCCTCCACCACCTTGTAGCCATCTCCGGCCACCTGGCGGAGGGTCCCGTCAAAGTCCTTCGGCAACTGCTCGCGTACCGAATAAAGCTGGAGACCAAGAGGCTTGTCGAGCGCGCTCGCCGCCAGGCGGTCAGCACCCATGCAGGCCGCCGCCGCTCCCGTCGCCTTTAGAAAACTCCTTCTCGAAACCATCGCCATCCCCTCGCCCTCCATGAGTCCTGAGCTTCTTTGTTTTCCGTTGTTAGCAGCCCGTGGTGAAAGTCGAAAAGGCGTGAACCGTCCCCCAGGGGACTAAAGTCCGTCTCTTATTATCAACCGTTTGCGGCACGGCTAAAGCCGTGCCTTTTCAAAACCCGACTTGCACCACGAGCTGTTATCTATCGGTTCTTTCAGACCCTGATCGACTTGCTCGCCGCATCCCAAGTCGCGATCGAGCGGTGAAAATAGGAGTGATTTGCCATGTGGCAGCCGATGGCGGCGTTGTTCCCAAACAGCTCGTCCTCCACCACGTGTTCGCGGGTCACCACGGCATTGAAGAAGTTTGCGATGTGCACGGCGGTATCGTCATAACCATCCGGCAGCTTGAAGACCTCGGCGTCGCCGGGCGCGGGAAGCTCTTCCGGATGCGCCGCTTTCCAATCCGCCTCTCCCTTGGCGACTTGTGCCTCCGTCATTCCATGCCATCCGTAGCTATCGAACTTCGGCCGCACGTCCTGCGGAGTAAAGGTTACCGTACTGCCGGTCATCACCAGCGTGCCGGTCGAACCATAGAAAGTCAGGCCCTCGTCGCCATCGTTGTTGTTCTGGTTGCAGTGCAGATGGACCTGCACAACTCCATTGGCAGAGGGAAAATCATACACAGTCTCGAGGAAATCCGGAAAGTCGCGCCCATCCTTGAAATGATAGATGCCGCCGCTCGAGTAGGCTCGGTTGGCCGGCGTGTTCAACCCCGTCACCGCCTGGATGCCGCTCAGCAGGTGCACGAACAAATCCCCGCCCAGCCCGGAGCCGAAGTCCCTGAAGCAGCGCCAGCGGAAAAAGAGCTTCGGATCGAAGGGATGTGGCGGCGCGTCCACCAGAAATCCCTTCCAGTCGATGGTCGCCGGGCTTGCATCGTCCCCGATCGGATACACCCATGCCCCGCCAGGCGAATTGCGGTTGATGTGCGCATCAATCGAATGCACTTCGCCCATACGCCCCGACGCGTAGATGTCTCTCGCCGTGGTGTAGAGGACCGAACTCACCCGCTGGCTGCCGGCTTGAAAAATTCGCTTCTTCGCCTGCACGGCTTCGAGCATTGCAAACCCCTCCGCGACATCGTGCGACATGGGCTTTTCGCAATACACGTCCTTGCCCGCGGCCACTGCGTCCAAAGTCACCCTGCGGTGATGGTGATCCGACGTGGCCACGAAGATGGCTTCGATATCCTTGCGATCGAGCAGCCGCCGGTAGTCGCCCGAGGTCTCGAAATCCCCCCCATACGCCTCTTTCCCAGCCTGCAGCCGTGTCGAATACAAGTCCGCCGAGCCGACGCAGATTCCCGTCGGCACAGTGCGCGCCGAGCGGAGCAGATCACAGCCCCGAATCCCGGTTCCCACGATTCCAAACCGAATCTTGCGTCCGTCTGTCAAACCCTGCGCCGAAAGCGCCGGGGCATCGAGCAACGCTGTCTTCGCCACCGCGCCTGCAACTGCCGCGCCCGCTCCCAGGCGCACAAAGCGCCGTCTTGTCATTTCAGGCATCATGCTTGAGTCCTCTAAAATCGCACACCATTCTCGCCCCCGCCCCTTATCGTTGTCCACCGGCCGCAACCCCGGCGCAGGTTGCCGCCTGGTCGTGGGACAATAAGAGTCGACACTTGCCATGACCGACACCAACATCCCGGAAACTGAAGCCACTGCTGAAACCGCCGTCGAAACTCAATATGAACCGGCCCCGGCCCCGGCCGTCGAACCTGAGCCCGATCCGGCCCCGGAACCGCCCGCCAAAGAGCCGCCTTCTGCAGACCCGCCAGCGGAAGAGCCCCCTTCTCAGCCGGGCCCTCCCCCCATCGACGACCCCCCCCCCCCACCCGATCCTGCCCCCATCGACGAGCCGCCCGCCGCGCCGCAGGAGTCCTTCGCCGACCTGCTTCGCGACTTCGAGCGCAGTCATTCCCATCGCGCCGAATCGAAGCAATTGCGTGGCGTGGTTGTTTCCTCGTCGGCTGACCAGGTATTTCTCGATATCGGCTACAAGACCGAAGGTGTGCTGCCGCGCTCGGCGTTTGAAAACAACGCAGAGGGCGTGAAGCCCGGCGATGAGGTTCCCGTCTCCATCACGGGCAGGAATGAAGAGCACTACTATGTGCTGTCGCGTTTTCGGGTTGCCGTGCCGCGCGACTGGTCTGCTCTTGAACGGGCGTTTGCGGACAAGACCGCTGTTGCCGGCACAGTGACGGAAGTCATCAAAGGCGGGCTCTCGGTCGACGTGGGCGTGCGCGCGTTTATGCCCGCGAGCCGAAGCGGAACCCGCGACGCGGCCGAGCTCGAAGCCCTGGTGGGCACCGAGATTACCTGCCGCATCACCAAGCTCGACGTCGCGGACGAAAATGTGGTGGTCGACCGGCGGGTGGTGCTGGAAGAGCAGGCCCGCGGAGCGCTCAATGAACGGCGCGCGGCCCTCAAGGAGGGCGACACGGTGACAGGCACGGTGCGCACACTGATGCCCTATGGCGCATTTGTCTCCATCGGCGGCGCCGAGTTCGGAGGGCTGGACGGCCTGCTTCATGTGAGCGACATTTCGCTGGCCCGCGTCTCCAAGCCGGAAGACGTGCTGACGGTCGGGCAGGAACTCACTCTCCGCATTCTCAAGATCGACCCGGAGACGCAGAAAATTTCGCTAGGGCTCAAGCAGTTGCAGCCCGAGCCGTGGGAAACCGCGCCGCAGCGGCTGCTTGCCGGGCAGCGGGCTTCCGGCACCGTGACGCGCATTATGGATTTCGGCGCTTTCGTGGAGATCGAGCCCGGACTTGAAGGGCTGATCCACATCTCGGAGATGTCGTGGGCAAAGAAAGTACGCCATCCCTCGGATCTGCTGAAGCCGGGTGACCGCGTGGACGCCGTCATCCTGTCAGTGAAACCTGAGGAGAAACGAATCGCGCTGGGGCTGAAACAGGCTCTTGCGGACCCGTGGCTTGAGGTGCGGCAGAAGTTCCCCGAGAACTCGCAGATCGAGGGCCCGGTGACGAAGATCATGAACTTCGGCGCATTTGTCGAGATCGCAGAAGGAGTAGAGGGCCTGGTCCACATCAGCGAGATCGTTGCGGACCGCCGGCTCAACCACCCCAGCGATGTTCTTCGCGTGGGCCAGCGGGTGCAGGCACTGGTGCTGGCCATCGACACGGAGAAGCGGCAGATCAAGCTCTCGATGAAGCAGTTGGTTCCGACGAGCATCGACGAATACATTGCCGAGCACAAGGTGGGCGACAAGGTATCGGGGCGCGTGGTGCTGATTTCTGATTCCGGAGTGCAAATCGATCTGGGTGACGGGATTCGGGGCATCTGCGGTGCGGGTTCGGGACGCGCCGTCAGCCCGCCTGCTGCCGCTGAGGCAAAGCCCGCGGCGAAAGCCGACCTGTCGCAACTCTCATCGATGCTGACTGCGCGATGGAAGGGCAATGCTCCTGCTGCCGGGGCTAAGGCAGAACCGTTCGCCGAAGGCCAGATTCGCACCTTCAGGATCACCAAGCTCGAAGCGGAGTCAAAGAGGATCGAGGTCGAGCCTGTCCAGGGTTGACGAATCGCCGGGGTCACGAGCTTTGGTCAGCCGTCTTGAGCGCCGGACTCTCTTCGCGCCATGCCTTGGCAGATTGACTTCGCAGCGCGGCGCGTGAACTCGATTGTTGCCGGGGCATCGAGAGGCAGATTTCCGCTGATGGCCAGTTTGGCAATACCATGCACCAGCGACCAGGCAGTCCAGGCCATGCGGAGCGGGTCGCCGGCCGGGAGGTCGCCGCTTTTCTGCGCGGCTGTGATGCAGTCAAGCAGGACCTGAAAGCAATTGGCTCCGACGGGTTCTATCCTGGCGCCACAGGCGCGCTGGCTCAAGGGTAAATCGAACATCACCTGGAGATGATTCGGCCAGCGCATCGCAAAATCAACGTACCCGCAGCCGCAGAGTTCAAGCCGCTCCAGCGATGAAGTGCCTGCGGCCATGGTCTCCTCCATCAGGCCGGTCAGCCGGTCGAATCCCTCCAGGGCCACGGCAGTCAGCAATTCATCCTTGCTGGCGAAGTGCCGGTAGGGGGCGTTGTGCGAGACGCCGGCGCGGCGGGCAACTTCGCGAAGGGTGAAAGCGCGAGGGCCGGCCTCTCCGATGAGGATCACGGCGGCGTCCAACAGGGTCTTGCGCAAATTGGCGTGGTGATAGGTGTCGGTCGGGCTCACAGGATTATTTTTAGCAGAACATGTTGACAGGAGCAACTTCGAGGCGATAGATTGATGTTGTCAGTGCCAACATTTGCGGCGGAGGTGATTTCCCATGGCAAACGCAGCGGCTTATAAAACGGCCAAGCTGGCGGACGAGTGGGACGCGATCGTGATCGGATCCGGCATCGGCGGTCTCGCCGCGGCGGTCCTGCTCGGCCAATACGGCGGCAAGCGCGTGCTGGTGCTGGAGAGGCACTACGAAGCCGGCGGCTTTACACATACCTTTCACCGCCCGGGATACGAGTGGGATGTGGGCCTGCATTACATCGGCCAGATGCAAGAAGACTCCACGGAGCGGAGGGCATTCGAACACATAACCGGGGGCCAGGTGCGCTGGCAGCCAATGCCGGCGGTGTACGACCGATTCTTCATCGAAGGCCGCAAGTTCGAATTTGCCGCCGGGCTGGAGAGATTCCGGGAAGGACTGAAGCAAGCCTTTCCCAGCGAGGCCAGGGCCATCGACCGGTACATCGCCGAAGTGAGGGCATGCAACCGGGCCAGCGGCCTCTACAACGCGGAAAAGGCGATCCCGGCGCCGATTGCAAGGCTGGCCGGCGGCCTGATGCGCGCCTCCTGCCTGCGCTGGGCACGGCGCACCACCCGGCAGGTTCTCGAGAGCCTGACCGCCAACCGCGAGTTGATCGGCGTTTTGACTGCGCAATGGGGAGACTATGGGCTTCCGCCGGCTGAGAGCAGCTTCGCCATTCACGCCGTCATTGCCCAGCACTACTTCAACGGCGCCAGCTATCCAGTCGGCGGAGCGGGCGTGATCGCCGCTGCCGCTATCGCGGAAGTTGAGCGGAACGGCGGCTCGGTGGTCTCGAGCGCTGAAGTCGCTGAAATCCTGATTGAGAGCGGCAGGGCAGCGGGCGCGAGAATGGCGGACGGCAGGGAGTTCCGGGCGAAACTCGTGATCAGCGACGCTGGCGCAGCCAATACGTTTGAGCGGCTACTGCCGCCCGATCTCGCGGCGGTCGATCCTCTGCGCGCCGGCCTGCGCAAGCTGAGGCCATCGACCGCGCATTGCAGCCTGTATCTGGGACTCGGTGAGAGCGATGCCGCGCTCGGCCTCACCGGGACCAACCTCTGGATTTATCCCTCGTTCGATCACGATGCCAACGTGGAGCGCTTTGCTAGAGATTTAAACGCGCCGCTTCCCGGAGTCTACATCTCGTTCCCTTCGTCCAAGGACCCGACCTTCGCGGAGCGGTACCCAGGCAAGAGCACCATCGAAGCCATCGCCATGCTCCCCTATACGTTTTTCCAGCGCTGGAGCGAGACGCGCTGGAAGCGGCGCGGCGAGGACTACGACCAGCTCAAGCAAAGCCTCGCCGGCCGGCTGCGCGCGGAGATCGGAAGGCAGGTGCCTGCTTCCGCGGGGCACATCGCATACGCGGAATTGTCGACCCCCTTGACCACGCAACACTTCGCCAACTACAGCCGGGGAGAGATTTACGGCATCGCCGCCACGCCGGAGCGATTCCTGAACCGGGACCTCGGCGCAAGAACCCCGGTCCGCGGCCTCTACCTTACCGGCCAGGATGCATGCGGACTGGGAGTGATGGGAGCGCTGTTCGGCGGGGTCATCAGCGCCTCAGTCGCGCTGGGAAAGAACCTGTTCCTGGCGGTGTCAAAACCGTGGCCTTCCAAGAGCTAATCGGCGAAGGATGAGACGGCGGGGCCAGGTTGCGGTTGAGGTCTGGCCCCTTTGATCATGAGCCACAGCATGATGACGCCCTCTCCGAGGAGGGCCGGGGAAACAACCCGGGTTACGCCATCGACGAAATTCGGAGCCAGAAGGCCGGTGAAGGAAATGATGAGATAGGCACATCCGTTGAGCATCAAAGCGAGGCCGATCAGGCGGGGAATAAAAGCCGACCGGAATACAAGGATGCCGAACGGGAACAGCCACAGGCCCGCGAAGATTTCGTTGATCAACAAGCCATACTCATGGATACGCAGAAACAGCGTGGCGAGCGCAGCCAGTTGCGGCTGATTGAATGCGGAGAGGAAATCGTCGCCACGCGCGAGCAGCAGCGCGGCAATATCGTTCAACGAGTTGAGAAAGTCGATGATAAGAGGCATGCATCCGCCGAGGAACACCATGAGAATGGCGAGGCTGCGGTCTACCCGCACGAGCACACGGTAAAGCGCCAGCGCGACAACAAGGCAGGACATGCCGGCGAGAAGATCGCAAACGATGCCCAGCCGGAAAAGTGGCTCGTGGGCGGCGATGTTATGAGCCGTCGCGGACGCATTGTTGCGCACAATCAGGGCTCCCTCCACGTAAATCGGCCGGAACACGGAGAAGCCGAGAAGCAGATAGAGAAATCCGGCGACTCTGCCAGGGTTGCTGCTCGAAGTCATGTGCCTCCCGAGGGTCTGAAGGGGTACCCCTTTCGCTGAAGGATGGCGAGGGAATCTTATCGCACGAATGACTTGGTGTCACCTTGAAATCCTCTCGGCGATACCGCAATAATCCAAGAGCGCCTGCAAGCGGCGTCTATCTCAACCCCGTGAGGTCCCAATGGCAGGATTCGAAAACTATCCCCGCATCACGCCCTTTCTGTGGTTTGACTCGAACGCCGAAGAGGCCGTGGAATTCTATTTATCGGTCTTCAAGAATTCGCGCCTCGTCGGCGAGTTCCGCAACCCTGGCCCCGCCTCGGGAGCCAAAGGCAGCATCCTCACCGTGACCTTCGAACTCGAAGGACTTACTTTCACCGCCCTTAACGGCGGTCCTGAATATAAATTCACCCCTTCAGTTTCATTCGTCGTGCGGTGCGACACTCAGCAGGAGATCGATCACTATTGGGCCAAGCTGACCGAAGGCGGCAAGGAGATTCAATGCGGCTGGCTTTCCGACAAGTTCGGGCTAAGCTGGCAGATAGTTCCGGCGAGGCTCACGGACTGGATCAAGAACCCGGCGGGCATGGAGGCCATGATGAAGATGAAGAAATTCGACATCGCCGAACTGGAGCGCGCCGCGGCTTCCTGATTGCGGAACAACAGCGAGAACAATTTTGGCGAGATCATAGCGGAGATCCGACGGCGGCCGTGGCGATGCAACCAATTCGCGTTTGCAACGGGTTGCAACCCACGCCGCATCTGAGCGGGCATGAGTCGTACTCTGCTGCCAGGCAGGCCCTACCCTTTAGGAGCCATCGCCCGAAAAAAAGGAACCAACTTCGCCGTTTACTCTGAGACCGCCACGCGGGTCGATGTCTGCCTGTTCGACCCCGACGGCAATCAGACCGACTGTGTCACGCTCCGCGAACGCACAGCGCTGGTGTGGCACGGGTTCATACGCGATATCCGTCCCGGCCAGCTCTACGGCTTTCGCATCGATGGCCCATGGGATCCTAAGAACGGCCATCGCTTCAACTACAACAAGCTGCTCGTCGACCCTTACGCCAAGGCAATATCGGGCCACGTGCAGTGGAAGCCGGAGATCTTTCCCTACGAACTCGAGTCCGGCGACCCGCTCAAGATGGACGTGCGCGACAGCGCCGCCTTCATGCCCAAGTCCGTGGTGAATGACGGCTCATTCGATTGGGAGGGAGACTCCGCGCCGGACACGCCGCTGGTCGACTCGGTCATCTACGAAGTGCATGTGAAGGGGTTCAGCAAGCTTAATCCGGCCATACCCGAAAATCTCCGCGGCACCTATGCCGGCCTTGCGCACCCGGCCAGCATCGACTACTTCAAGAGCCTGGGCATCACGGCTGTCGAGCTGCTCCCCATCCACCACTTCATCGATGAAGGCCACCTGGTAGACCGCGGCCTCGCCGACTATTGGGGATACAACACGGTCGGTTACTTCGCGCCCATGTCCCGTTACAGTTCTTCAGGCGATCAGGGCGGCCAGGTGCGGGAATTCAAAGGGATGGTGAAAGCCTTTCATGCGGCCGGCATTGAAGTGATTCTGGACGTCGTGTACAACCACACCTGCGAAGGCAATCATCTGGGCCCAATGCTTTGCTGGAAGGGGATCTGCAACTCGACTTACTATCGCCAGGTGCAGGACAATCCTGAGTTCTACATGGACTACACCGGCACCGGAAACACCCTCAACGTTCGCCACCCGCAAGTGCTGAAGATGATCATGGACTCACTCCGTTACTGGCGCACGGAGATGCGAGTTGACGGATTCCGCTTCGATCTGGCCGCGACGCTGGCCCGCGAGCTCCACGACGTGAGCCGCCTGTCTTCGTTCTTCGACACCATCCACCAGGACCCTACGCTGGCCGACGTGAAACTGATAGCCGAGCCGTGGGACGTGGGCGACGGAGGCTACCAGGTGGGGCAGTTTCCGGTTCTGTGGGCGGAGTGGAATGGCAAGTACCGCGACACGGTGCGCCGCTTCTGGAAAGGCGATGAAGGCCAGCTCTCCGACTTCGCCTACCGGCTTACCGGCTCCAGCGATCTTTATCAATTTGACGGCCGCAAGCCTTACGCCAGCATCAACTTCGTTACCGCGCATGACGGCTTCACCCTTTGCGACCTGGTCAGCTTTAATGAGAAACACAACGAAGCTAACCTGGACGACAACAAGGACGGCTCCAACGACAACGAATCCTGGAACATGGGAGTCGAGGGCCCCACGGACGACCCTGAAATCAACAACCTGCGGGAACGCCAGATGCGCAACTTCCTGGCGACGCTGATGTTGTCGCAGGGAGTGCCCATGCTCTCTGGCGGCGACGAAGTGGCCCGCTCCCAGCGGGGCAACAACAACTGTTACTGCCAGGACAACGAACTCACCTGGTTCGAGTGGAACCGCAGCGAAGCCCGCGAGCGGCTCCGAGACTTCACCTGCCACATCATCAAGCTGCGGCTCGCCCACCCCAATCTTCACCGCCGCAAATTCTTCCAGGATCGCGAAATCCGCTCCAGGAGCACCGACAAGCTGCTGCGCGTAGAGAAAGACATCACCTGGTTCAACCCCGACGGCAACGAGGTGCCTGAAGAGGCCTGGAGCTCCGGATGGTCTCGCGCCATCGCCCTTTTGCTCAATGGGCAGACCCTGCAGGTGACCGACGAAGACGGCGAGCCGGTGATCGATTCGAGCTTCATGCTGCTGGTCAACGCGGCCCAAGAAGGCGTCGAGTTCACGCTTCCCGACTCCCCCCGCCGCAAGCCCTGGCTGCAGCTTGTCGACACAGAGAATATCGACGACCCGTTCGCACAGGTTCCGGTCAAGGGAAAAATAATCCTGGGTGGCCGCTCCCTGAAACTGCTGAGCGACCAGTTGCCGCAAGAGATCAAACAGGCTCCGCCGGTTTCGTAAAGGCATGCTATCCGGTCTCGCTCCCATTGAAGATTGTGGGCGCCCCGTCCCTCAACCTGGCTGTTTGACTTCGAAGGATGGGAACTCTGCGAGCCTCGACGGCGTACGCCGGCCCCGCCGCAGGTGGTCTGCTATGCTTTATGGTTTACCCCACCGGGAGGGCCCCATGCCTGAACACAGAGCCCGAAAGCATCACCAGGACCGGGTTGCCGAAACCCTGCGCGAAGAAATCGGCGCAATGATCGAAGGCGAACTCTCCGATCCCCGCATCGACTTCTGCCACGTCAGCGAAGTAGCGCTCAACCCAGGCGGAAAGTCCGCCCGCGTATACGTAGCCATCGACTCGAACGTCAAAGACATCGTGCAGTTGGAAGCCAACACCATCGCCGGGCTCGAAGCCGCCAAAGGCTACATCCGCTTTGAGTTGAAGGAGCGAATGGGCGTTCGTCACGTCCCGGAGCTTAGTTTTCTTGCCGACCGCTCCGGCCGTTTCCAGGCGCGCATCGACGAACTGATGGACCGCTCGCGCAAGCGCAAAAAGGCCGCCGCCGAGGCCGTACCGCCGGAGGGCGCTTTGCCGGCAGAACGGGCCACACCGGCCAAGTCCTCATGACTTCGCCCGCTCAAAACCCGCAAGCGATGCCGGCCGCAGTTCCCTCGAATGGGACGTCTGCCAACCCGATCGCCGAAATCCTTGAGGTCCTGCGCCGCGGTGAGCGGTTCCTTGTCTGCTCCCACTCGCGGCCCGACGGCGATGCCGTGGGAAGCATGATCGCCTTTGGCATATTGCTGGAGCAGATGGGCAAGCGCGCCGACCTGGTCACAGCCGACCATGTCCCGGCTATTTATCGCGGCCTTCCCGCCGCCCAGTCCATTAGCTCGGTGCTCAGTGTTCGCGGCTCCTACGACGCCGTTATCCTGCTGGAGTGCGACGGCATCGAGCGCACCCGCGTTCGCGGTCTCGATCAATTCTTCCTCATCAATATCGATCACCACGTCACCGGCCGCCCCTACGCCAACCTCAACTGGATCGATCGCAGCGCGGCCAGTGTCGGCGAGCTTGTCTACCGCATCGTCCGGGCCGCCGGCGCAGTGATCACCCCCGAGATGGCCACCTGCCTTTACACCACCATCCTCACCGACACGGGCAGCTTCACCTACGGCTCACTCAGCGCCGGCACCTTCGCCCTGGCCCGCGACCTGGTTCTGGCCGGTGCGGACCCCATCGCCATTGCCCAAAGGGTCTACTTCTCCAACCCCGAGTCCAAGGTCTTCCTGCTCGGCGCGGCGATCCGCAATCTCCATCGCGACCGGGAAATCGCGTGGCTCTGGATCAACAACGACGATATGGTGCGTACCAGCGCAGAGGAAGAAGACTGCGAAGGCATTGCCAACGTCGGCCTTGGCATCGCGGGGGTGGAGGCTTCGGTTTTTCTGCGCGAGGTCCGGGAAGGGCCGATTCGCCTGAGCCTGCGCGGAAAGGGCCGCGTCAATGTAGCCGCCATCGCCGAAAAGCTGGGCGGAGGGGGCCACGAAAACGCCGCCGGCTGTACCCTGGATGGTCCGCTGCCGCGAGCGATCGAGCAGATTCTGAGCGAACTTCGCGCCGCTGTGGCCGCTCTCAAACCCGCGTCGGGGGCTTTCGATTGAGCGAAGCGCGCGTGGGCCTGTTTCGGGCTGAAACTTTAGTGGTGTACGCCAGACGGTACTTGAGAACCTGTCCGCGTCTGGCAGCCTTAACACTCCTCGCAAGAAAATTGCAACTAGCCCGGTTTTGTCTGCGTCGAGCGTTTTCCGGCGTCGCTTAAGGCTCACATCGCCCCCACGACAACGGTTTTCGACGGTTCCAGTTCGGCAGCTTTCGCCGCGCGTGGTGAGTCTGCGGTTCGCCGAAGAACAACCGCGGATACTTCGCTCACCACCCCCGAACTCCACCCCAAAGAACAAAAACCGCTCTTTGGGGACCCCGGAACTGAAAAACGTTCCGGGCCCCGTTCGCTCAGAATGACAGTCAAGATCTTGCCGGATCTGTGGAACAACAATCCAAATGCGATTGCCCTCCCGATTCCCAGGGCAATCGCATGAACGTGGGAGTGTCTTATCAGATGCAGCATCCAGATTGATACTCGTGCAGGCGAGCGACAACGGGTGTGCTGTTTCCAGGAGGTTGATATGGAGACGGCAGGCCGGTTGC
>Ga0302320_10002676_pt1 | contig 41680 bp, 31 predicted proteins | sample Bog_T0_3_FD_202130 | JGI IMG/M metagenome (GOLD analysis project Ga0302320, IMG submission 202130) | Peat permafrost microbial communities from Stordalen Mire near Abisko, Sweden - Bog_T0_3 | ecosystem: Environmental > Terrestrial > Soil > Wetlands > Peat | place: Sweden: Abisko, Stordalen Mire... | reverse complement strand
AGCGGAGAAAGCGCCCCGATTCGGACGACATGCGGCGTAGATGTTAACTTGGGGAGAACGATGGAATCGAGTGGACGTATCGCGCAACGCTTCGCGCAACGGAAGAGTGAGCACCGGACGGCGCTGGTGGCCTATCTGACGGCGGGCGACCCGCACCCTGAGCGCACGCCCGCGCTGGCGCTGGCGCTGGAGCGCGGCGGCGCGGACGTGCTCGAGTTGGGCGTTCCTTTCTCCGATCCGATCGCCGATGGGCCGGTGATCCAGCAGGCTTCGGACCGCGCGCTCAAGGCCGGCACGGATGTCGCCGCGGTGCTCGAAATCGCGCGCGAAATCCGCCGCGAAAGCCAGATCCCGCTGGTGCTGTTCAGCTACCTGAACCCACTGTTGAGCTACGGCTTCGAGCGCCTGGCGCACGACGCCCGCATGAGCGGCGTCGACGGCGTGCTGCTGACCGACGTGAGTGTCGAAGAGGCCGGGCAACCGGTGGCGCAACTGCGCGCCGACGGCCTGGACACGATTTTCCTGGCCGCGCCGACCAGCACCGAGCGGCGGTTGAAACTGGTGGCAGAGTATTCGAGCGGCTTCGTGTACGTGGTCTCGCGCACCGGCGTCACGGGCGAGCGCGCGTCGCTGGCCGCTGGCGTCGAGCCGCTGTGCCGGAGGCTGCGGCAGTGGACCGATAAGCCGCTGGCGGTGGGTTTTGGCGTGTCAACGCGCGAGCATGTGGATGCGCTGGGCAGTTACGCCGACGGGGCCGTGGTGGGCAGCGCGATCATGCGCATCGTCGATGCCGAGTCCGCTGCCGACGATCTCGAAGAGCGGCTGGAAAGCTTCCTCGCCGAACTGACCCGCCGCCGCGGTGCCTCGGCGGGCGAGCCGAGGAGCGCGAAATGACCCGCCTCCGCATGGCTATGGCGGGCAAGCCGTGGAGCGCATTGAGGCAGGAACGCGCATTGAACCCGGAGCGCGGCCAATGACCACCGACCAGGCCCAGGCGGCCCTCGACAAGCTCCGCGCGGACATCGACGAACTCGACCTGCAATTGCTGGCGCTGTTCAACCAGCGCGCCAAGGTAGTGGAGGAGATCGGCGACATCAAGCGCGAGGCCGCGATTCCGATCTACGAGCCGAAGCGCGAGGAGCTGGTGTTCTCAAACGTGGCCGGCCACAACCGCGGGCCGCTGCCGGACGACGCCGTGCGCCGGCTCTACGAGCGCATCATCGACGAGATGCGCACCCTGCAGCGGGAACGCATGCGCCGCGCGCAGAGCCAGGCCGCGCAGCAGACCGAAGGAGACAAGCCGTGATCATCATCATGGAGCGGGGCTCCACCGAGGAGCAGGTGGAAGGCGTCATCGAAAAACTGGTGGATCTCGGCTTCTCGGTGCACCGCTCGACCGGCGCAGTGCACACCGTACTGGGCGCGGTGGGGCCGAACGAGGATTTCGACGCGGCGGAGTTCGCAGTGCTGCCAGGCGTGAAGGAATGCCACCGCGTGATCGCGCCGTACAAGCTGGCCAGCCGCGCCTTCCGGCCCGAGGGTACAGTGGTCGAGTTCGGCCGGGCGCAGATCGGCGGTCCGCGCGTGGCCGTTCTGGCCGGCCCGAGCAACGTTGAGGGCGAGGCGCAGATCGAGCGGGCGGCGGAGGCGCTGGCCCGCGCCGGAGCGACGTTCCTGCGCGCCGGAGCGTTCAAGCAGCGCATGTCGCCGTATGTGTTTCAAGGCTTAAGCGAAGAGTCGCTCAAGCTGCTGCGCCACGCGGCCGAGCGCAACGGTTTGCTGGTGGTAAGCGAAATCGTCGATGCCGCGCAGGCGCCGATGATGGAGCAATACGTGGACCTGCTGCTGGTGGGTTCGCGCAACATGCAGAACTATCCGCTGCTGAGCGCGCTGGGCCGGCGGCAGCGGCCGGTGCTGCTGAAGCGCGGGCCCGCGGCCACGGTGGAGGAATGGCTCACCTCGGCGGAGTACATTCTGACGGGCGGAAACTACAGCGTGATCCTGTGCGAGCGCGGCATCCGGAGCTTCGAACCGCCGGCCCACACCACGCTCGATCTGACCGCGATTCCAACGGTCAAGAAGCTGTCGCATCTGCCGATCGTGGTGGATCCGTCGCAAGGGACGGGACGGCGCGACAAGGTGGCGCCGATGGCGCGCGCGGCCGTGGCGGCGGGCGCGGACGGGCTGCTGATCGACGTGCATCAGGATCCCGATGGCGTGCTGGGCGAGGGTGCGCACGCGCTCAACCCGGCGCAGTTCGAGGAATTGATGGCGCAGTTGAGGATGATCGCGGAGGCGGTGGGGCGGAAGGCCTAGCGGTGGAGACGGCATGAAGACGGTTGCCATCGCCGGGGTGGGATTGATCGGCGGATCGTTCGGATTGGCGCTGCGCGCGGCCGGATTTGGCGGAAGCATTGTGGGCGTGAGTTCGCCGGCGACGATCGCGCAAGCAGTGCGGCGCGGCGCCATCGACGCAGGCGTGAGCCTGGAACAGGCCTGTGTTGAGGCGGACCTGCTGCTGCTGGCTCAGCCGATTTCAGTGATTCTCGAAACGCTGCCGAAGCTCGCGGGCAAACTGCGGCCGGGCGCGCTGGTGACCGACGCCGGCAGCACCAAGCGGCGCATTATGGAGTGCGGGGCGCAGGCATTGGGCGGCGGCTTCCTGGGCGGGCATCCGATGGCCGGCAAGGAGAGCCGGGGCGTGGAGATGGCGGAGGCGGAGCTGTTCCGAGGCCGGCCGTGGCTGGTGACGCCGCGCGTCGCGGAGGACCTGGAAAGCGCGCGGGCACGGGAGTTCCTGAGCTGGATCGAGCGCATCGGCGCGCACGCGATCGTCTGTTCGCCCGAGGATCACGACCGCCGCGTGGCGCGCTCGTCGCACCTGCCGCAGATGCTGGCGACGACGCTGGCGCGCGGGCTGGGTGGGCGTCGGGATCGCGCAGCGGTGGTTGCCGCCGGGGGTCCGGGCCTGGCGGGCATGACGCGGCTGGCGCTGAGCGCATGGCCGATTTGGAAAGACATCCTGGCGACCAATGGCGACTACATCGGCGAGGCGCTGAGCGAGTTCCAGGGCGAGTTAGGCGAAACGCTTGAATTGCTCAAGGCCGGGGCATTGGAACAGGCGTTCCGCGAGGGCGCGGAGTTTGCGGCGGAAGTGCGCAAAACGGACGCCGCTTCCTAGTCGGCCATCCGTGTGAGGTGGTACGGTTGCGCAACGCGTCCGCTCCCTGACGGTCGCGGCTCAGAAACATGCGGCTCTGAAACATGCGGCTCTGAAACATGCGGCTCTGAAACATGCGGCTCTGAAACACGCGGAAACACGCGGAAGCACGTGACCCGGCTGGCGCATCCTAAACTGGTAGGGTGCGATTGGGGAAGCCATCATTCATCACACGATCGAATATCGCGTAAAGGGAATGGACTGCGCGGAAGAGGTGTCGCTGCTGCGCGGGGCGCTGGCCAAACTGGACGGCCTCGCCAGCCTGACCTTCAACGTCGTGCAGGCGCGCATGACGGTGGAGTTCGACACGCGGCGCCTGTCCACGGAGCGCATCGAGCAGGCGGTAGAGTCGACCGGCATGCATTGCGAGGAATGGGACGAGGAGGCGGCCCACGCGGAGCGGCGCGGCTGGACGCGCGAATCGGTGCTGACGCTCACGAGCGGCGTGGCGCTGGCCGCGGGCATGGCGTGGGAGGCGGCGCACTCGGACAACGTACTGCGGAGCCTGCTGGTGCACGAGCACGGCCACCATCCGATCCCGACCGGGGCGCTGATCTGCTTTGTGGTGGCCATCGTGGCCGGCGCGATACCGGCGCTGCCGAAGGCGCTGGGGGCGTTCCGGCAACTGCGGCCGGACATGAACCTGCTGATGGTGCTGTCGCTGACCGGCGCGTGCGTGCTGGGCGAATGGACCGAGGCGGCGACGCTGAGCTTCCTGTTCGCGCTGGCCGGACGGCTGGAGCGCTGGAGCATGGGCCGCGCGCGGGACGCGATCCGGCAGTTGATGAACATGGCGCCGCACGAAGCGACGGTGCTGCATGGCGGCACGATTCACGGCCAGGCGGACGCAGGCGAGCACGAGCACCGGGTGCTGGCGAGCAACGTCGGGGTGGGCGCCAAAGTGAGAGTCCGGCCGGGCGAGGCGGTGCCGTGCGACGGCGACGTGGTGCGCGGCTCGTCGCTCGTCAACCAGGCGCTGCTGACGGGCGAATCGACGCCGGTGGCGAAGCTGGCGGGCGACAGCGTGTACGCCGGAACGATCAACGAGTCGGGCGTCATCGACATCACCACGACGCACCGCTATGCGGACACGACGCTGGCGCGCATGGTGCGGATGGTGGAGCAATCGCAGGCGCGGCGCGCTCCGGCCGAACAATTCGTGGCGCGCTTCGCGCGCATCTACACGCCGATCGTGTTCCTGCTGGCCTTCAGCGTGGCCGTACTGCCGCCGGTCTTCGCGCATGGCGCGTGGGCCCAATGGTTTTACGAGGGCATGGTGATCCTGTTGATCTCGTGCCCGTGCGCGCTGGTGATTTCGACGCCGGTGAGCATCGTCGCGGCGCTGACGGCGCTGGCGCGGCGCGGCGTGCTGGTGAAGGGCGGCGCGTATCTGGAAGAGGCAGCGCGGGTGCGCACGTTCGTGTTCGACAAGACCGGCGTGCTGACCAAGGGGCGGCCGGAGGTGCGGCAGGTGGTGGCCGTGGGCGGCCGGACGGTGGAGCAGGTGCTGGAACGGCTGGTGAGCCTGGAGCTATCGAGCGAGCATCCGATCGCGCGGGCGGTGATCGACTACGCCACGCGCAACGGCGTGCACGCTCTGCCCGCGGCCGATTTCCGGATTGTCGAGGGACGCGGCGTCGAAAGCGGGGACGGCTTCTGGGCCGGCAGCGCGCGCCTGCTACGCGAGCGCGGGCTGATGGACGGATTGCAAACGCAAGTGGACCGGCTGAGCGAGGCGGGCGAGGCGGTCTTCGCGTGCGGAATGGGCGACGAGGTGTGGGCATTGGTAACCGTCGCCGACCCGATCCGCGAGGAGTCGGAGGAGGTGGTGCGGGCGCTGCGCAAGTCGGGCGTCGAACGCATCGTGATTCTCACCGGCGACACGCGGGAGAACAGCGAAGCGGTCGCCCGGCGCATCGGCGCGGACGAGTTGCGCACCGAGCAACTGCCGGGAGACAAGGCGGCGCGGATCCGCGAATTGCTGTTGGAGCAGCCGCACGTGGCGATGGCCGGCGACGGCGTCAACGACGCCGAAGCGCTGAGCAGCGCCTCGCTGGGCGTGAGCCTGGGACTCTCCGGCGCGGACGCGGCGCGGGAGATCTCCGACGTCGTGCTGATGTCGGGCGACCTGCGAAACCTGCCGTTTTTGCGGCGGCACGCGCGGCGGACCATGCGCGTGGTGAAGGAGAATATCGGCTTCGCGATGGGCATGAAAGCCATGTTCCTGGTGGCGGCGATGGCGGGCGTGGCGACGCTGTGGATGGCCGTCGCGGCGGACATGGGGGCGACGTTTATCGTCACGCTGAACGGCCTGCGGCTGCTGCGCGCGCGGCGCGGCGAGTGAAGCCGTTCCACCGCGCGTCCCCAAAGTGTTGCAGAATGGCCGGGTATGCAACCTGGCAACACAATCCGTTTTGTCCTGGCCGCGGGGCTGGTGCTGGCCGCGGCGGGAACGATCGACGCAAGCATGAATAACTACACTGTCCGGGAGACGAACGAAGACGGCGTCAGGATCTATGTCCTGCGCGACGCGGCGAAGGACGTAGAGGTGAAGGTCGCGCCGCAGTTCGGCAACATCGCCACCTCGATGACCGCGCACGGCAAGGCGGTGCTGTGGACCCCGTACCCGAGCGCCGGCGAATGGGCCCAGCATCCGGCCATGGGCGGCGTGCCGTTCCTATGGCCGTGGGCCAACCGGATCGACGGCTGGAGCTACTGGGTGAACGGGCGGAAGTACGCGCTCAATCCCGACCTGGGCAACCTCCGCGCGTCTCCCAAGGACGCGCCGATTCACGGTCTGCTGTTGTTCGCGAAGCAATGGAAGGTGACGCGCGCCGCGGCGACGGAAGATGCGGCGGAGCTGGAGTCGAGCTTCGAATTCTGGCGCGAGCCGGCGATGATGGAGCAGTTCCCGTTTGCCAACACGGTCACGATGATTTACCGGCTGCGGGAGGGCGTGCTGGAAGTGGAAACGCGCGTGGAGAACCTGAGCAGCGAGCCGATGCCGGTCGCGCTGGGCTTTCACCCCTATTTTCAGGTCAACGACGCGCCGCGCGACGAATGGAAAGTGCGGCTGCCGGCGCGCGAGAAATTCGTGCTGAATGAGCGGCTGATCCCGACCGGCGAGAAGCGGCCCAACCCGTACGCCAATCCGCAGACGCTGAAGGGCACGGCGCTCGACGACGTGCTGGGCGGGCTGGTGCGCGACGCGGACGGATGGGCGCGCTTCCGGCTGGAAGGCGCAAGGGAGAGCGTCACGGTGGAGTACGGAGAGGCCTATCCGGTGGCAGTGGCCTACGCGCCGCCCGGGCGGGGCTTCGTCTGCTTCGAGCCGATGAGCGCGCCGACCAACGCCTTCAACGCGGCCCACGACGGCTGGTTCAAGGAGCTGCCGGTGGTGGAGCCGGGAGGCGTGTGGAAAGGCGTATTCCGCGTAGTGCCGGAAGGATTCTGAGGCTCAGTTCGCGGCGCGCCGGCGATGGAACGGCGCGCGGATCGCAGCCGAACGCAGGAACGGCGGACACGAGACGATTCGCTCGTGGCCGCCGTGAATCGGAACAGCGGGCGCCCGAAGCGACGCCGGCTAATTCTTCGGCGGAGCGGCCGGAGTGACCGGTCTCGTGCCGGCGGCAGGCGGCTTGGCGGCTGGCTTGGCCGCGGGCAGCGTCGACGGACCACCGCCCACACCGTACTTCTTGTCGTAGCCCTCGACGATCTGAGTCGTGATGTCGATACCGTTGGCGGCCCACAGCACCGGGCTCGTTTGGCCGGAAACGTCGAACACGATGGCCAGCGTATTGGCCTTGGAGTACTCGTCGATGATGGCCACCATGCGCTGGCCGATTTCATTGACCAGTCGCTGCTCTTCCTGCGTCATATCGTTCTGAAAGTCTTCCGAGTCCCACTGATATTTCTTGCCCATTGCGTCGATGTCGCGGCTGAGCTTCTCGCGCGCTTCGGCCGACATGGTGTTAGCGCCCTTATTGAGCTGGTCCTTCAGGCGATTGATTTCGGCCATGCGGCCTTCGAGTTCCTTGGCGCGGGGCTCGAGCTTGGCGCGGATGGCGTCACGTGCCTTTTCGCCGTCTTTGGTGGCGAGCATGGCGCCCTGCATATTAATAATTCCGACTTTATTTGGCGTTTGCGCCGGCGCGGTGGGGGCGACAAGGCCCAATGCCACAACGGCCATAGTGAAATGGACGCACTTCATAATCACGTTCTTCAGACTCCTGGGATCATTCAAATGGTAGCACGGCACGCGTTTTCTCCTGGGCCCTAGAATGTCCGGCTGATGGTGAACCGGAACAGCGAGTGCCGCTCCTCGTACGGGGCCTGGCTGCCGAAGGTCTGTGCGGCACTCAGGTAAGTGGCCTGGTTGGGGAACATCGCCGGGTCAAGGGTAATCGGCGCGCGGAGCGTCGTGGTCAGCGTGTCCAGGTTATAGGCCCAATACAGACGGAAGGGCGCGTTGACCACCGGCATCATGATTTGCAGCTCCGCGCCGGTGGAGGAGCGGGGCCTCTGGCTGCCCGGAACGAGCACGGCGTTGTTCTCGAAGGCGGCACTGGGGAACTCCCCGTTGAGATCAATGATGCGGTCCGGGTTCAGCTTCAATTTATTGCGGAAAGTGATGCGGTTGACGCCGGCATCCACGAAGAAGGCTAGCGTCACGGGCCCAAATATCTTGAACCGGTATTCGAAATTGGAAATTCCCTGCGTGTCTCCGCCGGGGAAGACGATCTGGTAGATCGGGACGTTCATCGTGACACTCGTGAACTGCTCCACGCCGTTCACAATGGACTTCTGCATGCGCTGGGAACCGTCCGCGTTGAGCACGCTCACGGTGCCCGTACTCGGGATGTAGGCCAGGGGGCCGATTGTCCAGGTATCGAAACCGCGGACGTCCTGCTCGCCGCCCATGAAGATGCGCGCGAAAGGCGGAGGCGCGCCGCCGTCATAGCCGGCCAGCATGCGCCCCAGAATGCGGAAGCCAAACGTCTGGCCGGGCTTGAAGCCGTGGAACCAGCGGGTGTAGGTGACGGTTGGCTCGAGCTCCTTCACGTTGCCGCCGAGGGGGCCGCCCGAGAAGCCGAGTCCCAAGAACAGGCTCTGCCCGTGGGTGGGCGTGATGGGATGGTCGATGGTGTTGTAGGTGTAGGAGGGCGTGATCTTGCTGGTGATGATGCCGCTCAACGAGTTCGGGCCACTGAAGTTCTGGAAGCTCGAATAGTTGAAATAGGTCGTCGCCGCGGTGGTCAGCGGCGTGACGTGCGAGCGGTCGAAACCGTAGGTCAAACCGAGGCGGGCGAAACTGCGCCGCAGCGGGTAGCTGGCGAAGGTGGTGAAGCCGTAACCGTTGGTGGTGTAGTTGAGCAGGTTCTGCGTCCCGAGAGCGTTGTACAGAGAGATCAGATTCTGTCCCGAGAGCAGCGATTCCTCGCGCGCCTGGTCGTAGTTGAAGTGCTGAATGTAGACCGTAAAACCGGCGTTGAGCGGACGATCGAACACGTAGGGTTCGGTGAAGCCGAAGGTCGCGCTACGCGTGCGGCTGCCGAGCTGTGAATTGAGGCTGAGGGTCTCGCCGAGGCCCAGGAAGTTGTTGGTCGCGTAGCCGGCGCCGATGAACGTGCCCGCGATTTCGGAGACGCCGCCGTTGAGGCTGATCGAGTTCTTGCCGCGCTCCTTCACCTTGAGGGTGATATCGACGGTGTTGTTCTTGGTGTCGCGGGTGATGCTGGCCGCCTCCTCGGCTTTCAATGCTTCGAAATAGCCGAGCTGATTGAGACGCAGAATGCTGAGTTCCCAGAGCCGCGTGTTGTAGATGTCGCCTTCGTCGATCATGATTTCCCGGCGGATCACCTTATCGCGCGTGGTGGTGTTGCCGCTGAAATCGATGCGCCGGACGAAGAACTGCTTGCCCTCGTCGACACTGATAGTCAGATCCATCCTGCCTTCAGCCTCGTGGGGATCGAAGTCGGGCTCGGGCACGGCGTCGATGTAGCCGTAGGTGCCGTAAAGCTTTTCCAGGTTCTTGAAGCCCTTCTGCAGCCTTTCGGTGGAGAAGACGTCGCCCGCGGCCATCCCGAACATCGGGCGCATCAGCATCTCCGGCGTGCGGAACAGTTTCACGCCCACGAAATTGATCTTGCCGAGGCGGTATAGCCGGCCTTCTTCCAAGGTCACGGTGATATCGGCGACTTTGCCGGGCTTGTTCGGATTGATCAGCGGAATGGTCATCCCCTTCGGGACCGTGTCGTGAATCGTCACCTTGTGGTCGATCGCATGCGCCGTGAAATACCCGTGGTCCATATAGAACTGGCGGATGCGCTCGAGGTCCTCTTCCAGCTTGGTCGAATCGTAGGTGCTGGCGAAAAGGCTCTCGAAGAAGATGGAATGCGGGATGCCAATGGGCTTCGAGTTCTTCATCGCGCGGATGATGGCGCGGCGGGCGAACTCCTTGTTGCCGATGATTTCGATGCGGCCCACCTTGACCTTGACGCCCTCATCGATCTTGAACGTAATCTCCACCGACGAGGGTGGGATCTGGCGGATCTGGGGCGTGACGGTGGCGAATTGGCGGCCGTGCTCGGCCTCGAACTCCTTCAGCACCTGGACCGCGCGCGCCACGCGGCCCTGTTCATATTGCTGCTCGACCGAGAGGCCGACATGGCGCTCTTTGAATCGATCGAGAATATCGGAAACGCTGAACGATTTGTTGCCCTCGTACTTGATGGCGCGGACCACGCGCCTTTCGGTCAGGTTGAAGCGGATGATCCAGCCCGACGTGCCTTTCTCCTTTTCCAGAACGATGTCGTCGAAGCGTCCGGTGTTCCACAACGCCATGAAATCGCGGTGCAGCACGTCCTCGTCGTAGGCGTCGCCTTTCTTGGTGAGGATCAGCGACCGGAGGGTATCCTGCGGCACGCGGCGCGCCCCGCGAAAGTCGATGCCCTCGACAACGTCGGCGATTTCGGCGGCGGGCTGTTCCGGCTTTGCGGCTTCGGCTGGCGCAACCGGCGGTGGGGCGGGTTTAGCCTGTTCCTGGCCCTGCGGCACGGTCTGGAAGGGACTGGGCGGCTTGGTCTGATCGGCGGGTTTCTGATCCGCCGGCGGCTGGGCAGTATCGGTGCTTGGCACGGTCTCGAATGGGCTGGGCTTCTTCGGCGCCGGCGGTGGGGGACTCTGGGTCTGAGGCGCGGGTTGGGACTGCGGCGCTGCGCCGCTAGCCGCTGCTGCGCTGGCGAGGAAGATGACGGGGAGACAAATTAAGAGAGCGGCCAGGCTTCTCGGCCTGATGGTCATCGGTGGCAGAGCAGATCCTTTCTAAGGTGCGCCTTCGAAGAGACGTAGCCGGCTCGAAGGCCGTTGCAGGGAATCTCCCCGTCCTTCTGGCTCAAACCGTTCATTCTAGCGGATTGAAACACCGCAGAACAATCGACGGCCTCAGGAGCGGGAGCCGTCTTCCGCCGTGGGGTCTGGAATCGAAGGGTCGGCGGCAGGCGTTTGGGGCTGCGATTCGATCGGCTGTATCGCGCTCGCCAGCGGCCCCGTCGCGGCCCCATGGTAGTCCGCCAACCGACTGTAATAAATGGGAAACCTCGCCAGCGCCAGCAGCAGAATCAGATCCGCCGGAAGCGTCGTTTTCCAAGCGAACCATAGCGGCGCGAAGAGACCCATCGCCGGCCACAGGCAGAAAGACGCAAAGGCGTGCAGCAGGCCGGCCGACAGTGCCGCCCGCAGCAGGGTTCGCAGCCGCGAAGCCGGATCCGCCAGCCAGCCGAAGACCATGCCCGCCAGGCAATAGTAGAGCAGCAGCACCGCCGCACCCGACAGCGTGGCGCGGCCCAGCCCGCTGTGGTAGACCTCCGGTCCGTAGAACAGCCCTCCGGCGACGTTGAACCGGGACCACCAATACTCCTTGCGCAGTAGCGAATGGAGAATGAACCAGCCCAGGATCAACACGCCGCCGCCAACCCCGCATTGCAGGCCGGCCCACAGCCGGCACCAGGTTGCGGAAAGACCCGGGCCGCGATTTTCCGGCAGCGCTGCGGTGGGCATCAAAGAGGCCCATCGTAGCACAGCGCCGGCGCGGCGTTGCTCAGGACTCTCTATGGGCGCATGCCCGGCGCTACCGCCGCGCTCGTGAAGCGGTCAAGGACCGCTCTCTTTGGTCACTGCCCGTCACAACGCGAAGAACGCGCATTGTCGTGGCGGCTCGTCACAGGCGTGGGCCGGGAATACGACGGTTCGGCGCCGCGCCTGAACCGGGAGTCCCTATTGCTTCTGGTGTTGTTGCTGCAAAAACGCGGGTGAGTCCATCCGCACGGAGGGCTGCGGGTCGGCGGGGTCCTTGGCTTTTTCAGGAACGAAGACATCCGGATCGGGCCGCAGCGCCGTGTAGGGCGTGAAGTCGGGTTCGGCGGTGAAGCACTCGGCGAGGTCGGCGGCGGTGGCGTCGTAGAGGTTCAAGGGCGGCAGACCGAGCAGGCGAAAGACGGTGCGAAGCATGCCGGGGAAGCTTGAATTGGTGTGGGCGACGTAGTTCTTGCGCGCGTACGGCGAGAGCACCATGAGCACGGTGCGGTGGGAATCGACGTGGTCGACTCCGCCTTGTGCGTCGTCCTCGGTGACGAAGACGGCGGTCTCCTTCCACCACTTGGAATGCGTCAGATACTCTACGATGCGGCCCAGCGCGTAGTCGTTGTCGGCGACGTAGGAACTGGCGAAGGGGTAGCCGTCCATGGGGCGCGGCTTATCCATGTGGTCGTTGGGCAGGTGGATATAGATGAAGCGCGGCAGGTCCGCGGCGGGCTGGTTATAGAGGCGCTCCAGTTCCGCGATCAACTGCGTGGCGCGGTACTGATCCGGGATGTTCGTGTTGAACTGCGGGTAGTCGCGCGAGGTGTTGCGGTAGAGCGGCTCGGGCATGGGCACGTTGACCAGGTAGCGCGCGCCGGTCGGCATCTCGCCGGGTTCCTCCTCGACGCCAGCCAGTTCGAAGCCCTCGCCGAAGTTGCGGAAGCTGATGCCGTGGCGGTCGAGATGGTGCCACAGCGCGCCGGCTTCGAGCTGCTCCTCGGGGTGCAGGCTGGAGTTGGAAGTCGCGTTGAAGAGGCGGCCGGGCGCGGTGGTCGGGAAACGGAAGTCTTTCTGGCCGCCGTAAGAGGCCATCATCGAACTCTCGGTCCAGGCATTGGGATAGGAACCGACGAGCCAGTGATGGCCATCCACGCTGACCTCGGAATCGGCGTAAAAATTGTCGCTCATGGCGTAGCGCGCGGCCAGCGCCTGGTGGTTGGGCGTGATGTTGTAGGCGCTCTTGACGGCGCGCGCTTTGAGCGAGCCGGCCTCATGCCACAGCCAGCCGCGCGGCCCCAGGCGGGCCAGATCGGGGGCGCCGTTGACCGCGCCGTTGGAGGCCTGTGTGGTGGCGCCGAAGACCTCGTCGAAGGTCCGATTCTCTTTCACAATCACGACCACGTGGCGGATCGCGGCCGGCAGCGCGGGCGGCTCCAGCTTGCGCGGCAGAAAGCCGCCGAGCGTGTACACGCGCTGCGTCAACATCGGCATGAGGTGCGGCAGGGGCATGTCGTAGACGGTCAGCATTCCGGTGCGGCGCTCGCCCTGAAAACTGTGCTCGAGCGGAGCGGTGCGGGAGGCGTTGGGGCCGGTGCCGAGCCCTTTGGCATTGGCCACGAAGACGCGGCCGCGGTCCAGCGCGATCGCTGTCGGAAACCATCCCGCGGGCAGGTGCGCGTCCACCTTATTGGTGGTCAGGTTGACCACGCCGACGGCGTTGATGCCGGCCTCGGCCACCAGCAGCCGGCCGTTGTTGAGGTCCAACGCGAGGCCCACGGGCAGGATGCCGCGCAGTTGCTCGAGGCCCGGGATGCGCAGCGGAATCTGCTCGATCACCTTGAGGGTCACGGCGTCGACCACCGAGATGGTGTCCTGGTTGCCGTTGGCGACGTAAATCGAGGCGGGGCTGGCAACGACGCCGGTCGGGCCGCTGCCGCCGAGGCTCGCGGGCCCGAAGGGTTCGCCGGTCCGGACCAATTCCTCCAGTCGCGCGTGGGCGGGGTCGGAGACGTCGATCACGCTCAGCGAGTTCGATTCCGGAGCGTTGGGATCGCCCAGGCCGGGGACTTTCACGGCACCCGCCTCGGTCTGCGCGGTGACGCCCTCCCAGGCCTCCTTCGAAGGAAATCCGAAGGCTGGGAACTGGATCGCCGTAGCTTGCGGACGCTTGCGGTCGGCGCCGGGGATGGCGCTGTATTGGAACATGCCGGTGTTGGTGACGTAGAGCCGCAGGCGGTCGGGCGAGAGCGCGAGGCGGAACGGGAGGCGGCCGGTGGAGACGCTGGAGACGAGCTTCTGATTGCGCGTGTTGAAGATGGCCACGCGAAAGTTGGCCTGGTCGACAACGTACAGCAGGCGCCGCGCGGGGTCGTAGGCCAGGTCGCCGGAGAAGCTGTCGCGCCAGGGGCCCTGATCGAGTTGCAGCAGGTTCTGCAAGCGGCCCGATGGCAGCGCGACCTCGCGGACCCGTCCGCTATTGCCCTCCGAGGCAAACAGGCGGCGGTCGGATTCGAAGGCCAGCCCCATGAAGACGCTGCGCCAGTCGTCGTCGTCGCGGCCGGATTCGCTCTTGTCTTCCTGGCGCTGCTTGGCGCGCAACTGCACCACCTGCCAGGTGTCGGAGCTCATATCGAGCACCGTGAGCGAGAAGCGGTCCGGCCCGCCGTTGGCCGTGACGGCCAGCTTGCCGTCGGGGCTGACGGCGATGCCGAAAGCGCCCGGGCCGGTCTGGAAGGAGCGCCCCAGCGGCTCGACCATGCGGCCGCCCGGCAGCACGCTCTCGGCGCCGGGCCGGCGCGCGGCCGGGCGCGTTCCGGCGGGCGGGCGGAAATCGGCCGCGGGCAGCGTGGCCACGAGGACGGGTAGCATGAGTAGGCAGCGGAGCGTCAGGCGCGGCATCTGGTCAAGTACAGTCCAAAAGAGATAGGGTGTCAGAGGAGCGACGCGAAAGGCAAACCGAAGATGACGCGACGAACCTTCTTAGGGGAAACGGGGGTAGCGGCGATGGGGATCCAGATGCAGGAGACGATCACGGCGAGCAGGCGCTATTTTCTGATCGAGAGCTATCTGCTGAAGGGCGGCAACCAGGGTCCGCGCCTGGCGGCGTATCTGCAGGAGGCGCGTGTGGGCATGGCCGCGCGCCTGAAGACGCCTGCGCCGGCACTGATTCTCGAAGCGCTGGTGGCGGCGCACATGCCGCAAGTGCTGACGGTGAGCTGCTACGATTCGCTGCTGGAACTGGACATGGCGAAGCGCCGGTGGCGCGAAGAGGGAGCGGCGCGCGAAGCGCTGGCGCGCTGGGAAGCGGGGGACGAGGCGCCGTACGAGACGCGCAACGAGATCGTGCTGGTGTCGGCCCCGTATTGCCCGGCCTTTCCTCCGACCGCCATCGATGCGGCCAAACCGCCGCGGGTCTATGAACTGCGGACCTACCATTCGCCCACCGAACGACAGTTGCAGGCCCTGCACGAGCGATTTGCCGGACCCGAGATCAAAATCTTCCAGCGCTGCGGGATTCACCCGGTGCTGTATAGCTCGACCTACATCGGCCCGGACCAGCCTAACCTCACCTACCTCACTCCGTTCGACGACCTGGCGGCGCGGGAAAAGGCGTGGGCGGCGTTCGGCGCCGATCCGGAATGGGTGAAAGTGCGGAATGAATCGATCGCCCGCAGCGGACAGATTTCGAGCGTGATTCAAGTCTCGCTGTTCAAGGCCGCGGCCTACTCGCCGGTGCGCTGAAACGCGCGCCCGCGGCCCGCTTAGGAGCCCGGCAGGATCTTGGTGATGTCGTTGTAAATGACGAACGCCACGGCCATCACCAGGAAGACAAAGCCCAGCTTGAACACCGTCTCCTTGATCTGCAGGCTGAGGTCGCGGCGGATGAGGATCTCGATCAGCAGCAGCAGGATCATGCCGCCGTCCAGAATCGGGATCGGCAGCAGGTTGAAGATCGCCAGGTTCAGGCTCACCGAGGCCATCAATTCGATGAACGGGAAGGCGCCTTCGCGGGCCGCCTGGCCACTGAGCTGTGCGATGCCGATCGGCCCGGACAGCGACTTGGCCGAAGAGCGGCGCTCCACGATCGCGCTGAGAAACTGATAGATCAGCGTCGCGCCGCGGGCGTTCTGGTGGACCGACTCCCGCACGGCGTCGACGAACGGCAGTTTGACATAGACCACGCGCGGAGCCAGTTCCACGCCCAGCATCCAGCTCGGCTGGCCGGCGAGTTCGCCGCGCACGGGGGTGAAATCCATCTCCAGCAACTGAGTGTTGCGGCGCAGCACCAGGTGTGCCGGCTGCCCATTGCTCCGGGTGAGGATCTCGTGGACCTTCTGAGCCATGCGGATCGGCTCTCCGTCGATGCTCACGAATTGATCGCCCTTGCGCAGGCCTTTGCGCTCGGCGTTCATGCCGGGGATGAACCCGCCGACCTCAACGTCGGTCTGGGGTATCCAGCCGGCCGATCCAAGGCCACTCGCCGGCTCCGCTTCCGGCATCACCGCCATGTGCAGCAGCTTGCCGTTGCGTTCGACCAGCAGCGGCAGCAGGCGGTTGGCGCTGACCACCTCGCGCAGGGCCACGTCTTCCCAGGTCGGATCCTGCTTGTCCTCGAGCTGCACCAGAACGTCGCCTTCCTGCAGGCCCGCCCGGGCCGCCGGAGAACCCGGCTTGACGTAACCCACCGTGGCTGCCTGGGTGGCGCCGGCCAGCTTCGGATAATGCAGCATGAACAGCCCGGCCAGCAGAGCGAAGGCCAAAACGACGTTCATGGCCGGCCCCGCCAACACGATCAATAGCCGCTGCCAGCGCGGCTTGACGTTGAACCCGCGCGGGTCGGGAGAGTCGGTAGGCTGTTCTCCGGCCATCCGCACGTAGCCGCCAACCGGCAGACAGCAGATCCGGAATTCGGTTTCGCCCCGCTGCCAGTGGAACAGCTTGGGGCCGAAGCCGATGCTGAAGGCTTCGATGTGCACGTCACAGCAGCGGGCCACCACGTAGTGGCCCAGTTCGTGGATCACGATCATGATCCCGATCAGGACCAGCAGCCACCAGAAGTTATGCAGAATGTTTTCTAAAATGCCCATGTTCGGCTGAAACCGCCTCGCGTCAGGATTGGGTTACCGTCACGCGCCGGCCGGCGCGCCGGCGCACGGCGTCGCTCGCGGCGGAGCGGCTGCGGCGGTCGATATCGAGCAACTCATGGATGCTCGCGGCAGTGCAGTATGGCATGGCGGAGAGCGTATCCTCTACCACCTCGGCGATCGCCGGAAAGGAGATTTTCTCTTGCAGGAACGCTTCCACGGCTACCTCATCGGCGGCATTGAGCGTACATCCAGCGGTTCCGCCCGCCTCCTGCGCGTGATAGGCCAGGCTCAACAATGGAAAGCGGCTGAAATCCGGCGTCTCGAAATCCCAATGGCGCGCCGCGGTCCAGTCCAGCCGCGGCACCGGCGCGGGCTCGCGGTCGGGCCATGTAAGTGCGTATTGGATGGGCATGCGCATATCGGTGGCGCAGAGCTGTGCGATCACGCTGCCGTCGTTGTACTCCACCATAGCGTGCACGGTGGACTGCGGATGGACCACGACCTCGATCTCGCTCGGCGCAAAACCAAACAGCCAGCAGGCCTCGATCACCTCGAACCCTTTGTTCATCAGCGTCGCCGAATCGATGGTTATTCTCGGACCCATCTTCCAGGTTGGATGCTGCAAAGCCTCAGCCGGAGTCACCCGCGCCAGCTTTTCGATGGGTGTGGTCCGGAACGGTCCGCCGGAGGCGGTCAGAATCAGCTTCTTGGCCTCGGAGCGGAGGCCCGCGCGCAGGCACTGGTGGGCCCCGTTGTGCTCGCTGTCGACCGGGATCAGCTCGGCGCCGTACTCGTGCACCGCATCCATAACCAGGCGGCCGCCGGCCACCAGCGTTTCCTTATTGGCCAGCCCCACCCGCTTGCGCGCCCGCAGCGCCTGGTAGGTGGCTTCCAATCCCGCCACACCCACAATCGCGGACATCACGAAGTCCACTTCGGGCGCAATCGCGGCCGCCATATACGAGGGCTCGCCCCAGGCCAGATCCGGACGCGTCGAGGAGGTCATGCCGGCCTGCGCCAGCAGCTCGATCAAGGGCGCGATCGAGGCCTCTTCGGCCACCACCGCCAAGGCTGGACGGAATTCGGCAATCTGCCGGGCCAGTTCTTTGAGGTTGCGCCCGGCGACGAGGGCGTAAACGCCAACCTCGTGACGCTTTTGCCGCACAACATCCAGCGTGTTCCGCCCGATGCTGCCCGTTGAACCAAGGACCGTTATGAGTTTCATCCGACAGCCGCCATCATATCATCCAGCAGTACGCCAGCAGCAGTTCGCTCATGCCTTGTCAGATCCACAACCGTGCGCGTAACTCTCGCTGCCTCGTGTGATTCTTCTTTTGGGGGGTTGGATGCTTAAAAGGGGGCGCCAGGGAGGTGAATGCTTCAGGGGTCTTTTGAGGTTAGTCTCGCTTTGGTGGGAGTTGCCTCCCTGGCTTGATTTCAATGTAATATACTAAATTCTGAATTGCAAGAGTTATTTTATGATTTTTTGGATATGCTCTTGACCTCGACCCCCGCAATTTTTTCTAAGACCTTGATGGTACTGCACATATCCTCATCTGCATAACCCTCGGAGATGGCCACCTGAACCAATTGGCGAGTCAGGCCGGTCAGCGGCAGCGGCACGCCCAGTTCGGCCCCTGTTTCAAGCATCAAGCCGATGTCCTTATGCATCCATCTTGTTGAAAAATTGGTGGAAAAATCGCGCCGGAGCACATAGGGCGCCTTGAAGGAGATCATTCCCGACCGGGCGGCCGAGTTATTGAGAATCTCAATCATTAATTCCGGATCCACCCCCGCCCGGGTGGCTAGCACTAGCCCTTCGTTGAACGCCTGTAACAGATTGGAAAGGATCAAGTTTTGCGTCAGCTTGGCGTGCAGCCCCAGGCCTATACCACCACAGTAATAGACCAGTTTCCCCAACGGTTCTAGATAGGGTTTCAGTTTTTCATAGATCGCCGCGTCGCCGCCGACCATAATTGTGAGCGTACCGCCCTCGGCGCCGGGTTTGGAGCCGGTCACAGGCGTATCCAGGAAGTGGGCGCCCTTCTCGGCCAGAGCCGCGGCGGCCCGGCGGGCGTAGGACGGCGCCACGGTGGAGCAATCGGCGACGATCGAGCCCGCGCGCACACCGTCCAGAATGCCGTCCGGGCCCAGCGTGACGCGCTCGCTCATGGCCGTGTCGCCCACGCACAGGAAGATGATCTCGGCGGCCTCGGCGACTTGCTTAGGCGTGGCGCAGAATTCGGCTTTCTCGGCCTCGGCCAGGCGCCTCGCCTTGGCCGCCGTATTGGACCATACGGCCACCGAATGGCCGGCTCGCAGCAGGTTACGCGCCATGGGGTAGCCCATGATCCCGAGTCCCAGGAATCCCAGTGTCATTTCTTTGCGCCTCCAGTTTCGATGCGGGTCGCCGCCGCCACGATGTGGCGAAACCGTTATTGTAAGCCCGGGTCGCGGGATGAGACAATCACGGGCGCCGGGGCCCGAGGCTCCACTTCGAGCAGAGAGTCCAATTATGCAGCCGCGTGTTCGCGTCGCCCGGCGCGTTGATCCCGCAGCGGCGGAGCTGTTGCGCCGCTGCTGCGAAGTTGACGATGAAAACACCGTCGACGGTCTCACTCCGCGGGAGGCCTGACACCACTGGCGCGTGGGAGTAAGCTCGTGGATGCAGACTCAGTGATTCCTCCGAGGAGGCTCTATGGCTGACTCAAAACACCCCCGTAACGAGCACCCGTCCACGGCAGTTCTGACGCGCGGCTTCGACCCGCGCCTCTCGGTCTGGTCGGCGCGGCCGGCCGTGTTCCGCACTTCGACTTACGTATTCCCGACGCCGGAAGCGGCGGAACGGGCTTTCGACATCACCTCCGGCCGGGAGCAGTTGCAGCCGGGCGAGAACTCGTATCTGATTTACTCGCGCTTCAACCATCCCAACGCCGAGATCCTGGAAGACCAGATGGTGCCGATTGAGGAGAACGCCGAATGGGCGCTGGTGTTCAACTCCGGCATGGCGGCGATCATGACGGCGCTGCTGAGCGTGCTCAAGCCGGGCGACTCGATCGTTTACACGATGCCGCTGTACGGCGGCACGATGAACATGATGCACCAGTTGATGGAGCCGCTGGGCATCCACACGCGGGCCGTCGCGGCGGGCCACAGCGAGGAACTGGACGAAGCGATTCTGGGCACGCCGAACCTGCGGGCGGTGCTGATTGAGACGCCCGCCAACCCGACCATGCGGATGACCGACATCCGGCGCGCGACGCTGACCGCGGCGCGGCTGGACCCGAAGCCGGTGGTGATGGTGGACAACACGTTCCTCGGGCCCGTGTTCCAACATCCGCTGACGCTGGGCGCGGACCTGGTGATTTACTCGGCGACGAAGTACCTGGGCGGATTCAGCGACCTGCTGGCGGGTATGGTGCTGGGGCGCGACGCGGAACTGCGCAAGGGGATGTTCGGCCACCGTGGGATGTTCGGCAACATCCTGCAGCCGGACGAGTGCTGGATCCTGGACGGGCGGCTGCCCACGGTGAGCCTGCGCATGAACCGCCAGAGCAAGAACGCGCAGCGCATCGCCGAAAGCCTGGTGCACCGGGCCGAAATCCGCAAGGTGTACTACCCGACGCTGTTCGACGAGCCGGAACAGATTCGCATCCGGCTGTCGCAGTGCGACTACCCGGGCGCGATGATGTCGATCGATCTGCGGGGCGGCAAGCCGGCGGCGTTCGAGTTCCTGCGCCACCTGCGGGTGGCGCGCAACGCGGTCTCGCTGGGCGGCATGGAGACGTTGGTCTGCCATCCCAAGACGACCACGCACTCGGCCAGTCCGCCGGAGGAGATGGAACTGGCGGAGATCACCGACGGCCTGATCCGGATTTCGGTGGGCGTCGAAGACTGGCGCGACCTGCTGCGGGACTTCGAGCACGCGCTGGACACCATCCGGCCGAAGCTCGAAGAGGCCGGCGTACTCAGCGCAGAAACGTCCGCCAGGTAGTTACCAGCAGGGCGTGCGCTACCATGGCGGCGCGCACTCCGCCGCCTTTGCGGTAGGCCATGCCGTAGGCCGCGCCCGCGACGGCGGCGACGATCGCGAAGCGCCAGTTGGGGAAGTGCCGGTAACCCAGGTGCGCCGCGCCAAACAGCAATGAGGCGCACGCCAGGGCGAGCGCCGCGCTGCCGCTCCAATCCTCGAACCACTGCTGCAACAGAGCGCGGAAGAAGAACTCCTCGCTCAAGGCGACCACCCACAGGATGCCGAAGAACGTGGCTCCGGCGGCGGCGTATTGAAGCCACGTCGCGGGCCAGACGAAGTGCGCGAAGCCCGTCCAGGCGACGGCCAGTCCCAGCGGCGGCAGCGCGGCCAGATACCACAGCAAGCCCGTGCGCCAGTGGCGTTTTGCGGGCCAGAAACCGAAATCCGGATCGACGCCGCGCACGTTGAGCATGGTCGCGAGGCCGGTCTGGATCCAGAACAGATGCCCCAATAGCGCCGCGGGCAGCTTGGGCTCCGGTGGCGGGTAGATGGCCGCGAACCAGTTGAGCAGCACCGGCGCGGCCATGAGCGCGACGAAGCCGAGATCGGTGAGACGGCCGCGCGGCAGGAAGTGGAACCAGAAGGCGGCCACGGCCGCCAGAGCCAGCAGCGCGACCAGCGCGTGGGGCCGAAAGACGCCGCAGGGGATGGAGTAAATCAACCACGGCCAGGGCGCGAACAGCAGCAGACGCGCGGGCGTCCACAAACGCAGTAGCGCGGGGAAGGCCAGGCTGGCATAGGCGCAAAGCTGCAGCAGGCCGGCTGCGCCGAGTGCCACCGCGACGCCCGCCGGGATATGCTGAGTGGCGGCGTAGGCGGAGCCAAACGCCAGACCCGCCAGGCAGACGATGGTGATGGTGATCAGATACGGCTTGGGCACTTTCGCGACGCTGGGAGTGCGGGCCGCGCGCGGTGGGCTCGTCTTTTCCACGCTATTGTCCACGCTATTGTCCACGCTATTGTCCACGCTATTGTCCACGCTATTGTCCACGTTAACCTGTCCGCTGTTTCCAGCGCTGGCGCTGCGCGCGCAGGAGCCGCCGCCGGAGCTGACGCGCCGCGTCGCCGCGCGCGAATCGGCCAACGCCGAGGCGCGCGGCCACTATGCCTACCGGCAGGAAGTGCTGATCGAGGAGCTGCCCGGCCGCGGACAGCCCGCCGGACGCTACCAGGAAACGCGCGACGTCATCTTCTCGCCGCTGGGCGAGCGCACTGAGCGCAGCGTCGGCCCACCCCAATCGACACTGCGCCAACTGCAGTTGACGGCGGAGGATTTCGACGACATCCGCAACATTCAGCCGATTCTGCTGACGCCCGAACTGCTGCCGCGTTACGAGGTGCGCTATCGCGGCGACGAAACGGTGGACGGCCGCGATTGCTGGGTGTTGCAGGTCCGGCCCAAGCAGATCCTGCAGGGCATGCGCCTGTTTGACGGCACGCTGTGGGCGGAGAAGAAGGGCCTGAACATCGTGCGCCTCGAGGGGCAGGCGGTGCCGCCGGTCTATGCCCGGGTGGGCGGCCAACTGAGCGAAAATCTGTTCCCGCACTTCGCTACGACGCGCACCGAACTGGACGGCCACTGGTTCCCCACGCTGACCCTCGCCGACGACACGCTGCCATTCCGCGCCGGAGCGCTGAGAGTGCGTATGACCATCCGCTACAAGGACTACAAGCGATTCGGCGCCGAGTCGAAGATCACTTACGAAGAGCCGAAGCAGTAATAGGCCACGCGGGCAGTCCCGAAAGCCGCCGGGGTTCGTGGGATGCGCTATTTGTCCGTCTTCGCACCGAGCAGCGCAAGCGCCGCGGCGGCGTTGTTGTCGCGCGCCAGGTCCAGCGCGGTCTTGCCGGCCTGGTTGCGCAGCGCGGCATCGGCGCCGCGTTTCAGCAACAGCTCGACGGTGGGTCCGCGATCGTAGCTCGCGGCATAGTGCAGCGGCGTCGCTCCGGCTTCCGTATCGGGCGCGTCGATGGGCGCGCCGCGATCGAGCAACAGTTCCACGACCGCGGTCTGACCGGCCAGCGCGGCGTCGTGCAAGGCCGTGCCGCCCGAGGCGTTACGGGCGTCGATCCGCGCTCCGTGCGCCAGCAGCGTCCGTACGACGGCGGCATGACCTTTCAGAGCGGCATCGTGCAGCAGCGTGCTGCCGCCGGCGGTGCGCAGGTTCGGATCGGCGCCTTTGTCGAGCAGCAGAGCGACCACGTCGTTCTGGCCGTGCAGCACTGCGTTCTCGAGCGGGCCGGCAATGTCCGCGCCCGGCGCATCGAGTTTAGCGCCGCGCGCCATCAGTACCTCGATGGCGGCGGTGTTGTTGAATCGTAGGGCTTCGTCGAGCGCGGTCGCGCCGGCCAGGTCGCGTGCGGAGACGTCGGCGCCGGCGTCGAGAAGAACGGCGACAACGCCAGCATGGCCCTTCGCCGCGGCCTGGTGCAAGGGCGTGGCGCCGGTCTCCTGATTGTGGACGTTGACCCGCGCGCCGCGGGCGATCAGCAGCCTGGCCATGTCCGCGTGGCCGCGCCAGGCGGCCTCGTCGAGAGGCGTCGAACCGGAGTTGTCGGCGCTATTGGCTTGTGCGTCGCGGTCGAGCAGCATCCGGGCGATCTCGACATGATCGCGGCCGGCGGCGAGGTGGAGCGGCGTCGAACCGTTGGCCGAGCGCGCGCGGACGTCGGCGCCGTGGGCCAGCAGGATCTCCACGACAGCCCGGCGGTCCATGAGGGCGGCGTAGTGCAGCGGCGTCGAGCCCGCCTCCTTGTGCCGCGCGTTGACATTGGCGTGATGTTCGATCAGCAGTTCGACGATCCGCGCGTCCCCGCTCCAGGCGGCGTCAAGCAGCGGCGTGCCGCCGAGCGAGTCGTATTCGTTGACGTCCGCGCCGCGCGCGAGCAGCGCGGCGACGGTGTCGATGTCGCCGGCGCGCGCCGCCGTGTGGGGGTCGGAAGCGAGAATGAAGCACAGCAGCAGAGGCGTCATAGGGCCGCCGTGGAATGCCTGTTCAGAGAGTACGCCGAAATGGCCGGCACACGCATGCACACTTGAAACCGCGGCGCGAGGAAACACGAATCGCCACGCCAGGCCGAGCGCCGTTCCGAACTTGGAATGCCTGCGCCAGCGCCATAAGGTCCGCGCTCAGACACTCTGCGGCTGCGGCGCCTGCGGAGCCAGCGCATCGGGCCGCAACGCCATCGGCACGTAATCGCGCACGCCCCTGCCGAGATAGATCTGGCGCGGGCGTACTATCTTCTGCTCGCTATCGGTGATCTGCTCCTCCCACTGCGAAAGCCAGCCGGGCGTGCGCGGAATGGCGAACAGCACCGGGAACATATCCACGGGGAAGCCCATGGCCTGATAGATCAGGCCGGAGTAGAAATCCACGTTGGGGTAGAGCTTGCGGCCGATGAAGTAGTCGTCCTCGAGGGCGATGCGCTCGAGTTCGAGAGCGATGTTGAGCAGCGGATTGCGCCCCGTGACTTCAAACACTTCGAAGGCGACTTGTTTGATAATGCGGGCGCGCGGATCGTAATTCTTGTACACGCGGTGGCCGAAGCCCATCAGGCGCGCGCCTTCGCCGGACTTCACGCGGCGGATGAAATCGGGAATGCGGTCCGCGGAGCCGATCTCCATGAGCATGCGCAGAACGGCCTCATTGGCGCCGCCATGCAGCGGGCCGTAGAGCGCGGCGGCCGCGCCGGCCAGCGCGGTGAACGGATCGCAGTGCGAGCTGCCGATGCCGCGCATGGTGGTGGTGGAGCAATTCTGCTCGTGGTCGGCGTGCAGGATGAAGAGCACGTCGAGCGCGCGCTCCAGCGAAGGGTTGGGCTTGTAGCGCAGCTGCGTACCCTTGAACATCATGCTCAGGAAATTGCCCGCATAGCTGAGCTCGCCATCGGGGTAGACGAACGGCATGCCGATCGAGTGGCGGTGGCAGAAGGCGGCGATGGTCGGCATTTTGGCCGTCATGCGCTCGAACTGCACCAGCCGGTTCTGGGCGTCGAAGATGTTCTTGCCCTCTTTGTAGAACGTGGAAAGCGCGGCCACGGTGGAGAGGAACATGCCCATCGGGTGGGCGTCGTGCCGGAACCCGTCGATGAACTTCTTGGTCTGCTCGTGGATCAGCGTGTGCGACATCACGATGTTCACGAACTCGTCGAGCTGGCCGCGGGACGGGAGTTCGCCGAAGTAGAGCAGGTAGGCCACCTCGAGAAAGCTGCTCTGCTCGGCCAGTTGCTCGATCGGATAGCCGCGGTAGCGCAGGATGCCCTTGTCGCCGTCGATGAAGGTGATGCGGCTCTTGCAGGCCGCGGTGTTCATGAAGCCCGGATCGTAGGCCATCAGGCCGAAGTCCTCCGCGCCGGTTTTGATTTTCTTCAGATCCGTGGTGCGGATGGTCCCGTTTTCGATGGGGATCTCATAGGACTTACCAGTGCGGTTATCAACGACGGTCAAAGAGTCAGAAGGCATAAAGGCACCATGCAACCGGGATGACGAGCGTGTGAATAGCCTTGATTTTAGCCTATGTGAGCGATGCAGGGGCGATTGCGCCGCGCACTCGCGGCCGCTGCTCCAGTTGAATGCGAGCGCTCCTCAGCGCATGGCCTCAGCGTGCTGCACGGCGTCGGCAGAGAGCCCGTACGCCTCCAGGATTGCGCCGGTCGCCCGCAGCAGCACGGCCTTGGCCTTGGCGTAAGAACCGCGCGCGGCCAGCTCCGTCAGCTTGGCCTGCGACAACACGCTCTGGAATTGACTCACGCTGAAGGCCGTGCCCAGGCCCTCCTCGAAGCGCGCCTTCTCGGCTTCCAGCGACTCCGTCTGCAGGCGCGCCGCCTCGGCCGCGGCCTCATAGGATGCCTGCGCGCGGCCCAGCGCGATCACCGCATCCTGCACCTCCAGCCGCGCCTGATTGCGGAACTGTTCCAGCCGCACCTCCGCCTGCCGCGAAACGATTTCGTCGCGCGCTTCATCGGCCTGGGCCACGCGATTGCGCAGCGGCAGATTCAACTGAATGCCCGCGCCGTAGATCGGATAGTTGCGCTGTAGCACCTGCGCGAGGGCGCTGCCGTAGCCGCCCAGAAACGTCGTATCGGGGTTGAGGGCGAAGGGGCTGCGGGCGCCGGCCAGACCGGTGTTCTCGGCAAACGCCGTCAGGTCCAACTGCGGCTTCAGCGCGTTGCGCGAGCCTTCCAGAGTGATGCGCGTATTGTCAGCCTGCAGGCCGGCCTGCAGCAGGTCCGGCCGGTCCGCGAGCGCCTGGGCGATGAGCTTCCCGGCATCGAGGTCCTGGGCGCCCCGCGGCAATTCCAGGGCGTCGGTCGGCACGACGCGCGCGTTACGCACGTCCGCTTCGGCCAGTCCCTTGCGGAACAGGACGCTCTTGAACACCGCCTCCTGATCCTCCTCGAGCGCGCGCGAGTTGATCAGATCCTGTTTAGCCGCGAGCACGCCCGCGCTGGCTCGGGTCTGCTCGATGGGCGGCAGTATGCCCTCCTGCACCCGCGCGTCGACCTCGCGCTTCAGCCACTCGGCCAGCTCGAGATTGCGCTGCTTCACCTGTACGTCCTCGCGCAGTGTGACCAGGTCGATGTACAGACGCGCGACACCGTAGACCGTGCTGACGAGCTGTTGCCGGAACAGCAGACTGGCGATCTTCTCCTGGTTGGCAGCGATGCGGATGTAGCGCCGGTTCAGGCCGCGCCCGAAGCCGCGCAGCAGCGGCTGGGTCACGCTCAGCGAGAGACCTGAAGTCACGTACGGGCTGTAATTGCTCTGATTCGAGTTGATCGTATTGCGTGAATTGTCGAAGGCCAGCGCGGCGGTCGCGCCACTCGAGAAGCCCTGCTGGAGGCCGGCGTTGGCGTTCACGGCGCTGCTGACTACGTTGTTCGTGCCGTAGCTGGCGGGATCGAGTTCCTGGGTCGAAGTGTGCGCGTAGCCGAGCGCGGCGCTGAGCGCCGGGTCGTAGTTCGGCAGCGCGGTGCCATTGCTGAGCGTGTTCTGGCCGAGCAGCGACAGGTTCCCCTGCGTCTCGTTGAGCACGCCCAGTTCCGAGGGATTGGTCGGGATGCTGGCTCCGCCGCTGGACTGCGCGCCGAGGCTCTCCAGCAGCGGGCTGGCCGGGCCGCCGATACCGAGAGGCACCTCGTTGACCAGATACTGCAGGCCGCGCGTCACGCCGCCACCCTGCGCGCGCAGGAGATCTTTGTGCGCGGCCAGGATGTTGTAGCGCTGCAGTTCGACGTCCAGGTTGTTTTCGATCGCGATGTCGATCGCGTCGCGCAGCGACAGATACAGCTGCCCGGCGCGCAATAGATCGGCGTAGCGCGAGCCGTTGGTCCAATCCGGCGCCGGCACCCAGAGCGGCCGCCAGGGCGAGGAGAAGCGGCTCCAGCCGCTCTCGGCCTTCTTGGCCGCGCTTCCGCCCGGCGTGGGTGGATCGGCGGCTGCGGCCGGCAACGCCAGCAGGACGGACACGATCAGAGCCAGGTATTTCCGCGTACGCATGACTGGGTCCCCGCTCAACTCGCCTTCTTCGCCGCCGGCGTGGCCTGCGCCGGTGGGGCGCCGGCCGGACGCGGACGCAGGAACGGCTGGGTCTCGACCAGCACGCCTTCGCGCACGTTGTCGTTCGGGTTCACGATCACCTGCATGCCTTCCTGCAGCCCGGATAGAACCTCCAGTTCCGTCCCGCTGTCGCGCCCGACCTGAATGGGCGTGAAATGCACCTTTCCGGTGTGGTCCACGACGGCCGCCATGGTGCCCTGGGCGCGTGCCACCAGGGCTTCGGAGGGAATCAGCAGCGGCGGATTCTCGCGCGCGGCGTGCAGCGTCACGTTGGCGTACATTCCTGGCAGCAGATCGCCCCGCGGATTGGGCACCTGCACCTCGACCAGCATGGTGCGCGTGGCTGGGTCGAGCGAGCCGCTGGAGCGCACGATCTTCCCGGTGAGCGCCGCGCCCGGGCGCTCGCTCAGACTGAGCCCGGCCGTCTGCCCGGCCCGCACCTGGCTCGCGTTCACCTGGGGCACGTTGATGAACAGGCGCAACACGCCGGTCTGGGCCACACGGAACAGCAGAGTGCTGCCCGTCGTCACCAGCGTGCCTTGATCCACGTTGCGCAAAGTCACCACGCCCGCGAACGGCGCACGCACTTTCAGATAGCTGAAAACGTCCTTCAATCGGGCGAGATTGGCCTGCGCCTCGGAAACCATGTTCGTGGCCGAGGCCACGGCCTTGCGCAGGGACTCCACGGCCGCGTCGCTGGCCTGATACTGCGCCTGGTAGGTGTCGTTCTCCTGGCGCGACACGATGCCGCGCTTCTGCAGATTGCCGTAGCGCAGCGCGGAAACGCGCGCCAGTTCGCGGTTTGCCTGCCCTTGCGTGAGATTGGCGTTGGCCTGCTCCAGAGCCGAGCGGGCCTGGTCCACCGCGGCGGCGGCCTGCTGCACCTGCTGGTTGAGTTCCGGGGCTTCGATCTCCGCCAGCACCTGTCCCGCGGCAACCCGGTCGCCGATGTCCACATAGCGGCGTTTGATGTAACCGTCGGCGCGCGCCAGCACCGGCGCTTCGGTGATCGGCTCCATCGTGCCCGGCAGAGTGACCACGGTCTCGCGCGGCGCCAGGCTCACCACCGCCGCCGGCACGATCGGCCGGTGGGCGAGCACCTGCGAGCTTTCAGCGGCCAGCACCTGGCGCTGCCGCAGTTTGGGCAGCAATCCCGCCGCGAAGCAGACGGCGACGATCAACACAAGCGCGATCAGCAGGCCGCGCAGCAGCGCTGGGCGCGGGCGCGGCGGCGCGATGTGCGGAGTTTCGAGCCGCGCGGCGCCGTGATGCTGGCGCAGCGTCTCCACCTCGCGCTCGAGCAGTTCGACTTTCCGCAGCAGGAATTCAGAATCCTCGGCGCTCGGCGCCGGGAGCCGTTCAGGCGATTCCGGTTTCATTCGCGTTCTTCCTTCAGAATTCTCTCCTCATGGTCGACCGGAGGCTTCGTTCGCAGCAGGCTATAGACCAGCGGTACCACGAATAGCGTGGAAACCGTGGCCACCAGCAGGCCGCCGATCACGGCCCGGCCCAGGGGCGCGTTCTGTTCGCCGCCTTCGCCGAGCCCCAGCGCCATCGGCAGCATGCCCAGAATCATAGCCGCGGCGGTCATAATCACGGGCCGGATGCGCACCGTGCCTGCCGACAGCGCGGCGGCGCGGGCGTCCAGCCCCTCGATCCGTTCGTCGTTGGCAAACACGACCATCAGGATGCTGTTCGCCGTGGCCACGCCGATGCACATGATGGCGCCCATCAACGACGGCACGCTGAGCGTGGTCTGGGTGATGAACAGCATCCACAGGATGCCCGCCATGGCGCCCGGCAGCGGCATCAGGATGATGAACGGGTCGAGCCACGACTGGAAGTTCACCACCATCAGCAGGTACACCAGGATGACCGCCAGGATCAGGCCCAGCGCGAGGCGTGCGAATGAGCTTTGCATCGTTTCCACCTGGCCGCGTATGACCATCGATGCGCCGGGCACCAGTTTCGGGCGCAGGCGGTCCACCACGGCGCGCACTTTGTCGCCGACCGTGCCCAGGTCGCTGCGGTCTATGTTCGCGTAGACGTCGTAGACGGGCTGCACGTTATAGTGGCTGATGATCAGCGGTGAGACGGCGCGCGTGGTCGTCGCCACGTTGCTCAGCAATTGCGTCGCGGCGGGCTGAGCGCCCGGATTGCCGTAGCTCACGCCGGATTGCGCCGGCGCGGAGGCGAGGGAGGCATCCGTGGCCGTCGGATTCGTTCCGGAGGCGGTGGAACTGCGGCTCTGCCCGCCCGCGTCGATTGGCGTCCGCATCAGCTTGTCCAGGCTGGGCACGGCGTACTGCGGCGTCTGCACGCCAACCAGGTAGTTGACGCCGTTGCTCCAGTTCAGGAAGTAGTTGGGCGCCACCTGCGTGCTGCCACTGAGCGAGATCAGCACGCTCGAAGTGACGTCCTGCTGCGTCATCCCGAACTGGGCGGCCCGGCTGCGATCTACGTTCACGCGGATCTCGGGGTAATCGACGATCTGGTGAATGTGCACGTCCGCGGCGCCGGGAATATGCCCCACCTGCCGCTCGACCTCGCGCGCCAGAGCGTAGTTAGCTTCGGCGTTGCGGCCCATGATCTGGACGTCGATCGGCGCCGGCAGCCCGAAGTTGAGAATCTGGCTGGTCATGTTGGCCGCTTCGAAGTAGATCGTCGCCTCGGGGAAGCGCGCGTTCAGACGCTTGCGCAGCCGGTCCTCGTATTCGCCCGCTGAGCGCGCATGCTCGGGCTGCAGGGCGATGAGAATGTCGCCGTCGCCCGGGCCGATGTTGGGATTGTCGGCGTAGGCCAGGTTAGAGCCGCTGGTCGGCAGGCCGATGTTGTCGAGAATGGTATCGAGATCGGACGGCGGGATGACGAGGCGGATCTCGGCTTCGACGTCGCCGAACAGCGCCTCGGTCTGCTCGATTCGCGTTCCGGAAGGAGCGCGCACATGCAGGCGCAACTGGCCGGCGTCGACGTCGGGGAAGAAGTCGCGGCCGACGAACCGCCCCAGGCCCAGCGAGAGGAGCGACAATCCGAAGAAGCCGATCAGGACCAGCCCGCGGTGGTCCAGGCTCCAGTCGAGCAGCCCCGTGTAGGAGTCGCGAAAGCGCAGGAAGAGGCGATTGAACTTGAAGTGCACGCGCCAGAAGATGTCTTGTTTCGGGGCGCCGGCGGCGGCCGTCTCGCCGTGTTCGCCGTGCTGGTACATCGAGATTTCGCTTCGCAGCAGGTAGTAGACCAGCGTCGGCACCAGAGTTCGCGACAGCAGGTAGGAGGCGAGCATGGCGAAGACCACGGCCATGGCCAGCGGCGTGAACAGAAAACGCGCCGCGCCCGTCAGCAGCAATACCGGCACGAACACGATGCAGATGGCGAGCGTGGAAACGAACGCCGGCACGGCGATCTGCGAAGCGCCGTCGAGCACGGCCCGCACCATCGGCTTGCGCATGGCCATGTTGCGGTGCGTGTTCTCCAGTTCCACCGTCGCGTCGTCCACCAGGATGCCGACGGCCAGCGCGAAGCCGCCCAGAGTCATCGCGTTGATCGTTTCGCCGAACTGGCTCAACACGACCAGCGAGGTCAGGATCGACAGCGGGATGGAGATGCAGACGATCATCGTGCTGCGCCAGCTTCCCAGGAACAACAGGATCATCAGGCCGGTCAGCAGCGCCGCCGACGCACCCTCCTTCACCACGCCGTTGATGGCGTTGCGGACGAAGATCGACTGGTCGAACAGCGAGCGCACCTCGAGTTCTTTGGGCAGCCCAGCGAGGATCTTCGGCAGCTCCACTTTCACCTTGTCGACGATGTCCAGAGTCGAAGCCTGGCCGTTGCGTAGCACCGTCAGCAGCGCGCCGCGCGTGCCATCCTTGCGCACGATGTTGTTCTGCACCGCGAAGCCGTCCCGCACCTGGGCCACATCGCCCAGATAGACGATGGCGCCGTTAACCGTCTTGACCGGCAAGCCATTGAACTCGGCCACGGTGCGCGGGCTGCTGTTGACCTTGATCTGATACTCCTTCTCGCCGAACTTCGCCGTGCCCGCGGGCAGGATCAGATTCTGCTGGCTCAGCGCGGCCGAAATATCGGTAGCCGAGAGGCCCCGCGCGGTCATCAGGTCGGGATTCAGGTCGACCATCACCTCCCGGTACTTGCCGCCGTACGGCTGCGGCACCGAGGCGCCCTGCACGGTAGCCAGTTGCGTGCGGATGAAGTTCGAGCCGATGTCGGCGATGGCCTGTTCGCTCAGCGAAGCGCTGCTGAGACTCAGTTGCAGAATGGGCACCGACGAGGCATCGTACTTTATGACGTTCGGCGGCGTCGTGCCCGGCGGCAGAATGCGCAGCAGCGTCTGGCAGATCGCCGTCACCTGCGCCACGGCCATGTCGATCTTGACGTTGGGCTGGAAATACAACCGGATGATCGAAACGCCGTTGTAGGATTGCGACTCGATGTGCTCGATGTCGTTGACCGTGGTCGTCATGGCCCGCTCGGTGATCGTGATGATGCGCTTCTCCATCTCCTCGGGCGAGATGCCGCTGTAGCTCCATACCACGCTGACCACCGGGATATCGATGTGCGGGAAGATGTCCACCGGCATGGTCACCATCGCGCCGATGCCCAGCAGGATCATCAGGCACGACATGACGATGAATGTGTAGGGACGCCGGAGCGCCAGTCGGACAATCCACATAGTTGCTGGTCCTGCGAACTCGTGCCCGGATGCGGGCGAAATCTCGGTCCTTGCGGGGAACAGCCCCCACTTTAATGGGATGACACCAGGGCTGGCAGGCGATATAGCCCTTTCGAGCTACTCCGGATCAAGCCGAGCCCGGCAGCGGCCTGGGAACGGACAGTTCACGGCCGCCCGGCGCCAGCAGGCAAACCTGGCCTGAAGGCTCCGCGCTGGCCGCGCTCATCGCTCCCGGACGCGGAAGCAAACCACGGTGGATTACCACTTCGCGCGACCGCGCGGCGCGCCGCTCACGGCAGGTGCACGATGCCGCGTTGAATCGCGGCCGTCGCGGCCTGCGTGCGATCATCCACTTCCAGCTTAACCAGAATGCTCTTCACGTGGTTCTTCACCGTATGTTCGGCGATGTCGAGAACGTAGGCGATCTGCTTGTTCGCCAGCCCCTTGACGATCAGTTCAAGCACTTCCACCTCGCGCGCGCTCAAGATCGGGCCGGGCGTCTCGCCCCCCAGCGCCGCCAAGAGGACCTCGGGCAGGTAGCGCTCGCCTTGCGCCACCGCGCGCACGGCGTTCAGCAGTTCGTCGTGCAACACGTCCTTGGTCAGGTACGAGGCCGCGCCCGCCATCAGCGCCCGGCGGACGTCCTCGTCGCCGCCGTAGGTGCTGAGGCAGATCAGCCGGGCCTCGGGAAACTCCGCCCGGATGGCGGCCACGGCGGCGATGCCGTCCAGCACCGGCATGCGCACATCGAGCAGCGCGACGTCGGGTCTCAGGCTTCTGTACAACGCGACCGCCTGCTGGCCGTTGGCCGCCTCGGCGACCACCGTGATGCCAGGCTGTGCATTGAGGATCGTCGTAATCCCCACGCGGGCGATCAGGTGGTCCTCGGCCACCAGGATCCGCAGCGGCTTCTGGTCCATCACGCTTCCCTCTTCGCTGCCCCGGAATAGGCTTGCCCCGCGCCCGGCGCGGCGCCCGGAATCGACACGCGTACTTCCACCAGGGTCCCGGCGCCAGGCCGGCTGTCCAGACGGAAGACTCCGCCGATGCGCTCGGCCCGCTCCTGCATGCCCAGGATCCCGAAATGGCCGGCCGCGGGGTCGAACGTATTCTGCGGGTCGAAACCCTGCCCGTCGTCGCGCACGCTGAGCGTCGCCTCGTTGGCGCCGTAGGCCAGCCGCACCCATGCGTTGCGGCCTTTGGAATGACGGGCGGCGTTGTGCAGCGCCTCCTGCGCGATGCGCAGCAGATGCGGTTCCACCTCATCCGGCAGCGGCACCGGCGTGCCCTCCACCTCCACCCGCGCTTTCAGAGCGGAACCCGCCACCCACAGTGGCGCGGCCGAGGCCAGCGCCTCATCCAGCGACTGGCCCTGCAGCACCGCCGCGCGCAGGTCCATCACCGACCTGCGCGCCTCGGTCAGACTGTGCCGGACCATCTTGCGCGCCAGGTCCAATTGGCGCTGCGCCTCGGCCGCGTTCCCGCTCAGCCGCAGTGCCACCGCGTCGAGCAGCGCCGAGAGCCCGACGAAGTCCTGCGCCAGCGTGTCGTGCAGCTCGCGCGCCATGCGCGCGCGTTCGTCCAGCACCAGCCGGAAGCGAGCCCGCAGCGTTCTCAGCCGCAACTGCCACGCGCCCCACACGAGACCCAGGATCGCCAGCACGCCGGCCGCGGCGAACCAGGCCGTCTGGTAGAAGTGCGGCCGAATCGTGAAGGCGAAAACCTTCTCGGCCGGCGGTCCTCCGGCGTCGGCCCGCAGGTGGAAGCGGTAGTGACCCGGTCCGAGGTTGCTGTAGCCCGCCGTCCGCCGCGTGCCGGCGGCGACCCAGTCGCGGTCCACGCCGTCCAGCCGGAACTGGTAGCGCACCGCCTCCGGAGCGCGCAGGTAGATGGCCGCGTAGCGGAAGATCAGGCGCCCGTCGCCGGGCCCAAACCGCACATCGTTGGAAGACGCCAGTTGGGGCGGCAACGGCCGGCCGTCGAACTCCGCCGGGTAAACCTGCGGCAGCGGCGCGTGCGGCGGCGGCGCGGGCGCAGCCGGATTGAGCAGCGCCAGTCCCCGCGCGGTGGGGAACCACAACCAGCCATCGGAGGTCACGGCGCCGCCGCCCCCGGACGGGTAGGAGGGAGCGCATTGGGCGCTGCGCAGGCCGTCGGAGAGGCCGAAGAACTCCGTCTGCACGCGCTTCGAGCGGCCCTCGGCGAAGGCGTCCAGGCTGGACCGGGTCACCTTACAGATGCCGCGCGTCGTGCTGAGCCACAGATCGCCCGCCCGGTCCTCCAGAATGCCGGCGATGTTGTCGCTGAGCAGCCCTTCGGGGATGCTGCAGCGGTAGAACCGGCCGTGGCGGCGCCACGCCAGACCCGCGCCGAACGTGCCGATCCACAGCGTGCCGTCGCGGCCGGCGCGAATGATGCGCACCGGTTCGTCCGGCAGCCCGTCGGCGGAGGTGTAATGATGCGTCTGGCCGTCGCGGACCTCCCACAGCCCCGAGCCGGTGCTGGCCGCCCACAGCGTGCCGTCAGGCATCTCGGTGAGCGCCACGACGTAGTCGTTCAGCGAGGCCCCTCCGCCGGCGACCCGCACGCCTCGATCGCCTCCGAAGCGAATCAGGCCACTGGGCGCCGCGGCCCACAACCTGCCGCCGCGATCCTCCAGCGTGTCCAGCACCAGCCGCCGGCCCAACTGGTCGGGCACGCTCAGCGCACGGAAGCGGCCGTCCTTCCACTCCACTGCCCCTTCCCGCGTGCTGATCAACAGCGCGCCGCCGGCCCCGTCGCGGATGCTGAAAACCTCATTACTCGGCAGCCCGTTTTGCAGCGTGTAGTGCAGATTCGGGCCCGGCCGGAAACGGTACAGGCCGCGGTCGTGGAAGCCGATCCACACGGCTCCGCCGCGGTCCTGGTGCACCACCGTCGGCTTGTCTCCGGGCAGCCCCTCGAGTCGCGAGAACAAAAGGAAGCGGCCGTCATTGAAGCAATCCAGGCCGCTGCCAGTGCCGACCCACAGGTTGCCCTCGCGGTCCTCGAACAGGCTGCGGACCAGCTCCTGTTCGGCGCTCGCCTCGGTCGTCGCAGCCAGAAAGCGGCCGTTCTCGAAACGCGCCAGACCGCCGTTGGTTCCGGCCCACAGCACGCCGTCGCGGTCGCGCCACAGCACGCGCACGAAGCTGTTGGGCAGGCCGTCGCGCGTCGAGTAGCGCTGGAGCGCGCCGCGCGCCGGGCCTACGCGCAGTAATCCGTCGGTGAGGCCCGCCCACAGCGTCCCGTCGGGATCGATCCGCAGGCTCGACGGCACGCCGCCGCGCAACTCCGCCGCCGGGACCACCATGCGGCTGCGCTGCCCATCGATCCGGAAGATGCCGCGGAACCCGGCTACCCACAGCGCGCCGTCGGGCGCGAATTGCACCACCCGCGCATCGCTGCGCGCCGCGGCGGGCTCGAACTCGGCCGCGCGCGCCCGGCCCGTCGAGACCTCGTAGACCGTGCCACTGGCCACGACCCAGACCCGCGCGTCGGCGGCGCCGGGCGCGGTGGCGATGGAGAGAATCGAAGGATCCGCCAGGCCTTCCGCGCGCCCCAGCGTGCGCCACACTCCGTCCTTGAACGACACCAGGCCGCCCGGCGTGCCGGCCCACAGCGTTCCGTCGCGGGCCACGGCCAGCGCCGCCACGGAATCGTTGGGCAGAATGCCGCCGCGCCGGTTGAAGGTCGTGAAGTCGTAGCCGTCGAAGCTCGCCAAGCCCTCTTCCGTACCGATCCACAGGTAGCCGTCGGGAGTCTGCGCGATGGCCCGGACGGTGTCCTGCGGCAGGCCGTCCTCCTGGGTCCAGACGCGGTGGATGTACTGGGTGATACGCCGCGCCGGATCCAGCGCGCGTCCCGCCGGCGCCAGAGCCAGCGCCAGTGCCATAGCCGCCCATGTTCGTCGCGGCGTCGAACGCATCCTCATTGAAGTCTATCCACGCCGTGAGCGGATGGCCACAGTTCCTGCGCCAGCCGCGCCCGCGCCAAGGCCGGTCGGGAGCGGAGGCGAGAACTCGAACTTGTAGCCGAAGCGGATCGAGTTGTCGAGGTAGCGGATCCACGACGGCTGGAACTCGTACAGCCGGCTGCGCGCCTGCACCGCTTTGAAAGCCGTCCCCAACTGGAAACGGGCGCTGTAGGCCGCGGCCATGGCGCTGCGCCGCGCGGGGTCGCGCACCACGGAGACGGTGCCGCGCAGCTGCACGCCACGGATCTCGCGCCACTGCCGGGTGGGCCGATAGACGGTCACGGCGGCGGCGGGATCGCGCTTGAGATTGCGGCTGTGCCGGCTGGCGGCGGAGGAGAACCAGAACAGCCGCAGAGCGTCGCCGGCGAGGTAGAAGAGCGGGGCGATGTGCGGCGTGCCGTCCGCCGAGGTCGTGGCCAGCGCCAGCGTGCTCTGCTGCTGCAACAGGCGCGCCACGAGTTGTGCATGCTTCAGCGCCATGATGCGGGCATCCATTTCAGACTGTGCTCGAAGCGGCGGCGCGTGGGCGCGACGGGCTCGCGGGAGGTCTGAAAACGAAAAGTGAGGAACACAGCCAATCTCGGGCAACCCCTTTTCCTGCTTGATGATATACCCGGCGTCAAGGGCCAAAGAGTCCAGTTATTCGGCGGGGCGGACGTCGCGGACGGTGACGCCCCAGCCGGCGTAGCCGCGTTTGAGGCCGTAGGCGTCGGCGTCGAGCGAGAGGACGACATCGACGCGGCGGCCCGGCTGGAGCTCAGCCAGGCGGGGGGCGAAGCGCCAGGCTTTGGCAAACTGGCAACTCGTTTCCGAGTACAGGCGCAGGCGCAGATGCTCGCCTTCGCGCCCGAACGGCTCGGGTGGCTGGCGCAACTCGGCGTTGCGGACGACGAACAACGGGGCGGGATTCCCAAGGCCGAAGGGAGCGAGCTGGAGAACCTCCGCGGCGGACTTATCATCGAGTTCCTGGAGGCGCAGCTCGGCGTCGATGGAGATCTCGCGTTGCAGATCCTCGCTGGAGAGGCGCTCTAGCGCGGCGGCGTTGAAGCGCTGGCGGAGCTCCTCGACGCGGGACTCTTCGAGAGTGACGCCGACGGCCTGGCGGTGGCCGCCGAAGCGCACGAAGACGTCGGCGATGGAGGCCAGCGCGTCGAGCAGGTGGAAGGAGGGAATGGAACGGCCTGAGCCTTGCACGTAGCCGGTGCGCTCGTCGCGGCCGAGCACGATGGTGGGACGGTGGTACAGCTCAACCATGCGGCTGGCGACGATCCCGACAACGCCGCGGTGCCAGTCGGGGTTGTAAAAAACCAGACCGGCCTGGCTGGGCGAAGGCTCGATCGCGTTGCGGATGTCATTCACGACGTCGTCGCCGGCTTTCTGGCGCTCCCGATTGAGGCCTTCGAGGCGGGTGGCGATGGCGAGGGCGCGGCCGTGATCCTGAGTCATGAACATTTCGACGACGTCGCTGGCATTATCCATACGGCCGGCGGCATTGAGGCGCGGGGCGATGCGGAAGCCGATGTCGGAGGCGGAGATGGACGCGCCGGGTTCGATTTCGGCTTTGGCGAGCAGCGCCTTGAGGCCGGGGTTGGTGGTGCGGGTGATGCGCTCGAGGCCGCGTTTGACAATGGTGCGATTCTCGCCGGTGAGGGGCACGACGTCGGCGACGGTGGCGATGGCGGCCATGACCAGGAAGGAGTCGGCGAAACTGCTGATGCGATGGGGCGCCCATTTTTCGCGCTCCATGAGGGCTTGAATGAGCTTGAGGGCGACGCCGGCGCCGCACAGGCCTTTGTTGGGATAAGGGCAGTCGGGCTGGTTGGGGTTGAGGATGGCGTAGGCCGGCGGAAGGCCATCCTCGGGCAGATGGTGGTCGGTGACGATGAGGTCGATGCCGAGCGAGCGGGCGCGGGCGGCGGGCTCGACAGCGCGGATGCCGGTGTCGAGGCTGATGATGAGGCGGACGCCATCGCGCGCGGCTTCGTCGATGATCGATTCCTGCATGCCGTAGCCTTCCATCAGCCGGTCGGGGACGTGGAAGGTGGCATCGTGCCCCATGAGTCGCAGCATGGTGAGGACCAGGACCACGCTCGAGATGCCGTCGACGTCGTAGTCGCCGTAGAGCATGATGGGCTCGCGAGCGGCGACGGCGCGGCGCACGCGCTCGACGGCGCGTTCCATGCCGAGCATCAAAAAAGGATCGAGCAGGTGGCGCAGCTCGGGGCGGAGGAATTGGCGCACGGCGGCCTCATCGTGGAAACCGCGGGCCCACAGGACGCGGGCGGCGGGAAGGCAGAGTCCGCAGAGGCGGGCGAGGTTGCGGGCGTCGTCCTCCGGAACGGAACTGAGCTTCCAGCGCGTGAGACTGGCCATGACGTCTCAGTTGTTGGAGTAGTAGCCGCCGCCGTACGGCTCGTCTCCCTCCTCCTCGGGGACCGCGTCCTCGATCTCGTCGAGCACGTCGTGCCAGTCGTCGTACCAGTCGGTGCGCAGCTCGAAGACATAGATGCGGCTGTCGAAATCGTAGGAGAGTTCGAGGGCGCAGGTCAGTCCTTCATAAATCGCCAGCTCATTGATGCGCTTGTCGAGCGCGCGCTTTTCATCGCGCGCCAAATCGCACTCTTCCAGGTGCAGCAGGGCCTCCTCGCGGTGGCGGGGCGAGAACTCGCGCACGTGCAGGTGGACCAGGCGCACGCCGAGCTGGAGGGCGCAGTCGAGGAAGGCCTTGTAGTCGGGCTGCCGCTCGGTGTCCCAGAAGACCATCGAGGACTCTTCCTCGGCGCGGCTCATGCTGTGGAAGACGAGGAAGTGCTCGGAGGCCAGGTACTGCTGGATTTCCTGGGCCAGTGGATCGAGGTTGGATTGCATGGGCATATCTCCGGCGGACTAGCGCTGTGCCCGGACCAGGATCTCGCCCGGAGCGGCGAGTTCGCGCGCGCTGGGGGTGACGATGGTGCGGGGTCCGATGAAAATCTTCTTGCCGTGCGCCAGGGCGGCGCGGACATCGCTTTCGCAGACGAAATCGACAATCACGACGGGCGGAGCGGGGGGCTCCACTTTGGCGGGAGCCGCGGGCGAAGGGAGTGCGGCCGTGGCGGGGGACTTGAGGCCGCAGCCGCAGGCGGGCGCGGACGGCCGGGGCGCTTTTTGTTCGAGATAGCGCTCGACCGCGCCGGCCACGACGTCGGGCCCGGCTGGCCGGGCCGGCGGAGCGGGCGCTGGCGAGCCGCCGGGGTTGGCGCCGCGCTGGGCGAGATAGCGTTCGACAGCGGCGGTGACGGCCTGGACGACGGAGTCGGCGGCTGGCCCGTCCAGGTTGCCCGGAGCCGGCCCGGCGGCGGAGGGGGGATTGGGTTTGCAGCGGACCGCTGGAAGGGATTCCGGGTTCAGATTGTAAGCCATGTCAACGCCTCCACGAATTCAGATCCCAGGCGGAGCCAGCCGATTGCGGCGCAGGCAACCCGCGGCCGCGCGATCAAGCGTGGGACGGTTTGTCGTTTTTCTTTTGACCAGGGAGGATTTTCTCGACTTCTTCGTGCGGATTAGGGATGACGTGGACCGAAATGAGCTCGCCGACGCGGCGGGCGGCGGCTGCGGCGGCGTCCGTGGCGGCCTTGACGGCAGCGACATCCCCACGGCAGGTGACGACGACATAGGCTGCGCCCACGTATTCCTTGCCGGTAAGCGTGACATTGGCCGTTTTGACCATGGCGTCAGCGGCTTCAATCGCGCCTGTAAGGCCTTTAGTTTCAATCATACCCAGGGCTTCCATGCGACCTCCTGTCGGTGCATGCAGATCGTATCCGGAAACTCCCACGTTATCACAAGCGCGCCGCGCGAGAGGTCCGATTGCGGGGGTGCGGAAGGCGCTGGTTTTCATCGCCTTTTGTTCGACAAAAGATTAAGACGCGTTTTTAGAAGCAGGAGTTATGCTACTATAGCTTTCATGCTTGTTCCGTAACCCTTCACAACTGGGCTGTGGGGCGGGATGTGCGGCCGAGCCAGCGGGCGGCCCAATCCTGACAGCCCAATCATTCGTGGCGGACCTTAAATTAAAGAAGGCCGTCCACCGAGAATTCCCCGATAAGAATTAAACGACATAGAGACGGAGGTATGCGTTATACGCATGACGAGATCTTTTTCGCGTGGTTTGGTCGTAGCGGCGGGTTTGCTGGCGGTGCCAGCGCTGGCCGATCCCGACCTGATACATGTCAAATTGACCCCCCGCGCAGACACTCGTTGGATTCTGATCAGGCAGTTCTTCGAGAAGAACAATTCCCCGGCGCATGAATACGCCAAGGATTTCCTGATCGCGGCGGACCAGAACGGATTGGATTGGCGGCTTTTACCGAGCCTTTCTCTGGTAGAGAGCGGCGGCGGCAAGAGTGCGCGCAACAACAACATTTTCGGGTGGGGCAACTGCAAAGTGCGCTTCCGGAGCACCCGGGAGGGCATTTATCAGGTGGCGTCCCGCCTGAAGAACTCCTGCCTTTACAAGGGTAAAGGGGGGGTGAATGAAATGCTGTGGACTTACAATCCAAAGCAGGAATACGTGCAGCAGGTGATGGCGGTGATGAACCGCCTCGGCCCGGTGCTGCCGGTGCCGGCGTATTAGGAGCGCACTACGGGCACGTCGGGGAAGGCGTGCAGCGGCAGGTGGCGCGAAACCGAGAGAACAAGCAAAAGCGGGGCGTTGGAAGACGCCCCTCTTTCTGTTATGACGTTGTCCTTAAGCCGGTCAGGCGCTGAAGAAGTGGATGCCCCAGATCAGTCCGCCGAACAGTGCGACGGAGACGACGGCGACCAGAACCCATTTCATGAGCCGCTCGCGCTTCGTGCTGGTCTCCTCGTCGTCGTGCTTCATGCGCTCGTCGAGGGTTTCAAACATAGAATCGTACCTCCCTTGGAACGGGTTGAAGGCAGCAGCCCTTCGATGCCGAGCACCTTCATTCTATGCTCGTTTGTCGTGCTTTGACAGAAATACTTTCTCAGTAGAATCAGTGCCTTACAGGGGGCGAGGGATGGCCGCCGCCGGGTCCTGGTTGAATTGCGCCTGGAAACTGTGATATAAGCACGGCGCAGGCTGAGGCTGGGCGGCGCGCCAGGGCGCAGAGGTCGCGCGGCGGCCTGAGAGAAGAGATCGGGCCGGGGCTTACTCCTGGCCCATGCGATCAAGTTTGCGGTACAGGGTCTTGCGCTCGATGCCCAGGATGCGGGCGGCGCGGCTCTTATTGCCGCTGGTGGCGGCGAGGACCTTGCGGATCTGGTCGGCCTCGGCCACGGCCAGGGTTTCGCCGGAATCCGCGCCCGAGCGGGAGGAGCGCAAAGCGTCGTGGACGGCCTCGTCGGTGATGCGGCCCGCGGGCGCGAGGATGACCAGGCGCTCGACGAGGTGCTGGAGTTGCCGGACGTTGCCGGGCCAGGTGGTTTCGCACAGCGCGCGCAGCCCGCTTTCGGTGAGCCGGGCGTCCAGAGCGTAGTGTTCGTTATAGCGCTTGAGGAAAGCGGCGGCGAGCAGCGTGACATCTCCGGGACGTTCGCGCAGCGGCGGTACCTGGATGCGGACGACGTTGAGGCGATACCACAGGTCCTCGCGGAATTTGCCTTCCTCGACCAGCTTGGGGAGGTTTTTGTTGGTGGCGGCGACGATCCGCACGTCGACCTTGCGCGGCCGGCTCGAGCCGAGCGGGCGGACTTCCTTTTCCTGAAGAAAACGCAGCAGCTTGAGCTGGAAATTCAGGTCGACCTCGCCGACCTCGTCCAGGAAAACCGTGCCGCCGCTGGCGGCTTCGAAGACGCCGACGCGGTCCTGGTGCGCCCCGGTGTAAGCGCCTTTCATGGCGCCGAACAGCTCGCTCTCAATGAGCGTTGGAGCGAGTGAAGCGCAATCTACGGGCACGAAGGGCTTGGCGGCGCGCGGCGAATTCTTGTGGAGCTCCAGCGCGATGAGTTCCTTGCCGGTCCCCGTTTCACCTTCGATCAGGACCAGCGCGTCGGTGGGCGCGACGCGCGAAATCG